>Ga0210084_1000135_pt1 | contig 11725 bp, 1 predicted proteins | sample China_Galinas_Co_3_FD_184863 | JGI IMG/M metagenome (GOLD analysis project Ga0210084, IMG submission 184863) | Wetland microbial communities from San Francisco Bay, California, USA, that impact long-term carbon sequestration -... | ecosystem: Environmental > Aquatic > Marine > Wetlands ... | reverse complement strand
TGACTTCTCATTAACCATTAATAATTGACAATTGACAATTAACAATTTTTTAAATTTTCCTGGTAAGCCAGGAGTGGTCACCAGGATTTTCGTACCGCTGTCTTTTAGAATGAAATCGATACGGTCTTCCGGGAAATCAGGGTCAATAGGTAGATAAGCTCCCCCTGCTTTCAATATGCCCAATATTCCAATGATCATTTCAACAGACCGTTCCGCCATTATTCCTACAATGGTATCGGGCTTTACACCCTTTTCTTTTAGCAACCAGGCTAATTGTTGGGATCCCCGGTTTAATTCACGGTAGGCAACATGTATGGCCTGTTCTCGTATAGCGGACGCGATAAATCGCGTCCCTACTCCTATGAGTGCGATATGGTCCGGGATTCGTTCTAACTGTTCTTCAAGCAGCCGGTGGAGGGTTTTATCCTGGGGATATGGGGTTGTGGTATCATTTAAATCAAATAATATTTGCCGTTTTTCTTCCCTGGTTATTATTTCTATCCCGGATAACTTCATACCGGGGAGCATAAGAATTTGGGAGATAATCTTCTTATAACAGTGGGTAAACCGCTGCATGGTTCCTTCTCTAAATAATTTTGTACAGTATTCCAGGTGAAAATACAATCGATCCTCGGATTCTATTCCACTCAATGACAGATCAAACTTAGAGATGTTACTCTCTTGTTGATGAGGTATTAGAGTAAACGCGGGGGGAGTGATATCCCGGGGGTTTTCTTCGATCCTGTCCAGGGAAAACATAACATCGAACAACGGATTCCTGCTGGTATCCCTTTTTACCCTTGCCCTGTCCACGAGGTCTTCAAAATGGTAATCCTGGTTTTCAAAGGCAGCCAGTGCTCTTTTTTTGACTTCCTGTAAGAAGTGTCGAAAGGTTTTTTCTCCGTTGGGGAAATTTTTCAGGGCAATGGTATTGACAAACATCCCGATAATGTTCTCTAAATCGACATGCCGGCGCCCTGCAGTGGGGGTGCCGATGACAATGGCTTCCTGGCCGGACAGTTTGGATAACCATATGGTGGTGACGGCTAATAATAATATAAATAATGTAACTTCCTCTTCCCGGGCCCTGTTTTTTAATGACCGGCTCTCGATTTTTCCTATTTCAAAAATTAGCGCATTGCCTTCAAAACTTTGAATCGCCGGTCTTACATCATCGGTGGGTAAATTCAATACGGGGTTCTCCTCTTCAAACTCCTTGAGCCAATACAATTCCTGGTGTTTTAGCCTTTCTTTTTCTTTTTCACTGTTTTGCCATTGGGAGAAGTCTTTATAACGGAGGCGCAGCGGAGGCAGCGTGCTGCCGTTGTAAAGAGCGGTAAAATCCTTTACCAGTAATTGGTGGGAAATACCATCCGATATGATGTGATGCATGTCTACCAATAACAAATAATGTTCCCCGGCCGCGCTTTGCAATCCCACTCGCAGCAGCGGGGCCTGTGATAAATCAAAAGGCCGAATGAATTCAGATGGCAGATGAATGCCCGGTCTATCGTCTGTGGCCTGTTCTTCCTCCTCAACCTTAACCCGGGTCCTGGTAAAATCACTATTTTCTATTTCAAATTCAACTTTATCCTGGACTCTTTGCACCGGCTGTTGACGGACCATATGAAATGAAGTTCTTAAGCTTTCATGACGTTCTATCAATCGTTCAAAGGTATTTCTCAATTTTTTCAAATCTGGTTCGGACAGCAAGGGTATGGTTTCCGGCATATTGTAGGCTGTACTTTCCGGTTCCATTTCATGTAAAATATACAACCGTTTTTGAGCGGAAGATACCGCATAGTACTCCTTTTTCTCCACTGTTTGTATTGATGTATATTTATCCGGGGCGGCTCTCTTAATATATTCCGAAATCCCCCTGATTGTCGGTGTTTTGAACAATTCTAACAGCGGTATTCGAACTTCCAGTTTTTTATGAATCCTGGATATCAATATAGTGGCTTTTAATGAATGTCCACCCAGGTGAAAGAAATTATCATCGATGCCTATTAATCGGTGTCCTGCCCGGGATGGCGCTCTGTCGGATAATACCTCGGTCCACAATTTTACCAATTGCTTTTCGATTTCATTCCCGGGTGGCTCATATTCCGTACTGCTTTTGATTTCATATTCGGGCAGGGCCTGTTTATCCACTTTACCGCCGGAAGTTAAGGGTATTTTCTCCAGTTGAACAAAATACGACGGTATCATATGCCCTGGCAAATTCCCGGCTAAATACTCTCTTAATTTAACCGCTTCGAGTCGCTGCCTGCTTTCCTTCTTCCTCGCCAGGGAATTCTTATGAATGATTTTTCCATAAAAGGGATTCCGGGTGTGCTGGGTTTCGGTCTTTTTAAAAAGGGGAGATTCATATTCGAATTTAAGGTTTTCTTCCTTATTTTTTAACAGAACCCTCCCTTTTATTTTATAATCCGGGGAAAAATCATTGTCACTGAGATATCTCATACACTCCGCTTCTATACAATCACCTTTTAATACCCTGATCCCGGGATAGAATACGGGAATAAAAACAGGCAGCCACACGTATTCCTCTGCCAATGTGTCGATCAATTCATCTGCCGCAGTATATAAATTGAGCCACAACAGGAAACCGTCAAGCCTGGCGTCTTTATCAATGGTTAGATGTATCCTGGAAATGGCTTCATCCTCGATCATTTCCTGGAAAGCCAGATATTCAAATGTTCCGGCATCTGAAATAATACTGTTTTTGGGGAAATTTTTCACACAAACCCGAAGATCAAAAGGGCTTGCGAATTTCTTAAAGATTTTTTCCACGTAGCTTCCGGGGAGTTCGGTAAACCCGGGGTTTCTATGCAGGTTATCTGGCAGGGACACCGCTGCTATTTTGGTTAGGCATCGATGGGGGATGACCGTGCCGTCTGCTTGTAGAAACCTGCGGGCATGGTTGTGAAGAATAACGGCACCTTCGGAACTGCCAATGGTTCCGCATTGATTGGCTAAACATATATCCACTTTTTCCGGCAGTTCCACGTCCCTTATATCCCCGTGAATCAGAATAATTTTTTCTGCCATGCCCAGTTGTTTAATGGTCTGTTTGGCCTTTTGCAAGTATTCCTCCAGGATTTCCACTGCATACACTTTTTTTGCGCCAGCTTCGATACAAAATCGTGCCAGGATAGCATCCTGACCGGTTCCCACTTCCACTACTGTTTTATTTTTTACCAATCGATTAATGGCGGCTTTGAAACTCTTATTGCGGCGTTCATCATGGGTCATGGCATAGTACATCAAATCATCCCATATGAAATATTCGCCGATGGAGGGCCACAGCTCCGGCTGTTTTTCCCCTTTAGCAACATAATATGCGTATAGGTTTTTATTGCCTTGTTGATCTTCCCCGGTAATGACCACGGCATCTTTCACCGCTTCATGCTTTAACAAATGGTTTTCGATTTCCCCGGGTTCGATGCGGAATCCCCTGATTTTAACCTGCTGATCGATTCTGCCTAGGAATTGGATATTCCCGTCAGGGAGCCATCGTGTCAAATCACCGGTTCTGTAAATATAGGACCTATAGGACTTATAGGACCTATGTTCTATAAACTTCTCCGCGGTTAATTCCGGGTTATTGAGATATCCCCGGCAAACTCCTTCTCCGGCAATACAAAGCTCACCGGTAACTCCTGGAGGAACAAGGTTTAAATCGGTATCCAAAATATACACCTGGTAATTCTTCAACGGTTTCCCGATAGGGATGGGTTCCATATGGGTTTCACTGCATGCAAACATGGTGGCATTGATGGTGGTTTCAGTGGGACCATATATGTTGATTATTTTTTTTGCATTAAGGGTCTCTTTTAATGCCCGGTAAAGATCAGGCGGGAACACATCTCCTCCAACAAATAAATATTTAAAATGAAAATCCCGTTCCGCGATGTTTTCTAAAATAGCTTTCATAAAGGCGGGTACAATATTTAAGATACTGATTTTGTTTCGGGCCATGAACCGCCACAATTTACCGGGGTCTTTCCTGGCTTCATTGCTCATTAAAAAGAGTTTGGCGCCGGTGGTGAGGGGTAAAAATATGTGCATAACCGAAACATCAAAGGTAAAGGAAGCCAGTAAAATATAGTTAAGCATAGAGTCAAAACCAAAGGTCTTCACCAGGCCCGAAATTTGATTTACCAGGTTATTATGTTGAATCATCACCCCTTTAGGGATACCCGTGGAACCGGAGGTGTAGATTATATATGAAAGGTCACCTGGCTTATTTACAACCCGGAGATTCTCTGCCGGCTGTCGTGAAAGGGTCGGATGAAGCCTGTCCAACACCAGGACCTCACGATGGAAGCGGTTTGGCATCCGCTGGATTTGGCTTTCCATAAAGGCAATACCGGGTATGGTTTTTAACACCCTTTGGTCCGGTAGTTTTTTGTCGTTGTCCAGGATTTTTTTAATGATTTCCGCCAGGGTTATTTCTCCTTCCCCCAATACAGCCAGGTCGATATTAGGGTCCGCCAGCAGGGTAGGAAAACTGCTGGTGGCATAAGGACCACCAGCAATGATGGGGACTGTAACTCCCCACTGCCGTAACAATGAAATGGTTTCATGAAAAAAATCCCGGTAAAAATTTAAACTTCTCACCCCGACTACATCGGGTTTAAATGCCTCCACCAACTCTTTTAATTCTACGAAACTGTCAAAATCGATCCGGGATTTGGCGATTTTTCCTTTGATTCCCTTTCCAAAGGTTCGATACAAATGGGTCAACAGGTACATTAAACCCAGGGGCGGCTCCACCACATCATAGATCATCTTTCCTTCCAAAGCCCCGGTAAAATATTGGGATAAATCCAGCAGCAGGATTCGTAATGCGGTTTCATCATGCTGTTGAACTGGGAAATTTGCTTTTAATTTCCGGTTGAACCCTGGTACTTCCCCAAAATCGCCGGGTAAAAATTCTCCCTTCAATTCATCCCTGGAAATCCCTGTATAATCCAGAAGCTGAGTAAAGCTGTTGATTCGAGTGGGTAAGTACCCGTCATAGGCCTGGACCAATTCATCCCGGGTGAACACCTTCATCTGGGTGGGGAGTACGCTTAATAGGCGTTCTTTTGATAAGAAATAGCCGCTTAAAAATTGGGATTGGTATTTACGGGTAAATTCTTTTGAGAAGGGCAGGGTTTCGGGTATTTCATGGTAGGCCAGGTCTGCGGATTTTTGAAGGGCTTGTTTTGAAACTCCGTGTTCCCTGGCAATCCGGGCCATGTCGGTGTTGGGATAAATCTTTAACAAATGGATATAAGGAAAATGAATCCAATGGAGGTGTTTGATATATTCCAGGGAGGCGATGGCTTCCTCCCGGGTTTCCGTGGGGATACCGTGCAGGATGGCGGTTTCCAATATGACATGGGGGTATTTTTCCAGGATATAGCAAATGTTTTCATGCAGCCGTTCCAGGTTTAAATTTTTCCGGATCAGTTTCTGCAGCCGGGGAGAGGTGGTCTCTAATGCCAGGTCCATCACCACTGTACCAGCTTCCACCATCAGGTCGATATATTCTTTGGTGAGGATATCCCCCCTGATGCCGTTGACATAGTGCAAGTGAAGGTTTAATTTGTTTTTTATGATTAACCGGTATAGTTTGGAGCTGATTTTCACATCGATGTTGGGGAGATCGTCCACAAAGGCAAATCTGCGTACTCCCAGTTTATAATAGAAGAGTATCTCTTCAAACATATTTTCCGCGGAGCGGACGACATAGTTTTTGGGCCATATTTTAAAACAGTAGGCGCAATTATAGGTACATCCCCGGCTGAATTGCAGGGTGATATCGTTTTTCATCATGGCTTGACCGATAAAGGGGCGGTACTTTTCATAGTCCACCAGTGAACGGTCCGGGATTTGCAGTCCGTCGAGGTTTTTTACTTGGGCCCGGAGAGAAGTGACCACCGGTTCTACCGGATGTTCACGGAGTCCCTGGAGAGAGATAAAGGAAAACTTTTTTATGGATACTGTCCCGGTGATTACCAGGGATGCCCGGCTGTCTTCCAGTACCGATAAGATTCGATTGATTGGCGCGTCAGGGTCGATGGGAAGGTAGGCGCCCCCGGCTTTCAGTATCCCCAGTATTGCGATAATCATATCCACCGAAGGCTGCATCATGAGAACCACCAGGGTGTCGGATTTGACACCTTTTGCCATCACTAAATGGGCCAATCGATTAGCATTTTCGTTCAAATCACGGTAAGTGAGCGCCCAGCGCATGGCGCATGGCGCATGGCGTTCCTTATTCCGTTCTATGCTTTGTGCTTTGCGCTCTGCGCTTTGCGTTTCTCCGACAACGGCAACATTATCCGGGGTTTGTTCCGCCTGCGCTTCAAACAACTGCACAATGGTTTTATCCCGGGAATAATCCGTCAGGGTAAGATTAAATTCTTCCAACAAAAGACGCCTTTCTTCTTCAAGCAATATATCTAAATCCGAGATTTTCGTCTCTATTTGCATAAGAGCTCTGTTCATCAGTTGTTTGAAATGATTGATTAGCCGCAGGATTGTCCGCCCGGTATAGAGCGATTCATTGTATTCGATTCTTGAGTAAATGGTTTGGTCATTCCTGGAAAAAATAAATTTCACATTGGTATCAATATGTTGAATATATTCCCGGTCATGAATATTTTCCAATAAGATGACCACATCAAATAAAGGGAAGCCTTTGCCGGTCAAGGGAATTTTTAATTGATTCACCAATACTTCCATAGGATATTCCTGGTGTTGGGTGGCTTGGATAATGGTTTGTTTCACCTGTAATAGGATTTCCTTAAAGGTCATATCCTGTTTTACATGATTTTTGAGGGGTAATACGGTATTCAAGAAATCGCCTTCATTTTCTTGTTTATAAATGGGCGCCCCCACAATAATATCACCCTGATTCCCATATTTATAAAGCAGCACCACGACCCCTGCATTCAGGATCATATTAAGCCTGAGATCGGATTGGTTGCTTAAACGTACCATCTTTAAAGAGATGTCCCGGGAAAATTGAAATGTTTCGGAAGCATAGCAATTTTTGATAGGGATAGTAGTTTTACCGTCATGGTCATAAGGGAAATAGCTTTTAACCAGGTCTGTGGTCAGCATATTTAACCAGTATTTTTTTTCTTTCACCTTTTGCCTGGCTGCTATTGACAGGTGTGCAGAAGAATTTCGCGCTGTGGTTATTTTTTTCATCAGTCACCTCCCCTGGTAACAATTCTTTCCGGCAAAAATTCAAAGTCTCCCTGGTCATATTGGTGAATGTCTGTATTTGTGTCTGTAAAATCGTGAGAAATTTGAATATCTTTGAGTTTAATATGGATATTCTCCGTTAATTTCTCTGCGATATTATTAAAGTCCTTTATAAATTTTTCAATGGTCTTGCGTGCAAATAGTTTTGTGGCGTAGCGCAATTTAAACCGAATGATTGGACCGATTTCAAAGGCATGAGTGATAATATCAAATTGGGTTCCTTTTTCTTTGTATTGGTAGTAGCTGAAAATCGGGTATGTTGTCTCATCGACGGTGTTCCCCGGAGTTGGTGGAACGTGTTGGGGAATGTTGGCGGCATTTTGCAGGGCAAACATGGTATCAAACAAGATACTGCGGCTTTGATCCCTGGTCAATTCAAGCTTTTCCACCAATTCTTCAAATTGATAATCCTGGTTTTCGTAGGCTTTCAGTGCATTGATTTTTACTTCTTCCAGGAATTGGGTAAAGGTTTTCTCTTCCTGTGGATAATTGCGCATTGCCAGGGTATTTACAAAGAAACCGATTATGTTTTCCAGGTCTGTGTGTGGGCGTCCGGCAATGGGGGTGCCTACCACGATATCCTCCTGACCCGAATATTTGGATAATAAGATGGTATATATTGCTAGTAGCACCATATAAAGAGTTGTTTCCCTTTTTAATGTCAATCGATTGATCCGTTTGCTTAAAGTCTCACTGAATTCAAAATCAAAATAGTCCCCTTCAAAACTTTGTATAGGAGGTCTCGGGTAATCGATGGGCATAACCAGTAACGGTATTTCACCGGAAAATACATTTAACCAATATTCCCCTGCTTTTTTTACAATATCTGATTGCAGGAACTCATTTTGCCAGCAAGTAAAATCTTTGTATTGGAGTTTTAATTCCGGCAATTTTTCACTGCGGAATAGAGCTAAAAAATCATTGGTTAATATTTCCCTTGATACGGCATCGGATATAATATGATGCATATCAAAGATCAAGATATGTTTGCTTTCAGACAATTGAATCAGCCCCACTCTCAACAAAGGCGCCCTGGTTAAATCAAATGGCCGGATAAATTCCCGGATGATACCTTCGATGTTATCTTTATCATCCTGGGATTCCATATAATTGATTCCAAAATCTACTGATTGGTGTACTTGTTGGACATGGTTTTCGTTTATTATGGTAAATAAAGTTCTGAAGGCCTCGTGTTTTTCTATCACCAACCGCACCACCTTTTCAAGGTGGGGAACATCCAGGTCTCCCTCTATGCAGATCACCGTGCACACATTATCACTGATATCGTTGCCTTTTAATTGATTGAGTATAATCATGCGCTTTTGCGCAGAGGATGCAGGGTAATATTCTTTTTTTTCAACTGCTTGAATGGAGTGATACACATTTTTCTTCGCCCCTTTAATGTATTTTGCCAACTTCCGTATCGTGGGGGTTTTAAATATTTCTGCCACAGGCATTTTTATATCCAGTATTTTTTGCTGTTTCGCTATCAATCGGGTGGCATTTAGGGAGTGGCCGCCCAATTCAAAAAAATTGCTGTCTATGCTTATTATTTCCTTTTGGATGCCCAACACATCGGACCAGATCCCCACTAATTTTTTTTCCAGTTCATTCCTGGGGGCAATATACTCTTTTGATACCCGGGTTTCAGGTGCTGGCAGGGCTTTTAGGTCCACTTTACCATTTAAAGTTAACGGTATTCTTTCCAGTGATATTAAATGAGCCGGGATCATATAAGTGGGTAGATTGTTTGTTAGGTTAGTCCTGATTTCTCCTGTATCTAAGTTTAATTGATTTTTAGCCACGAAATAGGCGGCCAGGTAGGTTTCACCCCATTTGTCTTCCTGGGCCACCACCACTGCTTCACTGATACCATCGAGCTTCAATAGTTGATGTTTGATCTCCTCCGGCTCGATTCGGAATCCCCTGATTTTCACCTGGAAATCGATCCTGTCTAAGAATTCTATGTTTCCATCCGGCAGCCATCGGGCCAGGTCACCGGTTTTGTAGATTCTTTTAGAGATATAGGACTTATAGGACGTATAAGAGCTATAGGATGTAGATAGAAATTTTTCAGCGGTTAATCCCGGTTGGTTTAAATATCCACAGGCTACCCCGTCTCCTCCGATATACAATTCTCCCGGGACTCCCAACGGAACCAGGTTCATTTCCTTATCCAGCAAGTAAACAAATGTATTATCAATAGGTTTACCAATGGGTATCCTTTGCTGGTGGTTATCCGTATTTTTCACCAGCATCTCGATGGAAGTTACAGTGGTTTCCGTGGGGCCATACTCATTATAAAAGTCACAATGGGAACTCCAATGTTTTGCCAACATTACCGGGCACAAATCACCGCCGGCAATCATTCGTTTCAGATGATTCCAACGTTTTAGGCCGATGGTATTCAAAAATGAGGGTACAGCATGAATATGAGTGACAGCGTGTCGACATATAAATTGATCAAACCTATCACTGTTCAGCAGGGTGTTCTTATCAATAAGCACCAATATCGCCCCACTGAAAAGAGCAATAAAAAGTTGTTCTACAGAGGCATCAAAACAGATAGAAGAGAATTGCAATATGCGATCATTTTTTTCGATTTTAAAGCGTTTTTTTTGAGAAAATGCCAAATTAACCACCGAATTATGCTGCACTAAGACTCCCTTTGGGCTCCCGGTTGAACCAGAGGTATAGATGACGTAAGCCAGGTTCGTGGGACTCACCCGGCAGGTTGAGGAGGATGACTTCAAAGGGGATGCAAGTGCTGTTTTAATATTAATAATTTGGAGAGGCAACTCTTGTGGTGACCCGGGGTTTTTCTTTACTTCAGCCTTAACCTTAACCTGAGTCTCTGGCGCAGCCAGCAATACCTTTGCTCTGCTGTCTTTCAGCATGAAATCGCTGCGTTCTTCCGGGTAATCCGGGTCGATGGGTAAATAGGCTCCTCCGGCTTTTAAGATACCCAATATTCCAATGATCATCTCAATGGAACGCTCCATCATAATGCCTACAATGGTATCGGGTTTTACATCTTTGGACTGTAATACATGGGCCAATTGCCTGGATTTTTGATTTAATTCCCGGTAAGTGAGCGCACAGTGCATGACGCATGGCGCATGGCGTTCTTTACGCCGTTCTATGCTTTGCGCTTTGCGCTCTGCGCTGTGCATTTTTCCAATAACGGCAATATTATCCGGGGTTTTTTCCACTTGTTCGGTAAACAACTGGTTGATGGTTTTATCTCGGGGATATTGCGCTGTTGTATGATTAAAATCAACCAGCAATTGCTTTTTTTCTACCTCTGAAAGTATTTCAATATTCGCAATTTCCTGGTTCAGGTCTCTTAAAGCCCGGTCCATCAGGGAACTGTAGTGAGCGATGATCCGGTCTATTGTGGTTTTTTCATAAAGGGATGAAGAATATTCGATTGCTCCCCGGATACGGTTGTCTGTTTTTCTGAATGATAATACCACTTTGGGTTCTATATGCCGGATAAATCGTTTGTCCTGGATATTCTCCAGTAAAATTAAAATATCGAATAGAGGGAACTTATTCCCGGAAATCTTTATATCCAACTGGTTCAAAAGGAATTCAATGGGATAATTTTGGTTTTCTATTGCGCCATAGAGAGTTTTCCTTATTTGCAATAACAAATTTTTAAAGGTCATACAGTCGTCAAGTTTATTTCTTAATGGCAGTATCGTATTAATGTAGTCTCTCTCGAAATCTTGCTTTTCAATGGTGGCCCCCACGATGATATCATTGCTGCCGGTATATTGCTTGAGCAATACAATGGCTGCCGCCGTAAGAATCATATGCAACCTGGAATCGGAGCCATTACTTAGCTTCATTAACCGGGAATACAATTCCCCTGGCAATTGGAATTCCACCACACTGTTACTTGCATCTTCTTGTGCTGGGGCTGTCCCTGTATAATCGTAGGGGATGGTGCTTCGGGTAAGTTCCCCGGCCAACGTTTCTAACCAATATTCTTTTTCCTTTAAAGATTGAGTGGCAAAAATCGATACGTCTTCTCTTTTTATTGATTTCATAAAAATACTCCTTTTATTTTTTAATACGAAATTTTAATTTAAAAATCAAAGTCTCCCTTTTCCTGTTTTTTACTTTTGGCAAAAAAAATTTTTTCTTGATTTTGATTTTTATTAATGTCTTTTCCTACTTTTTTTGACGATGATGATAGGGCTTGCAAATATGGGAAAGCCGATGTGGTAAGATTAATACGAGCCCTATTAACATGATGAAAGGAAGCCTCCAGGTTTAATTTTTGAAAAATTTCTCTCATGGGAATATTTTCATCCACTGCGCTAAAAATCTTCCTGGCCAATTCATCTGCTGGTATATGGGGATTGGGCAAAGAAGATACACCGGGTTCTAATACGTACCGTCCTTCCCGATTCAGAACATACTTCTTCAGAGTGGTTGAATATTTCTT
>Ga0210084_1000134_pt1 | contig 11728 bp, 15 predicted proteins | sample China_Galinas_Co_3_FD_184863 | JGI IMG/M metagenome (GOLD analysis project Ga0210084, IMG submission 184863) | Wetland microbial communities from San Francisco Bay, California, USA, that impact long-term carbon sequestration -... | ecosystem: Environmental > Aquatic > Marine > Wetlands ... | reverse complement strand
CGCCGGCCCGGCACTTGATTTCCACCACGGTGCCCGCGATGGGGCAGGTCACGGATCCGCCGGGGCCCCCTGCCGGAACCGGATCGGCCGTCGGGCGGGCGGACGGGGGCGCCGGCGCCGCCGAACCGGTATGCGCGGGCCCCGCGGCGAACGCGGGCAACGGGCCCGCGGCGGCGAACCCCTCCCCGGGATCGAGCACCTCGACCTCGACCTCGTAAGCCACCCCGTGGACCGTGACCTTGAGTTTCATGGCCTTTCTCCTCGCTCCTCGTCTTCGCCTCTCAAGCCCCATGCGTGCGGCATGAGGGAACACTCGGACCGGCTCCTAACGCCCGCGCACGAGGTGGGAGCCCATCAGCACCACCCGGCCCTGGTGGGACCAGGGGCTGCTCGGCGCGTCGCGGGGGAAGAGCCGTTTCACGCGGCGGATGCGGAAACGTCCCTGCAGGTAAGTCGCCACGGCGGCGGTGATCAGCACCACGGTGATCGTGTCCAGGCCCGGCGGCTTCTCCAGCGCCGCCGCCTCCGCGGCTCGGGCGGCCGCGACACGGTCCACACCGAACTTGGACGCCCGGATCTGGGCGTGCAGCTCGAGGATGGCGTTGATCAGCATCTGCGGTCGCGGCGGACACCCGGGCAGATAGATGTCGACCGGCACGATGTGGTCCACACCCTGCACGATGGCGTAGTTGTTGAACATGCCACCCGAGCTCGCGCAGACACCCATCGAGAGCACCCAGCGAGGGTTCGGCATCTGGTCGTGCACCTGGCGCACCACCGGCGCCATCTTCTGGCTGACCCGGCCGGCCACGATCATCAGGTCCGCCTGGCGCGGCGTCGCGGCGAACCGCTCCATGCCGAACCGGCCGATGTCGTAGTCGGGGGTCCCGACGGCCATCATCTCGATCGCGCAGCAGGCGAGGCCGAAGGTGGCCGGCCACATCGCGTTGCCGCGCGCCCACGCAACCGCCTTGTCGAACTTGGTCGTGATGACGCGCTCCTCGACGTAGGAGTCGAGGTCGGCGCCGGCCAGCAGCCCGCGCTGCATGTCGCGGGCCTGGAGCTGACGGACGCGCAGTTGCTCGGGGGAACTCGGCTGGTCGAGCGGGGAGAGCCCGCGGAGCTTGTGCCGCTCTACCTCCAGTTGAGAGCCCCCCTCCGCCAGACGTAGGCGAGGGCGACGAGCAGCAGCGAGACGAAGACGAGGATCTCGGTGAGCACGAACACGCTCGAGGCGCTGTTCAGGATCACGCCCACCGGGTACAGGAACACGACCTCGATGTCGAACAGGATGAACAGCATCGCGACCATGTAAAAGCTGATGCCGAAGCGGAACGTCCGCTGGATGTCCGAGGGGAGGCCGCATTCGTAGGCCTCGCTCTTGACCGGGTTCGGCCGCGACGGCCCGAGGATCCGGTTGAGGACGGAGAAGGCGCCGCCGACGGCGATGCCGAGCCCGACGAAGACGATCACTGGAAGGTAGCTCTGGAGCATGGTCAGTTATGCGGCTGAGTGCCTCGTCACTCTATCCAATGGCCTGCGGCCCGACTGGACCGAAGGCCGCGACGGCTGATCTAGAGTTCCCCGCCGCATGGTTGGCCTGCACCTGATCCTCGGCGTCACCGTGATCGCGGCGAACCTCGTCGCCGGCGTCTGGGGCGCCGCCGCCTGGTACTTGCGAAAGCCGTCGGTGGGCTTCTGGTACGTGCTCCGATTCGCTCAGCTCGCCGTCGTCCTCCAGGTCGCGCTCGGCGGTCTGCTGCTCCTGCTCGGCAGGGCCGCCGCGGACCTCCACTACGTCTATGGGGTGCTGCCGCTGGTCGTCTCGCTGCTCGCCGAGGGCGCTCGCTCGATAGCCGGCGAGCACGAGCTCGAGGGGCTCGACTTCGAGTCGCTGCCCCGCCAGCGCCAGCGCGCGATCGCCAGCGCGATCGTTCGTCGGGAGACCGGGATCATGGCGGTCTCGGCCCTCGTCATCCTTGGCCTGACCATCCGCGCCGCCGCGATCCAGCTCTGAGGGCACTTGACGCTGCAGCTGCGGATCCCGGGTCACCTCGACGAGGGATCCACCCGAGCGATCCGCCTCGATGATCTGCCGGGGCCGGGCGATCAGTCGATCCGCAGGTAGCCGCCGTCGGCGAAGACGAGCGGCTCGCCGTCGCGCTGCGAGATCCCCTCGACCTCACCGGTGAGGATCACGTGGTCGCCGCCCGCGAGCACGTCGCGCATCGTGCAGCAGACGAACACGATCGCTGCCTCGAGATGGGGCACCCCGTCTCGCTCCCGCCACTGGACGCCGTCCCATTTCTCGACCATCGGCAGCTTGCGGCCGAACCTGCGGGCGAGCGGCTCGCCGGCGGAGCCGAGCACGTTGATGCCGAAGCGGCCCGTGCTCTCGACGGCGCGCAGCGTCCGCGAGCCGCGGTCCAGACAGGCCAGCATCAGCGGTGGCTCGAGCGACAGCGAGGTCACCGCGTTGGCCGCTAGGCCGGCGGGTTCGCGGCCGAGCAGGGTCGTCACCACGGTCACTCCCGTCGGGAAGCGAGCCATCGCTGCGCGCAGCTCGATCGGGTCGATGCTGGGTGTCGGAGAGTCGCGGGGTGTCATGTCGTCCGGCAAAAAGTATGATGCCGCGGGCGTGCGACCCGTACTCGTCCTGATCGGAACGGCCCTTGCGGCACTCTTGCTCTCGGCCTGTGGCAGCGAGGGCATCTCCGTGCCCGAGGACGACCCCACCTCTGCGGGCGCCGTGCTCTTCGCCGAACGCTGTGGCGGCTGCCACACGATCGACGCGGCCGGCACCCAGGGCTCGGGCAGTCGCGCGGTTCGTCCACAGGGGCCGAACTTCAACCAGCGTGAGGTGTCGTACGCAGACGCGCTCTACGCGATTCAGAACGGCGGCTTCTCCGGTGCGATCATGCCGCAGAACATCGTCGTCGGCGAGGATGCGGTGGCCGTTTCCCGCTTCCTCGAGAAGTGGTCGGGCCAGGACGTGGACGTGCCGGTGCGGCCCACGTCCGAGGAGGACGCCGACGTGGCCGCGGCCGAGAGCGGCAACCCGCCGCCTGCCGACGCCGGCTCGGGCTCGTCGGGCGAGTAGGGCCCTGCTCGACCTGAAGCGCATCCGCGAGGATCCCGCGCCCACCCGGGCCGCCCTGGCCCGGGTCGGCGCCGAGTCCGACCTCGACGAGCTGCTGCGTCTCGACGGCCGCCGTCGCGAGCTGCTGCCCGAGGTCGAGGGACTGCGGGCCGAGCGCAACGAGGCCTCCGATGCGATCGGCCTGGCAAAGCGTGAGGGGCGCGGTGCCGAGGCGGAGATCGGGCGGATGCGCGAGGTCTCGACGCGGATCAAGGCCCTGGAGGGCGAGCTGGCTGGGGTCGAGGCGGATCTCGACCAGCTCGCGGCGACGGTGCCGAACCCGCCCGATCCCGAAGCGCCGGACGGCGAGACGGACGCGGACGCGGTCGTCCTCCGCGAGGTTGGCGAGCGACCGGACTTCGACTTCAAGGTGCGTGACCACCTCGAGATCGGTCGGGCGCTGGGGCTGATCGAGACCGAGAAGGCCGCCCAGGCCTCCGGCTCGCGCTTCGCGTATCTGCTCGGCGACCTGGTTCTGGTCGAGCTCGCCCTGATTCGCTACGCCGTGGAGGTGCTCGGCGATCGTGGCTTCACCCCGGTCGTGCCGCCGGTTCTGGTTCGCGAGGAGGCTCTGTTCGGCACCGGCTTCTTCCCGGGTGAGCGCGAGATGATCTACGAGGTCCCCAAGGACGAGCTGTTCTTGGTCGGTACGTCCGAGGTCTCGCTGGCGGCCCTGCACGCGGACGAGATCATCGACGGTGGACGCCTGCCGCTGCGCTACGCGGGGATCTCGACCTGCTTCCGGCGCGAGGCCGGCGCCGCCGGCAAGGACACGCGCGGGATCTTCCGCGTGCACCAGTTCGACAAGGTCGAGATGTTCAGCTTCGTCGATCCCGAGGCATCCGCCGAGGAGCATCTGCGGATGCTTGCGATCGAGGAGGAGATCCTCGGCGGGCTCGAGATTCCCTACCGCGTGGTCGACATCGCGGTCGGCGACCTCGGAGCTCCGGCGGTCCGCAAGTTCGACTGCGAGGCCTGGATCCCGAGTCAGGACCGGTATCGCGAGCTGACCTCGACCTCGAACACCACCGACTACCAGGCGCGCCGGATCAACTGCCGCCGGCGGAGCGAGGCGGGCGGGGAGACCGAGCCGGTCCACACGCTGAACGGGACCGCGGTCGCGGTCGGTCGAACGCTGATCGCGATCATCGAGAACCGGCAGCGGGCGGACGGCTCGATCTCGATGCCGCCGGCGCTGGTCGAGCGCGGTGCCCCGCCGCTGCTCGGCGAGGCCTAGCCGGCCCCGCCGTCACCCGATCCGGCCCGCGGCTTTGGCCTGCCGACGGTTTCGCCCAGCCTGCCCAGAGCCTCGGTGAACTCCTGCGGGATCACCCAGATCTTGTTCGCATCGCCCGCCGCGATCTGCGGCAGCATCTCCAGGTAGAGGTAGCTGAGGATGCCCTCGTCGACGCCGCCGGTGTGCAGGGAGTTGAACACCGTCTCGACCGCCTTCGCCTCGCCCTCCGCTCGGAGGGCCTGCGCCTCGCGCTCACCCTCAGCCTCGAGAATCGCCGATTCCTTCGCGCCCTGCGCCCGAAGGACGAGCGACTGCTGATCGCCCTGAGCGTTGAGGATCGCCGACTGCTTGGCGCCCTCTGCGGTGAGGATCGCAGCGCGCTTGTCACGCTCGGCCCGCATCTGCTTCTCCATCGCCTCCTGGATCGAGGGCGGCGGGTCGATCGCCTTGATCTCGACCCTGTTGACGCGGATTCCCCACTTGCCCGTCGCCTCGTCGAGCACCGTTCGCAGCTGCGCGTTGATCGCATCGCGGCTGGTCAGCGCCTCCTCGAGATCGAGGCTGCCGATCACGTTCCTCAGAGTCGTGACCGTCAGCTGCTCGATCGCGCGGATCGGCTGCGCGACCTCGTAGGTGACGGACTTCGGGTCGATGATCGTGTAGTAGACGACCGTGTCGATGCCGACGTTGACGTTGTCCTCGGTGATCACCGCCTGCGGCGGGAAGGTGACGACCTGCTCGCGCAGGTCGATCTTCGGCAGCATCCGGTCGATGAACGGGATCAGCAGGGCCAAGCCGGGTTGCAGGGTTCGCTGGTAGCGGCCGAGGCGTTCGACGATGCCCGCGCGGGCCTGGGGCACGATCCGCACGGCCGCCGCAAGGCTGACCAGTACGAGCAGCGCGATCGCCGCGAGCGCGATTGCACCGGCGTTGACTGCGAGGGGGAGGGCCGTCTCCGTCATAGGCTTTCACTCTCTTCTTCTCCGGCAGCAGCCGGTCCGCTTTCGGGTTCGGTCTTGGACTCATCATGGGGCTCGAGATAGAGGTAGACGCCGCCCACGTCGACGACCTCACACACTGTTCCCGGCTCGATCACCAGGTCCTCGCTCAGGGTCCGGGCCGACCAGACCTCCTGGCCGTGGCCGAGCCGGGCGGTGCCCGAGTCGAAGTCGACCCGTTCGCGGGCGACAGCCCGGGCGCCGAGCATCCGCTGCACGTTCGAGCGCTTGTTGGGCGGTGGCGGCAGCAGGTGCTTCTTGACCAGGGGCCGGAGCACGAGCAGCGAGGCTGCCGAGCCGAGGATGAAGGCCACGAGCTGCGGCTCGATCGCGTCGCCGAAGGCGGCGACGATCGCGGCGGCAAACGCGCCGAGCGCGACCGGCGCCGCGTAGAACGTGAAGCCGATCAGCAGCTCGGTCAGCAGCAACCCGATCCCGAGCAGGAACCAGGCGAGCCAGTCGTCGAGCCCGAAGATCTCCATATGGGCAATCTAGCCGCTCGACCGTGCGGGTCGAGCGGCGCAGGGCCGAGCGGCGCAGGGCCGAGCGGCGATGCGCCGTTCCCACATCGCTCACCCGAGCCCTCTCCTGGTACTAGGAGTCTGGTCCGCTCTCGTCTTCCCCTGGATCCAGCGAGAGAGCGGCGGAGTTGATGCAGAACCGAAGCCCGGTCGGCTCGGGCCCGTCGTCGAAGACGTGTCCGAGGTGAGCGTCGCAGCGGCTGCAGACCACCTCGGTGCGACGCATCATCAATCCGTGATCGGCCCTCGTCTCGATCGCGCTCTCGGAGCTGGGCTGATGGAAGCTAGGCCAGCCGGTGCCGGAGTCGAACTTCGTATCGGAGCTGAACAGCTCCTGCTCGCAGCAGACGCATCGGTACGTGCCCTCCGTCTTCGTGTCCCAGAAGCAGCCGGTGAAGGCGCGCTCGGTCCCGCCCTTGCGGGTCACCTCGAACTGCTCAGGATCGAGATCCTGACGCCACTGTTGCTCTGACTTATGAACCTTCTCCATGGTTCCTCCTCGTCGGATCGGTCAGACGTGAGCGTAGACCTCGCCGGTTACCGCGACATCAAGAAGGCGTCCCACCGAAAGAAATCCGATCGATAGGCCAAACGCAACACGCACCAAGTCTCGACAAACAGCATACTCGGCGGCACCGGGCCGGAATCGATGAGAACTTCCCAAGGAGCACGAAAATGACCGGACCCTCCGCCTTCTATCAGTCGCAGGGCCCGGGATCTGGGGTCTTCGAGTCGACTGAGCTGACGCGGGGTCCTTGGGATCCCGCCGGGCAGCACGCCGGGCCGCTGGCCGCCCTGCTCGCCCGCGCGATCCAACGGTGCGTCGGGCTCGATCCCGACCCCGCGGGGCGCCTGGTGGGTCGGATCACGTTCGAGATCATGCGCCCGGTGCCGATCGCGACGCTCTCCGTCGAGGCCGACGTCGTGAGGCCGGGACGGCGCGTCGACATGGTCTCGGCGAGCCTGCGCGATGCAGGCTCGGGCGAGGAGCTGGTCCGCGCTCGGGGCTGGCGCCTGCGGAGGGGGACGGTTGCGCTGCCGCCCGGCCTGAGCAGCACCGAGTGCGGCGCCGGCCGTCCCGGCGCGGGCAACGGCCCGCCGCCCCCGCCCGACGAGCTCGAGGCCGATCCCGGAGCGTTTTTCCCGACCGGTCACGAGATCGGGTACCACACCGGGATGGAGTACCGCTTCGCCGCCGGATCGTTCGTCGAGCCGGGGCCCGCCGTCTGCTGGATGCGGATGCGGCAGCCGCTGATCGCCGGCGAGGAGCCGACGCCGCTCGAGCGGGTGCTGATCGCCGCCGATTCGGCCAACGGCATCAGCTCGGCCCTCGACTTCGGCGCCTACCTGTTCATCAACGTCGATCTCAGCGTTCATCTGCACCGGCTCCCCGACGGTGAGTGGGTCTGCCTCGACGCGCGGACGATCCCCGAGCCGACCGGGCTCGGGATGTCGGACGCGATGCTCTGGGACGAGCGCGGCCCGCTCGGACGAGCCTGCCAGACGCTGCTGATCGCCGAGCGGTAGCCGGATCGGGCCGATCGGCTGCTGCGGCGCTCAGCTGCGTCGGGCGTCCGCGAGGATCGCGGCGGCCAGCGTGTCGGCCGCAGCCGGGTTGGCCGCCAGGTAGAGGTTGGGCTCGATCAGCTCGAGCTCGATCAAGCGCAGTCCGCCGGCGTCGGCGAGCAGGTCGACGCGGGCGTACAGCGGCTCCCCCGGCGCGCGCTCGAGCGCGCGGCGCCCGATCCGGATCGCCTCGTCGGGAGGCTCGACCCACTCGTGGCCGGCACCGTACTGCGGCTGCACACGAAAGTCACCGGGTGCCGGCCGCTTGCGCACGCCGTGAGTGGGCTCGCCGTCGATGAACACCAGGCTCAGCTCTCCCTCGGTCTCGACCGAGGGCAGAAACGGCTGTGCCATACCGGGCTCGTCGAGGCTGCGAAGAATGCGAGCGACCATCTTCGTCTCGACCCGTGCCAGCCGCTCGGCCCCGAGGTCGACGACCGGCTTCAGCACGACGTCCCCCCAGCCGAGCTCGGCGACGGTCGCTTCGATCTCCTCCTCCGTGCCCGGCTCGGTCCAGATCGTCGGGATCGTCGGCACGCCGGCCGCCTCGAGGTCGCGCAGGTAGCGTTTGTCGAGGTTCCACTCGATCGTCTCGTGGGGGTTGCGTAGCTTCGTCTTCGCATCGACCGCGGCGAGCCAATCGCGAAACCGCTCGAGCTTGCGGTGGTAGTCCCAGGTCGAGCTGACCATCACCAGGTCGAAGTCGCCCCAGTCGACCGCGGCATCGGTCCAGGCCGGTGTCTCGACCGTCGCGCCACCGCGCCGCAACGCCGGAACGAGGAAGTCGAGATCGCCGTCGCGGACGGTCTGCTGCTCGTATGTGGCCAGGGCGATCCTCAAGCGGGCCAATCTACCCAGGCGCGGTCCGCGCCGATCCCACCGGGGTCGCGACCCACATAACTAACCGATCGGGTAATAATGCGGGCGACAACCGACGGTAGAGGCGCCGAGAGGAGCGATCAACGATGAGTGGCAACGGGAGCGGGAACCAGGCTGCGGAGCGAGGCTTCACCGCGGTCGGGCGCGAGGAGCAGGAGGTCGAGGAGAGCGCCCTCAGCGTGCTGCTCGATGCCGACATCGACAAGGTGATGGGCGGCCTCGACCGGATCATCGAGGCGGCGCCGTCGTACGAGAAGCTGTTCATGCGCTGGCAGCGGCAGCACTGGTCGACCGAGGACTTCGACTTCAGCGAGGATGCCCGCCAGTGGGCCGACCCCGACCTGATCTCGGACGAGGAGCGGGAGTTCATGCTGTTCGGCTTCTCGCAGTTCTTCCTCGGGGAGGAGCGGGTCACGGTCGAGCTGCTCCCATTCGCGATCGCGGCGCCCACGCACGAGGCCCAGGCGTTCCTGACGACGCAGATCTCCGACGAGGCCAAGCACATGGTCTTCTTCGACCGCTTCTATCGCGAGGTGCTCGGGATGAGCGCCGGCTCGCTCGGCGAGATGATCGATGCGCAGCGGGGCAACGTCAACAAGGACTGGGAGACCCTGTTCGACGGGATCCTGCACGACTGCGCGGAGCGCTGCCGCAAGAACCCCGACGATCTCGAGGCGCTGATCCGCGGGATCACGGTCTACATGGTGGTGATCGAGGGAACGCTGGCGCTGACCGGGGCGCGCTTCTTGATCCGCAGCATGAAGGAGCGCAACTGGATGCCCGGCTTCACCCAGGGGTTCACTGCGGTCAACCGGGACGAGTCCCGTCACGTCGGCTTCGGCGTCAAGTTCCTCGCCGATGCGATCAAGGACGATCCCGCGAACGCGCGGGTGATCGAGGCGACCCTGCAGGAGACGTTGCCCGTTGCGACGCTCGTCTTCGTGCCCCCGGGTGTCGAGGACCCGTACAACTTCGAGACCCCGTTCTACAGCTCGGCCGAGGTCTTCGAGTACGCGATGAAGTCGCTCTCGAAGAAGCTCGCGGCGATGGGCCTCGACCCGGCGATGCTCGCCGGGTCATCCGCCTGAGCGGCCGGGTCGGCCGGCAACGAGATGTCCGAGGCGCTGCTCGAGGAAACGAGGGCCGGACCGGGGCGGCCCTCGACCGGCGCCCGGCGGCGGATCCTCGACGCCGGCTTCGTCGTCCTCAAGCGGGACGGCTACGCGGGGCTGACGACCGCCAAGGTCGCTGCCGAGGCAGGCCGGAACAAGGCCCTGATCAGCTACCACTTCGGCGGCAAGCAGGGCCTGGTCGCCGAGGTCGCCCGCCGCGTCACCTCGGTGATCACCGAGGACGTGCGCGATGCGATCGCCGGTGCCGAGGACATCGAAGCGCTCGGCGAGGCGGCGCTCGAGGCCGTCTGGCGGCTGATGGAGCGCGACGAGGGAATCCAGCGGGTCTACTTCGACCTCACCTCGCAGTCGGTAGTCGACCCTGAGATCCAGGCGATGATGGCGGAGATGAGGGCCGGCTTCCGATCGATGCTGCACGAGCGGATCAAGGAGCTGACCTCCGCGGCGAGCGCCGCCGAGATCGAGGCGGCCGCCGTGTTCATCATCTCCGGGGTCGAGGGTCTCGCGCTCGAGCGGCTCGACCGCGGCGAGACCGCCGAGCTCGCCGGCGCCCGGCGCCTGTGGGTCAGCTCGCTCGGCGCCGTGCTCGAGCGCTGAGGCCGCGCCCGCGGTCAGCCGGCGCCCCGCCGGGCGTTCTCCTCGATCAAGCTGTGAAAGCGCGGCCAGAGCTCGATCGGGAGGTCGTGACCCATGCCCTCGATCAGCTCGAGCCGGGCGCCGTTGATCGCGCCCGCCACGTCCTCGCCGGCCCGCGGCGGGACCAGCTTGTCCTCGCGGCCGTGGATCACCACCGTCGGCGCGTCGATCGCGTGCAGGTGCCTGGTCCGGTTGCCCGAGGCGAGGACGGCCATCAACTGCCGCGCCGTGCCGATCGGATAGAAGCAGCGGTCGTAGGAGTGGGCCGCACGCTCGCGAATCCTCGCCGTGTCCGGCGGAAAGCGAGGCGACCCGATCGACTCGAAGATGCGGACCGTGCCCTCGATGAACTCCTCGCGGGTGCTGGCGGGAGGGCGGAGCAACGCCATCAACGCCTCCGGCCGCGGAGTCGTCGACGGCCGGCGACGACCGGTGGAGGCCATGATCGAACAGAGCGAGCGCGTGCGGGACGGAAACCTGGCCGCGAGCTGCTGGCCGATCATCCCTCCCATCGAGGCGCCGACGAGGTGGGCGGACTCGATCGCCAGCGCATCGAGCAGCCCCACCGTGTCCGCGGCCATGTCGTCGAGGTCATAGGCGGCCGACCCCGTGAACCCGATCAGGCCGGCCCTGACGTTGACGCGGCCGCTGCTCTTCGATGACAGCCCGACGTCGCGGTTGTCGAAGCGGACGACGTGGAAGCCGCGCCCGGCCAGCTGCTCGCAGAACTGCTCGTCCCAGCCGAGCATCTGCATGCCGAGGCCCATGATCAGGAGGATCGTCTCGTTTGCGGGATCCCCGAACTCCTCGTAGCAGAGCATCATCCGACCGACCTGGGTCAGCTGCTCACCGCTCCGCGAGATCTGCATCGGCGTCGACGCCATCCCGGCAAGCTAGCAGCGCCGATCAGGCGGCCGGCGGCCTCGGACGACGCCCCCGCGAAGTCCCGTATCCTGGGCCGATGAGCCCGGAAGGCATGGAAGCCGCAGAGCAGGAGGAGAGCCGCCGCCGGGTGCTCGTAGCCGAGGATGGGACGATGTTCCGCACCGCGGTGATCCGTCTGCTCAAGGAGGCGGGCTTCGAGATCGAGGCCGTGCCGGACGGCACCGTCGCCCTCAAGCGCCTCGTTGGGCCCGGGAGCCGGGAGTTCGATCTGCTGATCAGCGACATCGCGATGCCGGCGATGGGTGGCCTCGAGCTCGTCCGTCGGATGCGCGAGGAGCTGAGCGAGCCGCCGGCCGTGATCTACATGTCCGGCGACGTCGCGATGGACCTGGGCACGGAGCCGGGAGCGATCGGTGGGGACGTGATCCTGGCGAAGCCGTTCGGTCCCGAGGAGCTGCTGGCGGCGATCAGCTCCGCGCTCGACTAGGCGCCTCGCTGACCCCTGCCTGGGCGCCCCGTTCATTAGCCTGATCCACTCGATGGTCAAGCGCATGCGGAACTTCTACCTGACCCCGCGCCAGTACTTCGTGGTCGCCGCGGTCGCGCTCGGGGCGCTGACCCTGATCGTGTTCACCGGCGCCGCCGTGCGGCTCACCGGGTCGGGGCTCGGCTGTCCCGATTGGCCGAAGTGCTACGGGAGCACGATTCCGCCGGGGGAGTTCCACGCCCTGATC
>Ga0210084_1000133_pt1 | contig 11764 bp, 10 predicted proteins | sample China_Galinas_Co_3_FD_184863 | JGI IMG/M metagenome (GOLD analysis project Ga0210084, IMG submission 184863) | Wetland microbial communities from San Francisco Bay, California, USA, that impact long-term carbon sequestration -... | ecosystem: Environmental > Aquatic > Marine > Wetlands ... | reverse complement strand
CCTGTCCATGCTCTGCTGCCACCGGCTCCTGGCGCCGCCGCGGTCGATCCCCCGAGCGTCCTCGGCCCGCCGGCGCTGGTTGGCGGTCAGCTGACGGACCGGCGCCGCGAAGCTAGACAGCAGCCTTCCCGCATCGGTGGCTCCGCAGGCCGGGCACGCCGCATGCTCCGTCCCCGCCTCTACGAGGCGCTCGAATCGGGCCCCGCAGGCACTGCAGTCGAACTCGTAGATCGGCACGAACTGATCGTAGTGGCGCCCGCGGATCGGGTCCACCACGGCGGGTGGCAGCGCTCAGCCGACGCCTATACTTGGCTGCGCCACGGGCCGCGACCCTGCTGGGCGTGGACCCTGAAGAGGCTGACGTGAACGGACAACGCCGACCGGTATCTCGAGATGAGGGAACTGGAACGGGACCCACTAACCAGCGCCACCCGGGATCGGGTGGGACCGTCGATCGCCCTGATCGGCCAGGGTCGCCTGGGCAGCGCGGTGGCAGGCGCGGCCGCAGCCGCCGGCCTCGAGGTGCGGACCGCCGGGCGCAACGGCATCGCTGAGGCGTGCGCCAGCATGGACGTCGCGCTGCTCTGCGTGCCTGACGACGAGATCGAGTCAGCCTGCGCGAGCGTGGCGGCGGTCGCCGGGGCTCCCGGCTTCGTCGGCCACGCGAGCGGCGCGACCGGCCTCGGGGCCCTGGCCGGCGCCCGCGAGGCCGGCTGCCGGACCTTCTCGCTGCACCCACTGCAGACGATCCCCGGCCCGGAGGCGTCGCTGGACGGGGCGCCGGCAGCGATCGCCGGATCGGACACGGAGGCGCTCGATGTCGCGCGCTCGCTGGCGGCAGCGCTCGGGATGCGGCCGTTCGAGGTACCGGAGGAGGCACGCCGCGCCTATCACGCCGCGGCCTCGATCGCCTCGAACTTCCTCGTCACGCTCGAGGAGAGCGCCGTCGATGTGCTGCGGGCGGCCGGCATCGAGGGCGGGCGCGAGCTGCTTGCTCCGCTGGTGCTGCGAACCGCCGCGAACTGGGCCGAGCAGGGCGCCGGCGCGCTAACCGGGCCGATTGCGCGCGGCGACGAGCGCACCGTCGCGGCGCACGTCGAGGCGCTCGCGGCGGCCAACCCGGAGCTGCTCTCGCTGTATGAGGCGCTCGCCGACCGCTCCCGGGCGGTCGCCACGCGACGTAGGATCGAGGCATGAAGCTCGTTCGTACCAAGCGAGCGCTGAGGGATCAGCTGCTCCCGGCCCGGGCGGCTGGGCGGTCCGTGGGTCTGGTGCCGACGATGGGGTATCTGCACGACGGGCACCTGTCGCTGCTCAGGGCCGCCCGCGATCGCTGCGAGCTGGTCGTCATGACCTCGTTCGTGAACCCGGCACAGTTCCGCTCGGACGAGGACCTCGCCTCCTACCCGCGAGACGAGGAACGGGACGCCGGGTTGGCCGCGACGGCTGGCGTCGACCTCCTCTACGCGCCACCAACCTCGGAGGTCTACGCGGACGGCCACGCGACCTCGGTGATCGTCGACGGCATCACCGAGGTGCTCTGCGGCGATCCCGGCCGGCGCGGAACCGAGCACTTCCGCGGGGTCACCACCGTGGTCGCGAAGCTGTTCAACACGGTGCAGCCGGATGTTGCGTTCTTCGGCCAGAAGGACGCACAGCAGGCGATCGTGATCGAGCGGATGGTCCGGGACCTCGACTTCCCGGTCGAGATCGTGGTGATGCCCACGATCCGCGAGCAGGACGGGCTGGCGATGTCGTCCCGCAACTCCCACCTGAGCCCGGACGAGCGCCGGCGGGCCACCGCGCTGAATCAGGCTCTGGAGGCCGTTCGCGAGCGGGCCGAGGGCGGCGGATCGGATCTCCGCGCGGCGCTCGCCGCCGGCCGCTCGGTGCTCAGCCGGGCCGGCATCGAGCCCGAGTACCTGGAGGCGCGCGACGCCACCGATCTGAGCCCGATCGAGAGCTTCAACGGCAGGGCCGTGCTGGTCGCGGTGGCGGCGCCGGTCGGGCCGACGAGGCTGATCGACAACCTCGTGATCGTGCCCCGGCCCCTGGCGCCGGCATCCGGCGCGAGCTGGCAGCCTTCGCAGCGAGCCGCGGCCCAGCCCGCAGCACGAGCAAAGGAGAGACGATGAGCAGCGCTCCCAGAGTTCCCGACACGCCTCCTGAGGACCGCACGCCGATGACCCTGCCGCGGCTTCTCGAGATGAAGCAGCAGGGTCGGCCGATCGTGATGATCACCGCCTACGACTACCCGTCGGCCACGGTCGTCGAGGAGGCGGGCGTCGACCTGGTCCTCGTCGGCGACTCGGGGGCGATGACCGTCCTCGGTCACGAGTCCACGGTGCCGGTCGGGATGGACGAGATGCTGATGCTGGCGGCCGCCGTGCGGCGTGGGCTGAAGACTCCCCTGCTCGTCGGCGACATGCCGTTCGGGTCCTACGAGCAGTCGAACGAGCAGGCCGTCGCCAACGCGCAGCGGTTCGTCAAGGAGGCGGGCTGCGAGGCGGTCAAGCTCGAGCGTGGAGGAGCCTCGGTCGACCGCGCCCGGGCGATCATCCGTGCCGGCATCCCGGTGATGGGCCACGTTGGTCTCACCCCCCAGACGGCGACCCAGCTCGGGGGCTACAGGGCCCAGGGCAGGACCGGGGAGACGGCCTCGGAGATCGCCGAGGACGCGTTCGCACTGCAGGCGGTCGGCTGCTTCGCCATCGTCTTTGAGGCGGTGCCGGCGGCGGTGACCGAGGCGATCATGCCAAGGATGGAGATCCCGGTGATCGGGATCGGGGCCGGCGGCGCGACCTCGGGCCAGGTGCTCGTCTTCCATGATCTGCTCGGCATCAACACCGGGCACGTCGCGCGCTTCGTCAAGCGCTACGCGGAGATCCACCGGGGCATGGTCGAGGGCGTGACCCGCTACGCCTCCGAGGTCCGGCGGCGCTCGTTCCCCGCCGAGGAGCACAGCTACTCGATCGACCCCGACGAGCTCCGCGCACTTCGCGACTACCTCGAGCAGGACTCGCTGGCGGCCAACACGCCCTGGGACTGGTAGCCGCTCTGACGGCTCAGGGACCGACCGGGATGTCGGCGAGGAACTGGTCGATGCGCCATCCCTCGCCCGTACGGACCGCCTCGATCTCGAGCGTCGCGCCGTCGTAGAGCCCACCCTTGGGCACGGCTTCCGCGGTCGCCGAGTCGCCGTCGACGGTCGGGCCCGAGATCTTCACCGACTCGGCCAGGGTCGCGGCACGGCGGCCCTTCAGGCATCCCTGCAGGTCCCCGTAGGCGGCCTTCAGCAGCGACGGGCTGATCACCTCGGCGCAGACGTAGCCGCTATCCGGGTCGACGACGAGGCCCTCGATCGCCGCCGAGATCTGCTGCTCGTCGCTGGGGCCCGAGCCCGCGCCGCCCCCGTCCCCACCGCTCCCGTCTCCGGTGGCCTGGCCGTCGGAGCCGGCCGCGCTGCTCTCGGCCGGAAGCGCTGCGTCCGTCGTCTGATCGCCGTCCGAATCGCCGCAGGCGGCGAGCGCCATGGCGACGAGCAGGAGCACGGCGGGCATCGTCAGAGGCCGGGTTCTCATCGGCGGAACGCTAACGATCACCGGGCTCGGCCCGGAACTCGATCTCGCGAATGACGCTCGCCGGCGCCCCGGCGGCGATCGTCCGGGGCGGGATGTCGCGGGTTACCACCGAGTTCGCACCGACCACCGCCCGCTCCCCGATCTCGACCCCGCCGGTGACCACGCAGCCCTTTCCGAGCCAGGCGTTGTCGCCAATCCGCACCGGCCCCTTGCGAACGAAGCCCTGCCAGGTGATCGGTAGCGCCGGATCGTCGAACCGATGGTCAGCGTCGCCAACGAAGCAGTGGTTGGCAAGCATCACGTGATCGCCGATCTCGATCCGCTCATCGGCGGCCAGCATCGTCTCCCGGTTGAGAAAGCAGCCGGCGCCGATCTCGATCTCCGCCTCGGGCCCCAGGGCGAGCCAGCATCCGGGCTCGAGATGAGTGCCCTCGCCGATCCGCAGCCGCCCGTCGGCGAGGGCCTCGAGCACGTCGCCCTCGATCGGATGGCGAACGTAGAAGCCCCCAGCCGCAGCATGGCGATCGATCCGCATGCGACTCAGCCGGCGGTGCGTGCGCTCGTACCAGCGCCGCTTGCGGTACCAGGCGCGCCAGCCGCGCTGCGGGTGGATGTGGGGGTCGGTCGTTCCGATGCTCGTAAGGGTCGCACCCGGCGCCCGCCTCGGCGGCGCCGGGTGCGGTGAGTGCGAGACTGGTCGCGATGACGCCGTTCGAGACGCCCGATGACGTCAAGGAGCAGAGCGAGCGCGATCGGCTCGAGATCGCCCGCCGCTACCGCGAGCAACACGGTCTCGAGCTGCGCGAGCTGGCCCGACCGGAGGTCGCGGGCGAGGCGCTCGAGGTCGGCGAGTTCTCGACTGTCCCGATCGAGGCCCTGGCCGCGGTGCCGTTCCTCGGCGCGTTCCTTGCGCTGGCGGCGCGGGTCCGGCCGTCGCGCCGCGGGCTCGGCCGCAACGTCCTGCTGGCGCTCGACCACGACGCCGTATACCTGTTGTCGGTCAGGCCCGAGCCGGAGGGACGGAAGGCCTCGCTCGTCTCCCGCTGGCCCCGCAGCGCCGTCCGCGTCGCCTCGGTCGAGCCGCGGTTCATGCGCGAGGCGCTGACGCTCGAGATCGAGGGGGGCGAGCCCCTGACCCTCTACGCGTCCAGCCTGCGGACCAATCCGTGGGCGGCGGCGCTGATCAGGGCGCTGGGCGGCGACGCACCCGCGCCGCTCGACCTGCAACCGAGAGCCGATTGACGCCCGCCTGGGCGCCTAGGCGGCGACCGCCTGGGTCCTGCGCGCGGTCCGGCGTACCACCGGGGTGAGCAGGTCCTCGAGGAACCGTCCCGTGTACGAGGTGGCGACCGCAGCCACCTCCTCAGGGGTGCCGATGGCGACCAGCTCGCCGCCCCTGTCGCCGCCCTCGGGACCGAGGTCGATGATCCGGTCCGCCGACTTGATCACGTCGAGGTTGTGCTCGATCACCAGCACCGTGTTGCCGGAGTCGACCAGGCGACCCAGCACGTCGAGGAGACGCTGAACGTCGGCGAAGTGCAGGCCGGTCGTCGGCTCGTCGAGGATGTAGAGCGTCTTGCCGGTGGCCACCTTCGAGAGCTCGGTCGCGAGCTTGACCCGCTGCGCCTCGCCCCCCGAGAGCGTCGTCGCGGGCTGGCCGAGACGGATGTAGTCGAGCCCAACATCGTGCAGGGTCTTGATCCGGCGATGGATCTTCGGGATGTGCTTGAAGAACTCCGCCGCCTCGCCGACCGGCATCTCGAGCACGTCGGCGATCGACTTGCCCTTGAAGCGCACCTCGAGCGTCTCGCGGTTGTAGCGCTTGCCGTGGCACTGCTCGCAGGGGACGTAGACGTCGGGCAGGAAGTGCATCTCGATCTTGATCTGGCCGTCGCCCTTGCAGACCTCGCAGCGCCCACCCTTGACGTTGAAGCTGAACCGGCCCGGCTTGTAGCCGCGGGCGCGCGCCTCCTTGGTCTTCGTGAACAGCTCGCGGATATGACCGAAGACCCCGGTGTAGGTGGCCGGGTTCGAGCGCGGCGTGCGGCCGATCGGTGACTGATCGATGTTGATCACCTTGTCGATCTGATCGAGGCCCTCGACCCGATCGTGAGCCCCGGGGCGGAGTCGCGCCCGGTGCAGACGGTTGGCGACCGAGCGGTAGAGGATCTCGTTGACGAGGGTCGACTTGCCCGATCCCGAGACACCGGTCACACAGCAGAAGACCCCGAGCGGGACCCCGACGTCGACGTCCTTGAGATTGTGCTGTCGCGCCCCCCTGACGAGCAGCTCTCCCTGCGGCTCGCGGCGGCTCTCGGGGACCGGAATCGAGTCCTTTCCGCTCAGGTAGCGACCGGTCAACGACTTCTTCGCCCTGGTGACCTGTTGCGGGGTTCCGGCGGCGACCACGTGGCCGCCGTGCTCGCCGGCGCCGGGGCCGAGATCGACCAGGTAGTCGGCGGCTCGCATCGTGCCCTCGTCGTGCTCGACGACGATCACCGTGTTGCCGAGGTCGCGCAGGCGCTCGAGGGTCCCGATCAGCTTCGCGTTGTCGCGCTGGTGCAGGCCGATCGAGGGCTCGTCGAGGATGTAGAGGACGCCGACCAGGCTCGAGCCGATCTGGGTCGCGAGTCGGATCCGCTGCGCCTCTCCGCCCGAGAGGCTCGAGGCCGAGCGCTCGAGGGTCAGGTAGCCGATCCCGACGGCGTCGAGGAAGCGCAATCGCTCCTCCACCTCACGGACGATCAGCCGCGCGATCGCCCGCTCGGTCTCGGTCAGCTCCAGGCCCTTGACCCACTCGAGCGCGGCTCGGGCCGACATCGCCGTGAACTCGTGGATCGAGAGGCCGCCCACCCGGATCGAGAGGCTTTCGGGCCGGAGTCGCGCCCCGTGGCACTCCGGACACGGCTGCAGCGCCATCAGCTGTTCGATCTTCTCCCGGGTGTTCTCGGAGTCGGTGTTGGCGTAGCGCCGCTCGAGCCCATTCGTGATGCCCTCGAACTTCGCCTTGTAGGTGCGCTGGCGGCCGTAGCGGTTGCGATAGCTGATCGTGTGCCGCTCGTCGCCGGTGCCCTCGAGCAGCAGCTGCTTGTCTCCCGCCGGTAGCTCCTGGAACGGCATGGCGGGGTCGATGCCGTTGCTCTCACAGACGGCCTCGAGCAGCCGCCGGTAGTAGAGCGACGCCGCGCCCATCCAGGAGGCGAGCGCTCCCTCCGAGATCGAAAGGGTCGGGTCGGGGACGACCAGCTCGGGATCGACCACCCGCTGGAAGCCGAGCCCGTGGCAGCGCTGGCAGGCGCCGTGCGGTGAGTTGAACGAGAAGATCCGCGGCTCGATCTCCGGCATCGACGAACCGCAGCTCAGGCAGGCGAACTTCTCGCTGAAGACGAGCACCTCCCCGCGCCTGCCGGCCGACGGCCCGGAGAGCGTCGTCGCCCCCGAGACCTCCACGGTGGCCTCCAGCAGCTCGACCTCGACCAGCCCATCGGCGAGCGACGAAGCCGCCTCGATCGACTCCGAGAGCCGCTTGCGGATTCCGTCCTTCATCACCAGGCGGTCGATCACGATCGAGATGTCGTGCTTGAACTTCTTGTCGAGGACGATCTCCTGATCGAGGCGCAGCAACTCGCCGTCGACGACCGCGCGGGCGTACCCCTGCTGCCGCATCTCCTCGAGCATCCGACCGTACTCGCCCTTGCGCTCGCGGACCACCGGTGCCAGGACCATGAACCGGGTCCCCTCCGGGAGGGTCTGCACGCGGTCGGTGATCTGCTCCACCGACTGCCCGGAGATCGGCTCGCCGCAGTTGTGGCAGTAGGGCGTTCCGATCCGCGCCCAGAGCAGGCGCAGGTAGTCGTAGATCTCGGTCACCGTGCCGACCGTCGAGCGCGGGTTGCGTGAGGTCGTCTTCTGGTCGATCGAGATCGCCGGGCTGAGGCCCTCGATCGAGTCGACGTCCGGCTTGTCCATCTGGCCGAGGAACTGGCGGGCGTAGGCGGAGAGCGACTCGACGTAGCGGCGCTGCCCCTCGGCGTAGATCGTGTCGAAGGCGAGGCTCGACTTGCCGGAGCCGGAGAGCCCGGTGATCACGACCAGCGAGTCGCGCGGCAGCGCGACATCAACCCCCTTGAGGTTGTGCTCGCGGGCACCGGAGACGACGATCTGAGGGGCCGACGGCATCGAGCGACGATTCTAGGGACACGAACGGTTGTTCCCACGCGTAGCGACGTCGGCGCCGGCCGCCGCGGTTCAGGCGCGGCCCGCCCGCGCGAGCACGTCGTCGAGCATCTCCTCGACGCCGTCGAGGGCCCCGAACTCCGACTCGAGGCGATCGGCGATCAGCCCGCGGTCCGCGCCCTCCAGCGCCAGGCTCATCGCGACCAGGCGCGCCCCCGCCAGGTCCGGTTCGTCGGTTGCCGGTGGGCCGTCGTTCTCTCGCGCCGCCGCCGGCCCGGAGTCCCTCGCAGACCCCGCTTCGGTCTCGCCGGCGCGCTCCGGCTCGGAGGCCGGCTCGGGCGCCAACGCGGCCGCGGCCTTCGGCGCCGCCTCGACCACCGGGCCCGGAGCCGGTTCAGGCCCTGCGCCGGGCGAGCCGACCTGGCTGCGCAGCGCCTCCGCCTGCCCGAGCAGGCCCTCGACCGCCGCCTGGGCCTGATCGAGCCGCCTCTGAGCCTCGGAACGGGCCCGCTCGACGATCTCGCGCGCTTCCTCGCGGGCCGCTGCGGCGATCGCCTCGGCCTGCTCGCGGGCACCGGCTTCGATCTCCGCAGCGGTCGCCTCGGCGGCCCCGACGATCGTCCCGACCCGCTCGGCGGCGAAATCCCCGATCGAGACGGACTCGCTTGGCAGCCGCTCGGCGAGCGAGCTCAGGTGCGCCCTGACCGCGTCGGGATCCCAGCCCTTGCGGGCGGTGGGGAAATCGTCGCGCACGATCTCATCTCTCTCCATCGGCGCCGAGCCTACCGGAGCAGGGCTGCGGCGAAGCCGATCGGCGCCGGCCTCAGGTGGCGCTCAGGCTCGCATGCCCTCGAGGTCGCGGCGCAGCTCCTTGAGCTCGTCGCGCAGTCGCGCCGCCTCCTCGAAGCGCAGGTCCTCGGCGGCGGCGAGCATCTCCTCCTCGAGGCCGATGATCACCTTCTCGAGCTCCCCCGCCGACTCGATCGGCTTGCCGTCGACGAGAGCGCTCGACCGCCGGCGACGCTTCGCCGGCGCGTTCGACTCCATCGCGAGGAAGTCGGAGATGTCGCTGATCCCCTTGCTCACCGTCTCCGGGGTGATCCCGTGCTCGGCGTTGTAGGCGAGCTGGATCTCCCGGCGGCGGTCGGTCTCGCCGATCGCGGCGTCCATCGCGGCACTCCGCTTGTCCGCGTACATCAACACCCGCCCGTTGACGTTACGGGCGGCCCTGCCGATCGTCTGGATCAGGCTCGTCGCCCCGCGCAGGAAGCCCTCCTTGTCAGCGTCGAGGATCGCGACGAGCCCCACCTCCGGGATGTCGAGGCCCTCGCGCAGCAGGTTGACGCCGACCAGCACGTCGTACTCGCCGAGCCGCAGGTCGCGGATGATCTGGATCCGCTCGATCGTGTCGACCTCGGAATGCAGGTAACGGACGCGGAAGCCGTGCTCGAGCAGATACTCGGTCAGATCCTCGGACATCTTCTTGGTCAAGGTCGTGACCAGGCAGCGCTCGCTCCGCTCGGCGTGGACCCGCACCTCGTTCATCAGATCGTCGATCTGGTTCTTGGTCTCGCGAACCTCGACCGGCGGATCGACGATCCCGGTCGGGCGCACGATCTGCTCGACGATCCGCTTGCTCTGGGTGCGTTCGAAGTCGCCCGGCGTCGCCGAGACCATCACCACCTGGCCGACCCGCTGCAGGAACTCGTCGAACTTCAGCGGCCGATTGTCGATCGCGCTCGGCAGCCGGAAGCCGTGGTCGACGAGCGTCAGCTTTCGCGAGCGGTCACCCTCGTACATGCCGCCGATCTGCGGCACGGTCTGATGGGACTCGTCGACGAAGGTGACGAAGTCGTCCGGGAAGTAGTCGATCAGCGTGTGCGGCGGCGAGCCGGCCGCCCGGTCGTCGAGGATCCGCGAGTAGTTCTCGATTCCGTTGCAGAAGCCGAGCTCCTTCAGCATCTCGAGGTCGTACTGGGTGCGCTGCCTGAGCCTGTGGGCCTCGAGCTCCTTGCCCTGCTCGTCGAGCTCCGCCGTGCGCGCGTCGAGCTCGGCCCGGATCTCATCGACCGCGCGCTCGATCGTCTCCTCCTTGGTCACGTAGTGCGATGCCGGCCAGACCGAGACGTGGTCGACCTCGTCCAGGACCTCTCCGGTCAGCGGATCGAAGTGGGTGATCGACTCGACCTCGTCCCCGAACAGCTGCATCCGGTACGCCGACTCCGCATAGGAGGGGAACACCTCGAGCACCTCGCCCTTGACCCTGAACGTGCCTCGCGTCAGCGCCGTGTCGTTGCGCTGGTACTGCATCCCGACCAGCTGCCGGAACAGCGACTCGCGCTCGATCCACTCACCGACTTTGAACAGCACCATCTGGTCCCGGTAGAGCTCCGGCGAGCCGATCCCGTAGATGCAGGAGACCGAGGCGACGATGATCACGTCGCGGCGGGCGAACAGCGAGGCGGTCGCGGCGTGGCGGAGCCGGTCGATCTCGTCGTTGATCGTCGCGTCCTTCTCGATGTAGAGATCCTGGGCCGGGACGTAGGCCTCGGGCTGGTAGTAGTCGTAGTAGCTGACGAAGTACTCGACCGAGGCATCGGGGAAGAACTCGCGGAACTCGTTGCAGAGCTGGGCAGCGAGCGTCTTGTTGTGCGCGATCACCAGCGCCGGTCGCTGCAGGCGCTCGATCGTCGCCGCCATCGTGAACGTCTTGCCGGTCCCGGTCGCGCCGAGCAGGGTGATGAAGCTCTCCCCGGACTCGACCCCGGCGACCAGGCCGTCGATCGCCTGCGGCTGATCGGCGGTCGCCGCATAGGCGGAATTGAGGACGAAGTCGGGCACCGGGTTGAAGATACAGGCGCCCGGACCCGGCCCTGGAGGAGGGGATCCGGCGGCGGCCTCAGGCGGCGGCTGCTGTGTTGGCCGCGAACTCCCGCCCGAAGCGCTCGACCGCGTCCCAGTCGGTGTAGTCGTAGTCCCTGCTCGTGTCGGTCGGGTGATCGCCGGACCTCATCAAGAGCTTCATCAGCACCCGGGTGAACACGTCGTACTCCCGGTACTGGAGGCAGCCGGCGACGGGGAGGGCCCGATCGGGCTCCCAGCCTGTCTCCTCGACGAAGCCCTCGATGTAGCCGTCGGTCGCCTCCCTGGCCTCGGCGTCGTCGTCTGCCGCGGTCAGCGAGACCGAGAAGAACGCCGAGGGACGCTCCGCGAGCGCGGCCGCCCGCTCGGTGGCCCACCTGACCAGGCCGGGCTGATGGCGTCCCGCGTGAATCGAGGCCCCGACGATGACCGCGTCGTAGTCGCGGGGATCGGCGTCGCCGGCGTCCTCGATCTCCGTGGTCTCGACCCGCGCTCCGGCCGCGCGGGCACCCCTGGCGATCCGGTCGGCGATCTTCGCCGTGTGCCCGTGCGTGGTCGAATAGACGATCAGGATCCGGTTCGCCATCGGCTGACGGTAGCCCGCGCTGAGCTCGCTCGCATGCGTAGTTTCAGCGGATCAGGAGGCACGCGCCGGCACCTCCTCCTGCCGCTCCCTGCCGAGCAGTGCGAGCGCGGTTGCGGGGAAGACCACAACCGAGAGCAGGCCGGCGGCGATGAACGCAGCGGCCGTCCCGGGCTCGACCGCGCCGAGCTCGATCCCGATCGCCGTGGCCGCGACGATGAACGGCAGCGAGGTCGCCTGCAGCAGCGCCGCGACCATCGTCTTGCGCGCACCGAGCTCGCCCCGGTAGAGCAGCGCCGGCAGGCCGCGGGCGGCGAGCATCGCCGCGAGAAAGATCGGGACCTGGACGAGGGTCGAGGCCTCGCCGAGGGCATCGAGATCGCCGAGGTCCTTGCTCCGCCCCACGGCTCGCTTGTTCTTGATGTACTGCTCGCGGCCCAGGAACTGTACCGGCACACCCCCACACCGGCCAGAGACCCTCCCGGCCCACGCCTCGTCCCAGGGGATCGCTACGATTGACGTCAGGATATCAACTCGGACGGGTGGGACGCCAAGCTGGAGG
>Ga0210084_1000132_pt1 | contig 11768 bp, 10 predicted proteins | sample China_Galinas_Co_3_FD_184863 | JGI IMG/M metagenome (GOLD analysis project Ga0210084, IMG submission 184863) | Wetland microbial communities from San Francisco Bay, California, USA, that impact long-term carbon sequestration -... | ecosystem: Environmental > Aquatic > Marine > Wetlands ... | reverse complement strand
AGGGGGGCTCTTTTTGAAATACTACAAAGAACTGTCATTTGTCATTGGTCATTCGTCATTGGGGAAAAAAACAAAATCCAAAAACCACCTTTAATAGGTCGGGGCTGCCAGCCCCCCGCCCCCCTGGACCCCCTGCAAAAGCTTTTGATTAAGAGGGTTTCTTCGGCATGGGCAGAGAGGTAAAAAGTCAAGCATTTGAGATAAAGCTCCGAAAGAACGGCGTCTGGCTGACCGTGAATAGGTTGGGGTCGCCGACCCCTGAGATAAAGCTCCGAAAGAACGGCATCTGGCTGACCGTGAATAGGTCGGGGCTGCCAGCCCCCCCCCTGGCCGCCGGAGGCAAAAGTCCTATCAATATCCAATCGCGCAGCCGTCTTTTCGGGATTCGCTGGCGCCCAGCAAAATACCACGGTTATGATCGATCCAGATGCCCTGGTAACCGCCGTAACCGCCCTGGTCCCAGGTAATTTTATGGCCTTTTTCCATTAATTCCCGGACCACCTGGGGAATGATGCCGCTTTCCAGGTGAACTTCTCCGCCGTCGGTCATTTTCCCGTAATCCGGCTGGGAGGAACCGGAATGGCGGAACCTGGGCGCATCGCCGGCTTCCTGGATATTCATGCCAAAATCAATGATATTCAACAGCACCTGGACATGTCCCTGGGGCTGCATGGCACCGCCCATTACCCCAAAAGAAAACACCGGTTGGTTATCTTTGGTGACAAAAGCAGGAATAATCGTATGAAAAGGCCGCTTGCCCGGTTCAACGACATTAGGATGACCCGGCTCCAGGCTGAAAAGCGAGCCCCTGTCTTGAATACAAAACCCTAATCCATCCGGCACATTACCGGAACCAAAACCGGCATAATTACTCTGGATAAGGGAAATAGCATTGCGGTCTTTATCGACCACCGTAAGATAAATCGTATCGCCATGTTCCAGTTCCAAATCGCCATAAGGGATTTTTCTTTTAGCACGGTCAGGATCAAAATGTTTCAATCGTTCTTTAGCATATTCTTCGGATATTAATTTTTCAATCGGTATTTTTGAGAACTTAGGGTCTGCGTAAAACCTTGCCCGGTCTTCATAGACAATTTTTTTGATCTCGATAAGCGTGTGCAAATATTCGGAAGAGTTATGTCCCATGGACTTCAAATCAAGGGTTTTCAGCATATTGAGCATCTGCAAAACAGCAATGCCCTGGCCATTGGGGGGTAATTCCCATACATTATAGCCCCTGTAATTGGCTGTCAAAGGGGTTACCCATTCCGGCCTGAAATTAGCAAAGTCCTTGTATTGAAAAAATCCGCCCACCCGTTTTGAGTATTTTACAATGGTTTTAGCGATTTCACCTTTATAATACGCATCTCTTCCTTTTTGGGCCAGCAAGCCAAGGGTGCGGGCCAGGTCCGGGTTTTTGAATATATCGCCTTTTTCAAGTAATTTACCACCAGGAGCATAGAGTTTTTGGAAATTTTCATAGTCTTTGAATCGCAGCACTGATATTTTCCAGTAAAATGCGATCAGTTCGGAAAGGGGAAACCCGTTTTCGGCGTATTTGATCGTAGGTTCCAGAATGGATTTCATGGGAAGGTTCCCGAATTTTTTGTGCAACTCGAACCATCCGGCCACGCACCCGGGGACGCTCCAGGACAGGGGGCCATAATAGGGGACCCGTTTCAGGCCTTTCTTTTTAAAATGTTCCAGTGTAAGGGCCATTGGCGCGGGCCCGCTGGAATTGAGACCATACATTTTTTTTTCTTTATTGTCCCATACAATAGCAAAAAGGTCTCCGCCGATGCCGTTGCTGGTGGGTTCCATCAAACCTAACGCGGCATTCACGGCAATAGCCGCATCTACCGCCGTGCCGCCCTTTTTTAAAATATCGATCCCAACCTGGGCGGCTAATGGATGGCTGGTAGCCACCATCCCATGAGTCGAAATCACCTCTGACCGGGTGGCGAACATCTTACCGGTGACCCGGTCAGCCGCTTGCAACGAAAGTACTGAAATAAAACCAAATATCAACACTATAACAAAGCAATATCTTTTCATTTTTTCACTCCTTTAAGCACGATTATATGTTATGCACAATTTTTTCAATCGCTGCATGATTTCCGGGGTCAGCCGTTCCGGGGTTAATTTCCAGTTCCAATTACCTTGAGCTTTACCCGGGGTATTCATGCGAAATTTTCCCGCATACCCCAATATATCCTGGGTAGGGAAAATACTTAATTTGGCAATAGAGCTCAACGCTGCGCTGATTAACTGCCAGTGGAACTCATGGCGATGATTCACCCGCAGATATCTCAACACATATTCCCGGGTGCTTTCATCGATCTCATTGTCATAAAACCAACCATTGGTGGTGTTGTTATCGTGGGTACCCGTGTAAACAACACAATTGGGGTTCGTATAATTGTGAGGGAGATAGGAATTCTTATTGTCATGGTCAAAAGCGAACTGCAGGATTTTCATCCCGGGCAGCTTTAACCGGTCTCTCAATTTTTCTACTTTTGGGGTAATGAAACCAAGGTCTTCTGCGATAATCGGCAAATCTCCCAATTCATTTTTCAGTTGGTTAAAGAATTCGATTCCCGGTCCTTGTTCCCACTGGCCATTGACAGCCGTGGTTTCGGATGGTGGGATGGACCAATAGGACTCGAATCCCCTGAAATGGTCCAGACGGACTATATCAAAATATAAAAAGATATGTTTTAACCGTTTCACCCACCAATCAAAGGTCTCTTGTTCTAATTGACCGTTTTGCCACCAACGGTACAAGGGATTTCCCCACCGTTGACCCGTGGAACTGAAATAATCCGGGGGTACTCCGGCAACGGCTGCAGGTTTAAGGGTTTTATTATCCAATTGGAAAACCCCGGGATTAGACCAGGCATCCGCGCTGTCAAAATTCACATAAATCGGAATATCACCGATGATTTTAATCCCATTTTCATTGGCATATTTTTTTAACGAGAGCCACTGGCGCAAGAATATATATTGGAGAAATTTGTGAAAATCCCTTTCCGGTTTCAATTTTTCTTGCCACTTTTTTACAGCCCCGGGTATCTTCAAGCGGATATCTTCATCCCATGTTAACCAATTAAAATTATTGTAATGTTCGGCGGTAGACATAAAGAGAGCATAATCTTCCAGCCAATATTTTGATGATTCGCAGAATTGATTGAAATCCTTCCTGGTTTCTTCTTCGGCATACTTATAGAAATTTTCACATGCTTTTCTCAGCAGAGGTAATTTGAAGGATATAATTTTGTCAAAATCCACGAAATCGTTGTACTGGTTCGCGGGAAGTTCTGACAAGACATACGTTCGCATCCAATCTTCTTTTTGCAGCATTTCCAGGTTAATAAAGAGGTAATTACCGGCGAAACTGGAATAAGAGGCGTAAGGGGAATAACCAAAAATTGGGGAAGTCGGGCCCAGGGGAAGGGTTTGCCAGTATTTTTGTCCACCTTGTTTCAACGAATCTATGAACTCATATGCTTCTTTTCCTAATGTTCCGGTCCCGTATTTGCCCGGGAGGGAAGTTATATGCATTAAAATCCCGCTGCTGCGTTTGATCTTCATCGATACCTCCTGGTTTGTGTGTCTCGATGCATGCAAAAGATAAAGAACAATATTTTAATCGTTTTTTCACGATAAATCTACTGTTTTGGGATATAAATTTTATTTTTTTAAAGGGGTCGGCGACCTCAACCTATTCACGGTCAGCCAAATGCCGCTCTTTCGGAACTTCATCTCAGGGGTCGGCGACCCCAACCTATTCACGGTCAGCCAAATGCCGCTCTTTCGGGGCTTCACCTCAGGGGTCGGCGACCCCAACCTATTCACGGTCAGCCAAATGCCGCTCTTTCGGGGCTTCACCTCAAAAGCTTGACGAAAAAACAAAGTTTCACAAGGGATTAGTAAAAAAGGCTTGACTAAATTTGATTACTCTGGTACATTCTCTTTCTAAGACATCCGGTTTCGGCATCTGTAAAAATGATACAAAATAAATTATGAAAAAGGATAAAAACATGAGCAAAGTAATTGCAATTCGACGAGAAGACAAAAACCAATGGGAACGACGCGCGCCCCTAACTCCCGATGATGTCAAAGAATTAAACCAAAAATACGGCATCAAAACCATTGTCCAGCCCTCTAAAATAAGAATTTTCACCGATGAAGCCTACAAAAACGCCGGCGCTGAAATCAATGAAGATATGAGTCAAGCCAGTGTTGTCCTGGCTATCAAAGAGATTCCCCTCCATATGTTTGAAAAAAACAAAACCTATATTTTCTTTTCCCATACCATCAAAGGCCAACCCTATAATATGCCTATGCTTAAGAAGATGATGGATTTAAAATGTAACCTGATCGACTACGAACGAGTGATGAATGAAAAAAATCAGCGGTTGATTTTTTTCGGACGCTATGCCGGATTGGCCGGTATGGTGGAGACCCTCCATGCGTTTGGTCAAAAACTTAAACTCCGTGGACTCAGTACCCCCCTGGAAAAAATAAAACAACCTTATGAATACAGCTCCCTGGAACAAGCCAAAAAAGAGATCGAAGCCATCGGCGAAGAGATCGACGATCAAGGCTTACCCCCGGAATTATGTCCTTATGTGGTGGGTTTTGCCGGTTACGGCAATGTCTCCAGGGGAGCCCAGGAAATATTCGACCTGTTACCCCATAAAGTTATTTCCGCTCAAATACTCAATGAAATGGTCGAGAACTTTTCTTCCGATAATTGTAATTTTTACAAAGTCGTGTTCGACGAAGAAGATATGGTGCGCCCGAAGGATAGAAACAAACAGTTTGGTTTGCAAGATTACTATGAACACCCGGAAAAGTATGAATCCCAATTTGAAACTTATCTACCCCATCTTGATGTCCTGGTTAATTGCATCTTTTGGGCGGAACAATATCCCCGGTTTATAACCAAAGAATACTTGAAAAATCAGACCATACTACGTTCTAACCTGACATTAAAAGTCATTGGCGATATTACTTGCGATATTAACGGCTCTATTGAGATTACCCATAAAGCTACCATGCCGGATAATCCTACTTATACTTATTTTGCGGCAGATGACCGTTATGAAGATGGTGCGCAGCGTTTAGGGATTACCGTGATGGCCGTGGATAACTTACCCTGTGAATTTCCCGGGGAATCTTCAGCGGAATTTTCTGTGGTTTTAAAAAATTTTGTCAATGATATTGTTACTGAGGATTTCAATAAGGGGACTGACCGCCTGGAACTCCCTTATCCCTTAAAAAACGCCCTGGTCCTGCACAAAGGCAAATTAACAGACGATTATTTATATATGAATAAATTTATAGAATAGGAGGAGCTATGAGTAATGATTCGTCATCAAAGAAAAAGATTTTGGTATTTGGAGCTGGTTTGGTGAGCAGACCCGGAGTTAGGTACTTATTAAGTAATAAAAACTTAATAGTCACGGTTGCCTCCAGGACGGTCAGTAAAGCGGAAAAACTGGTAGAAGGTTTTGACAATGGGATCGCTAAACAGATACTGGTGGAAAACGCAGCAGCCGTGGAGGAATTAATTAAAGAAAACGATATTATTATCAGTTTGCTTCCCTGGGTGCACCACTTGAAAGTTGCCAATTTATGTCTTAAGCACAACAAGCATATGGCAACCACTTCTTATGTGAGCGAAGGCATGCAAAAACTGGATGAAGAAGCCAAAAGCAAGGGTTTATTATTCTTGAATGAAATTGGCGTTGATCCGGGGATCGATCATATGTCAGCCATGAAAATTATCGATGAAGTCCATGATGAAGGAGGGAAAATCGTCCATTTTTATTCCTACTGCGGGGGACTTCCCGCACCTCAACATAATGATAATCCTTATGGATACAAATTCTCCTGGAGTCCCAAAGGGGTGGTGCTGGCATCCGGGAACCCGGCCAAATACCTGGAAAATGGAAAACTTGTGGAAATTGTAGGAAAAGATTTGTTCTTGAATAAACGTCTCGATGAAATCGAAGACCTGGGTACTTTCGAAGTGTATCCCAACCGGGACTCTATGCCTTATCAAGACCTTTACGGTTTACAAGAAGCCCAAACCGTAATGAGAGGCACGTATCGTAATGTCGGCTGGTGCGATACCCTGAAGAAAATCGTTGACCTGGGGCTCATCGATGAGACACCTAAAGATAATTTGAAAGGTATCACCTACAAACAGATGATGGCGGACCTGGTAGGGGCAAGCGAAGGTGAAGATGTCGCGGCGAAAACCGCTGCCACAGTCGGACTCTCAAAAGATGACGAGGTCATCGGGCGACTGGAATGGTTGGGGTTGTTCAGCGATGAACCGGTGCCGGATTATGATAACTACCTGGATATCTTATCCGAACGTTTACAAGAAAAATTGTATTATAAAGAGGGTGAAGTAGATATGCTGATCTTACGTCATAAATTCATCGTGGAAAACAAAGACAAATCCCGTGATATGATCACATCTACTATGGTTGACTATGGCATTCCTAACGGTGATTCCTCCATGGCCCGCACCGTCAGCCTGCCGTTGGCTATTGGAGTCAAACTCATGGCTGAAGGTAAGATCGACTTAACCGGTGTGCATATCCCCAAGATAAAAGAAATCTATGACCCTGTGCTGGCGGAATTAGAAAAATTAAATATCAAAATGGTAGAAAAACGGGTACCGGCAAAATAATCATTTATAAATAGATTTTACATCAGCACGGGAAAACACTGAACAATAAACCACGAAGCACAAGATGAACATTGAAAAGTCTTTGAGTGGTAAAGCGGGTGAAAGGGCCGCGGCACGGTACCTGGAAAAGAAGGGTTATGAAATCCTAAAAAAAAATTACCGTGTCAGCGGCTCTGAAGTTGATTTAATCGCTAAAAAAGACGATACGGTGTGTTTCGTAGAAGTAAAGACCCGCGGTTCCGATGATTACGGTTTACCTGAAGAATTCGTAGACCGGCGCAAGCGCAATAAAATCATACGGGCGGCCAGGATATTTAGAGCCGATGAAAAATACATCGATCTTTACGCCAGGTTTGATATCATTTCCGTAATTTACCGGGAAGGAGATATCAAAATCAATCATATCCAACATGCTTTTGAAGGATAGCCTTAATCAAAAGCTTTTGCGGGGGGTCCAGGGGGGCGGTTTTCTCGAAAAGAGCCCCCCTGGCCGCCGGAGGCAAAAATGCCAGAGTTAAGAAAAGACTTATTCAGTGATATTTGGGTAGTAATTGCGCCGGAGCGGAAATTGCGGCCCCAATTCAGTAATCTTTCCGGGGAAGACTTTTTATCGCCGGAGAATTGTCCTTTTTGTGAAGGTAATGAATCCATGACGCCGCCGGAGATTTATGCGATCAGGAATAATAAGCCCAATCAACCGGAGTGGCAACTGCGGGTAGTCCCCAACAAGTTTCCGGCATTAAGGATAGAGGGGAACCTGGAAAGAAGAGGCGAAGGGTTTTATGATAAAATAACCGGTATTGGCGCCCATGAAGTAGTGATTGAAACCAATTCCCATACCAAAGGAATCGATGAACTGGAGAACGAGGCGATTACAAATATTTTTTTGACTTTTAAGCGGCGAATCCTGGATTTAAAGCAAGACATACGGTTTCGTTATATCCAGGTATTTAAGAACCACGGTATTCGTGCCGGGGCCACTATTTCTCATCCCCATTCCCAGGTGGTGGGCATGCCGGTGGTGCCGGCCCGGATCAAAGAACGGATAAAAACTGCAAAAGCCCATTATGACGCCAAAGAGCGCTGCATATTTTGCGATATCATCTTTCATGAAAGTGAACATCATAAACGGGTACTTTTTGAGACCTCCGATTATATTGTCATGTCGCCTTATGCCCCCAGGTTTCCTTTTGAATTGGCCATTTATCCCAGGATTCACCGTGCGTCATTTGAAGAGACGGGAGATGACGGGGTTCAAAAACTGGCCCTGGTTTTCAGGGATACGCTGCGGAAACTTAATAAGGCCCTGGAACAGCCTGCTTACAACCTGATGCTTCATAATGCCCCTTTTGATAATGATTATAAGAATTATTTTCACTGGCATTGGGAATTGGTCCCGCTTATCAGTGGCACCGGGGGCTTTGAACTGGGCACTTATACTTACATCAACCCCACCCCCCCGGAAGAAGCCATTGACGTTCTTAAGAAAATGTAGAAATAAAAGACCCTAAATGGTGAAAAATGTCCTTACTAATTATTTCCGGGGGATTTTGCTTGACTTTTCTTTATTTTTCATTTAAAGTTTAAATTTAAAAAACGGAGGTTAAAAATGGCAGCATATTTCACGGAAAAGATGGTTAAAACTGCCCCTAATCCAACGCCCTCCTTTAGCAATATTCTTTTAATCTCGAAATTGATAAAAGTGCTTCAAATGATTGAAAAAAAAAAAGTCACTTGAGCAATCTGAAAGGAAAATTCTTTCAAGAGCAAAAGACCTTATCTCAAAAATAATAGAAGGAGCCAGGGTAATAGAAGATAAGGGATTTGAGAGTGCATTCCCTATTGAAGAGTGCATATCAACGTATGGTTTTGCATTACAAACCATGAAAAAGCTGAAGTTGTACGAGGAAGCTCAAGATTCGACACTTTTCTTTGAAGATTTATATAATAAGTTGGACAAAGTGGGGAGTACCGGAAAAAGTGGAAATGAGCTCAGTTTCTTGAAGGATTTTTTTCGCGCGCTGCAAGATTCTTTCAGTGGTGAAATCTATCGAAGAGACTATCAACCCCCAAAATCATTTGATACACCTTTTTTAATGTGAAATCCAATTTTTGATAAATGATGAGATATGTTTTTTAGAGAAGATATTGAAAGCTACGTAATCGAAATAATATTAAGGTTAAAGACAATCCAATATGGGTGCAGAAAGCTTGAGGCTAATGAATTTGCTTCAAAATGCCCTTTATTATTGACAAAAACTATTTCTAAAATTTTAAACTATAATTCATAGGTGTCCTCCCAAATCTTTTGTTTTGTTGCCTTACGTCTCCATTGGGACAACAATCAATATTTCATTTTACTTTACCAGGAGAAAAATTTCAACTCTCTTTTCGCTTCCTACTACAGTTTCTCAATTTCTTCCCGGGAAAGTCCGGAAGATTTAATAATGATGTCGATATCAACGCCATTGTCTTTTAAAATTTTTGCCCTATCAAATTTACCTTTCTTTTCTCCTTTCTTTTCTCCCGCTTTATAGCTGGATTCAAACATACTGGCCTGATAGCGAAGGCTTTCCTGGTATGCCTCGTACTCACGCCGTTCCTCTTCGCTCATCTTCATCATATCAAGCTCTTCGCCGGCTTCTTTTAAACCTTTAGCAGTAAAATCATCCCGGATGGTTTCATTCTTAAAAAAATAAATCCATTCATCTATTGTATTCCGGGCAATGTCATCGAACTGGTTGATTTTGAGTAAATAATATTCCGGGTAGATATCAGAGATTTTCTCCTTCTTGTACAGCTCTTGCTGGACACTGTTGAGTTCCAGGATATCTTTTTTGTTTAAACCGATAAATTGTGTCAGACCGTGATAGGCATAATCCTCTCCTACCCCCGGGTCAAAATAAACCAGGCTGATGGATATCACTTTCTTGATTGTGGAATAAGGCATGGATTTCTTCATGTATTCCAACAGCAGCTTTGAAGCACCGAAAAGTATCCGCTGCAAATAATCATATTCGGTTTCGCGCTGGACCTCCACGATGATTAATTCGCCCTTGCTGTTCTCCACCAACATATCTACACGGTTTGACCGATCATCCTTTGTTTCCCGGTTGCTTTCGCTTTCCAGCAGGCTTTTTATTTTGATGTCTTCGCGCAGTAATTCGCTTAAGAATCCTTCAAAAATCCCGAAGCTGGGTTTATTTCTTAACAACCGTTTGATCGCCCAATCAAAACTGACTAATTTCTTTGTGTTACTCATTGTTTGCTTCCCGGCATGTTTTACATTAATCGCTCCATGTAATTAATAGTATATTTTTTTTTAAAAGTCAATGAGTAACGTTAACAAAAGTTCCATAATTGACAAAACCAAACAATTCATATATGATGAAGCCTTTAAAAATGAATACGGAATCTGAAGAATCATGACAAAAATAGCAAGAGACCCGGAAAAATGTTCTCAAGAATCGTACGACCTGGTTATTGTTGGCGGCGGTATCTACGGCATCATGCTTTCTTTTGAAGCAGTACGCCGGAACTTACGACCGCTGCTGCTAGAAAAGAACGATTTTATCAGTGCCACCAGCTTGAATCACCTACGCACCGTCCACGGTGGGGTACGGTACCTGCAATCCTTTGACATCCATCGTTTCAGAGAGTCGGTGGCGGAGCGCAAATGGTTTTTGAAACATCTTCCACAATTTGTCAATGTTATACCCTGCTTAATGCCGTTGTACGGCAAAGGCCTTTATCGTAATTCTATTTTCAGGATCGGGCTGCTGCTGAATGATATTCTCTCTTTTAACCGAAATACCTCTATTGCCAATAAAGAACAACACCTCCCCCGTTGCAAAGTTATAAATCCCGGGAAAACCAGGGAACTTTTTCCAACAGTTGATCAACAGGGTTTAGCCGGGAGTGCCTTATGGTTTGATGCCACTGTTGAAGAATATCAGCGATTAATGATAGAATTAATCAAACAGGCGGTGTTCTCCGGGGCCACCGCTTTAAATTATGTTAATGCAGCGGCATTATTAAAAGAAAATAATTGTGTCGCCGGTGTTCAGGCTGTAGACCGGGAGACCGGGAAAGAATATGAGTTTAAAGCGCCCATAGTGATTAATGCCGCAGGTCCCTGGTGCCGGGAAGTAGCCGCAGCATTGGATAGGGACCATGTATCCTTGTTTAAGAAACGTCTCCTGGTATGGAATGTTTTGTTTAACAAAAAAGCATTGTCAGACCATGCCCTGGGATTATCGCCGTTAAAAGGCGGCGGCCATAATTACTTTTTCCACCCCTGGAAAAATCGTTTGCTGGTAGGCACCGGTGAAATAGTAGTGACCAGTCATGATAACGAATTCTCCCCCGAAAACAATGAAATTAATCAAAAGTTTTTGCGGGGGGGTCCAGGGGGGGCAGTTTTTTCAAAAAGCGCCCCCCCTGGTGGCGAAACCACTGTACCGGCAGAAGCCATGGAAAAATTCATAAAAGATATCAATACCGCTGTGCCTGATTTGAAGATAACCGAAACAGATATCCAACGGGTATTTTCCGGGATACTACCAGCGGAAGAAAACGGCACCATGACCAAACGGGAAAAGATTCTCGATCATTCTGCAAACGAAGGACCAAAAGGATTGTTCAGTATCTCAGGCATCAAATTCACCACTTCCCGTTTAGTGGCCGACAAAACCCTGAACCGTGTATTCCCAAAAGCAAAAAAAATGCCCCATGAAAAAATCCTGGAAAAGACAGAAATTAAAAATATTTCTTTTGATTACCATTGGGACTCTCCCAGGGAAGAGGATTTGACTCTGCTCAAAGAAATCGTCGAGAATGAATCCGTACTGCACCTCAGTGACCTCATACTAAGACGTACGTCTTTAGGCGACCACCCGGAACGGGCTATAAAAATTCTTCCCAAAATCAGATCGATTTTTGATTGGGATGATAAGCGATGGGAAGACGAAATAGATCAGTTAAAAAGCTTTTTTGCCTCCGGCGGCCAGAAACCTTTTTGAAAAAAGGTTTCTGGACTTCCAAAAACTTTTTATTGAGG
>Ga0210084_1000131_pt1 | contig 11810 bp, 10 predicted proteins | sample China_Galinas_Co_3_FD_184863 | JGI IMG/M metagenome (GOLD analysis project Ga0210084, IMG submission 184863) | Wetland microbial communities from San Francisco Bay, California, USA, that impact long-term carbon sequestration -... | ecosystem: Environmental > Aquatic > Marine > Wetlands ... | reverse complement strand
ACCTGAGCGCCGCCTCCAGATCCTCCTGGCGATCTCCGACGACGGTGATCTGCGCGACCTCGACGCCCAGCTCGCCGAGGCGCTCGGAGACCCAGGGGCCGTTGCGGTCGCTGGTCCTGCCGGTCAGGACCTCCGTCCCGGTGACGACAATGCCGGCCCGCACCGAGGTCCCGGGCGCGCTCATGGGCAACCGGGGCCGCGGTACTCGATGTCGCGAATCCCCTTCGAGTCCGCTTCGAAGCTTGCATCCTCGGTCACCTCGAGCCGCTTCTCGTTCTCACCGACGACCAGCTTGACGCTGCCGGGGCCGAGCGTCAGCCGGTAACGCTTCTCACCGCTGAACTCCTCCTTGGTGCCCGGCTGCAGCAGCAGATTGTCAATCAGCGCCCTGTCGCCGCCGGCCACCAGGCATACCTCGACCGCGGTCAGCGCCCGCAGCGAGAGGTCCTCGGGCTTCAGCCCGCCTCCCTGCTTCTCCTTGGATTGCTTCTCGAGTCGCTTCTCCGCCTTGCTCGCCCGCCCCGCGCCGGCGTTCTGCGGGCCACCCCTGCCGTTCCCCTCACCGCCGTCGTCGGAGCCGCTGAGGAGTCCTAGCAGGACCAGCAGCACGACGATCCCGACGAGCGCGGCGATGATCACCGCCGCCCGGGGGAAGCGCCGTGCTCCGGAGGGCTGCCGCCCGCTCAGCGGCGACTCCGACGGCGGTGAGCCCGCGGCAGCCTCCGCGTCGCCGTAGCGACGCCGGTACTCGTCGACCAACATCTCCCCGTCGAGGCCGAGCATCTGCCCGTAGGTGCGCAGGAAGCCGCGCACATAGGCCGGCGCCGGCAGCGTCTCCCAGTCCTCGTTCTCGAGCGCACGGATGTACTTGGCCCGGATCTTGGTCCGCTCCTCGACCTCGCGAACCTCCATGCCGTAGCGGCGGCGCGCGTCGCGGAGCGCCGCCCCGATCTCAATGCGACCGTCTTCGCGGCTCATCGACGCTCAGTATTGCGGGGGCGGCCGCGCGGCGGCGCCCTCAGTGCGAGACCGGTTCGGGCTCGACCTCACCGGTTGGCGGCCCGTCGCCGTCGTCGGCGTTGCCCCCACCGGCGAGGATTCGCGGGACATCGGCGTGTGTGATCAGCACCTGCCGGGGCTTCGAGCCCTCGTAGCCGCTGATCACCCCACGACGCTCGAGCATGTCGATCAGCCGGCCAGCGCGCGTGTAGCCGACACGCAGCCGTCGCTGGATCATCGAGACCGAGGCCGTGTCCGTCTCAACGCAGATCCGGACCGCATCCTCGAGCAGATCGTCCTCGTCCGGGCTGAACTCGCCGCCGTTGGGATCGGGGTCGGGCTCCGGCGGCGCCTCGAGCAGATCGACGTCGAAGTTCGGCTCGCCCTGGCGGCTCCAGCACGAGACGACCCTGGCGATCTCCTCCTCGGTGATGAACGCGCCCTGCACGCGCTGTAGCTTCGAGGAGCCAACCGGCCTGAACAGCATGTCTCCCTGGCCGAGCAGCGACTCTGCGCCGCCCTGGTCGAGGATCACCCTGGAGTCGATCTGGGAGGCGACCGCGAAGGCGATCCGAGCGGGAATGTTGACCTTGATCGTGCCCGTGATGATGTCCGTCGAGGGCCGCTGGGTCGCGAGAATCAGATGGATGCCGACCGCCCGCGACTTCTGCGCGAGGCGGATGATCGCGTCCTCGACCTCCGCCGGAGCGACCATCATCAGATCCGCCAGCTCGTCGATCACGCAGAGAATGTGCGGCAGGGCGGCCTCGCCCTTGGCCGCCCGTGCCTTGTTCAGCTCGTCGAGGTTGCGCGCCCGGGCAGCACCCATCACCGAGTAGCGGGATTCCATCTCGCCGATCAGGTTCTCGAGCACGTTCGCCGCGACTCGCGGTGAGGTCACCACTGGGGTCAGCAGGTGCGGAATCGAGTCGTAGTGGTTGAGCTCGACCTGCTTGGGATCGACCAACACCAAGCGCAGCTCGTTCGGGGAGCTGTGCAGGAGCATCGAGCTGAGGATCGTGTTGACGCAGCCCGACTTGCCCGAGCCGGTCGTGCCGGCGATCAGAATGTGCGGCATCTTCGCGAGGTCGGTCCAGATCGCCTGCCCCGAGATGTCCTTGCCGAGCCAGCAGGCGAGCGGGCTGGAGTCCTTCGGCCGGCCCTGATAGATGTCGCCGAGCCGAACCAGCTTGCGCTTGCTGTTCGGGACCTCGACGCCGACCGCCCGCTTACCCGGAATCGGCGCCAGGATCCGGATGTCGGTCGAGGCGAGGGCGTAGGCGAGGTCGTCCTTGAGCTGGGCGATCTTGCCGACCTTGGTCCCGGGGGCGAGCTGCAGTTCGAAGCGACTGACGTGCGGCCCGGTCACGGTGCCGACGAGCTGCGCCTCGATCCCGAAGTGCCCGAGCGCCTCGAGCAGCGCCCGCGCGGTGACCTCCATGTCCCGCTTGTCCGGGCCGTGGTCCTTGCCGCCACGGCGCAGGACCTTGGTCGGCGGCAACTTGTAGTCGATCTCATCCGACTCGGTGATTCCGCCCGGGGTGCGCCTGGCGCCCATCGGCGTCCGCGCGATCTCGATCTCGCCCTCCGCCGCCGGCTCCTCCGGCACGACCGCGGCTGCTTCAGGATCTCCCGCCACCTCGACCGCCTCGATCGGCGTCCCTGTCTCGGCTTCGCCGTGGTCCGCCTCGGCTCGCTCGACCTCGGGGATCGCCGCGGCCGCGACAGCGTCGATCCCGAGCTCGTCCTCCTCGAGATCGATCGTCTCGCCCGGCTCCTCGAAGATCGTCTCCGCGTGGATCTGCTCGGTGCCGGTCGGGTAGCTGAGCTCCGAACCCGCCGACCGACCGCCCCGCACCTGCCTGGCGGTCCGCGCGAGCTCGCCCGTCGCCTGCCGCGCCGTCCGCCCGGCGGCGACTCCCGAGCGCAGCAGGCCGGCGATCGGCCGACCGCTGAGCAGCAGCAGGCCGCTGAGCACCATCAAGACCGCGATGATGTGGGCGCCGACCGCCTGAAACAGCGTCGCCGCCGCCCAGTACAGGACCTCGCCGACGGCGCCGCCGTGCTCGGTGAAGTAGTCGGGGTCGAAGTACTCGTTGTCACGGACGGGCAGATCGGGTCCGAGCCCAGCGGTCTCGGCCGCGAAGCCGAGCAGCAGCCCGGCGACGAGCAGCACGGCGCCCGCGTTGAGCGCACCCGGATAGCGGACGAAGGGCCGCATCACCAACGCGGCGCCGATTCCGGCGAGCAGCATCGGCAGCGCGTACGCCGCCGCTCCCGCGAGCCAGGTCAACGCCGCCTCGAGCCCCTCCCCGACCTTGCCCCCGTCCCAGCCTCCGTAGAGGACGAACCCGAGGTAGAGCGCGGCGGCGAGGCAGCCGAGGCCGATCAGGTCCAGGTGCCGCTGCTCGATCTCCCGCGGCGCGCTGCGGGGCGATCGCTTCGTCGGGGTCGCCCGCGGCTTTCTCGCAGGCTTGCGCGCGCCGGAGCGCCCCCCACGCCTGGAGCCTGCTCCGCCGCGCTTGCCTGAACGCAGGGACGGGATCAATGACATCTCTGGGCACCCCTTCGACGCCGGGCGGCTGTCCCCTGCGCAAGCGCGCGGTCGGGCCTGTACAGGCCTTAGACAGCGTGAAGGTTGATCTTTAAGATCAGTCCGGTGAACGAAGCTGACTCAATGGTCGGTCGAGTGCTCGTGGTCGAGGACGACGACGAGATCGCCGACGTGCTGCGACGCTCGCTGCGCCAGGAGGGCCACGAGGTGAGAACCGCGCTCGACGGCGAGGAGGCGCTCGAGACCGCTCGCGACTTCGCCCCCGACCTGGTCGTCCTCGATCTCGGCCTGCCGAAGCTGGACGGGGTCGAGGTATGCCGTCGGTTGCGGGCGGAGAGCGACGTCCCGATCCTGATCCTCACCGCCCGGACCGATACCGACGACCGCGTCAGCGGCCTCGATGCCGGGGCCGACGACTACCTGGTCAAGCCCTTCGAGCGGGCTGAGTTGCTCGCCCGCCTGCGGGCGCTGATGCGGCGCCGGCCGCCCCGCGGGAGCGCCTCGCTGCGGGTCGGAGACCTGAGCCTCAACCCCGACACCCAGGAGGTGATGCGCGGCGAGCGCGCCCTCGAGCTGACCGCCCGGGAATTCGAGCTGCTCGAGTTCCTGATGCGCAACCAGCGGCTGGTGATCTCCCGCGAGCGGCTGCTCGAGGAGGTCTGGGGCTATGACCCGACGTCGATGACCAACACGATCGACGTCTTCATCAGCAACCTGCGGCGCAAGCTCGAGGAGGGAGGCGAGCCCCGGGTCCTCCATACGAAGCGCGGAGCCGGGTACGTGGTGCGGCAGTGAGCCCGGTGCGCTCGACGATGGCCAGCCTGCGGCGCCAACCGGTCCGGATCAGGCTGGCGATCTTCTCGGGTGCGCTGACCGCGGTGATCCTGATCGCCTTCGCGATCGTCGTCGGCCGTCTGGTCAGCGATCGGATCGAGGCCGACTTCCGTGACGACCTGCAGGGAACGGCGGTCGGGCTCGCCGTCGCGCTCCGCAACGGCAGCGGTCCGTCCGGGGTCAGCCGCGACGACCTGAAGCAGATCGCGATGGCCAATCACGCCGAGATCCGGATCGTCGACCAGAACAGCAACGTCCGCTTCCAGACTCCCAACGCCTCCGATCTCGGCCCCCCCGATACGACTGGCATCCGTCAGGCCGGAGCCTCGGTCAGGGTCTCCTCGCAGCTGATCGGCGTCAACGACCTCGCCGGTCCACTCTACGTCCAGTATGCCCAGTCGCGTGCCAGCGTCGAGGCGACGACGAGTCGCCTCTGGCTGTTCCTCGGTGGCGGGGTACTGGTCGGCACGCTGCTCGCGGTCGCCGCCGGAATGACCGTCGCCAACCGGGCGATGCAGCCGATCGCTGCGTTGACGGGAACCGCCCGGCGGATCGCGGGCACGCGCGACCCGTCGATGCGGATCCCCCAGCCGAAGAGCGACGACGAGGTGGCGGAGCTCGCCAGGACCCTCGACGAGATGCTCCGCGAGCTCGACGCGGCGCGGACCGAGGCCGAGACCACCGTCAAGCGGCAGCGGGAGTTCGTCGCCGACGCCTCGCACGAGCTGCGCACGCCGCTGACCAGCATCCTCGCCAACCTCGAGTTGCTCGAGAGCGCGCTGGCCGAGGCCGGTGAGGACGAGCAGGCCGCCGCCCGCTCGGCCCTGCGCAGCTCGAAGCGCATGAGCCGGCTCGTCGGTGATCTGCTGATCCTCGCCCGGGCGGACGCGGGGCGGCGCGACGAGCCGGTCGAATGCGACCTCTCCGTGATCGCCGGCGAGGCCCTGGACGAGGTTCGCCCGGTCGCCGAGGATCATCGGCTCAGCGCCGAGATCGAGCCCGGCGCCGAGATCCAGGGCAATCCCGACGAGTTGCACCGCCTGCTTCTCAACCTGCTCGAGAACGCGGTCCGCCACACGCCGGCGGGGACGCGGGTCGAGATGCGGCTCAGCCGCCACAACGGCAGCGCCCTGATCGAGGTGTCCGACGACGGACCCGGGCTGCAGGAGGGCATGGAGCGGCAGGTGTTCGAGCGGTTCGTGCGCGGCGCGGGGCCCGCTGACCGACAGTCGGCGAACGGCGACGGCACCGGGCTCGGGCTGTCGATAGTGCGCGCCGTAGCCGTCGCTCACGGGGGCGAGGTCAGGGCCGGGCGGTCGGGGAGCGGCGGTGCCAGCTTCACGGTTTCGCTGCCCCTGGCCGGAGATTGAGCCAAGACTTCGGCACGCTTAAGCCCCGGTTTAGCGGCGGCGGCGACCATGTGCGCAGGACGAGACAAGCCCGCGGCGATCACACCCCAAGACATCCGGCCGTTGCGGGCACAGATTGGCCCAGCCTGAGCCAATTCGGCCCGTCGGACCCCCTCCCTGGTCCGGCGGGCCAACTTCTTTGCGCTCAGACCTCGACGATCACCGGCAGCACCATCGGCCGCCGCTTGAGCCTGTCGTAGACGAACCCGGCGATGTCGTCGTGGAGGTCCTCCTGAATCAGCATCACCTCGCGACCGGCGTCCGCGGCCCGTTCGAGCGACTCGTCGACGACATCCTGGAGGTCCTCGATCAGATCGGCGACCTCGCTGTCGGCGAGGAACGGGACGCCGCGGATGATCACCTCGGGATCGGCGACGGACTCACCGGACTCCCCTGACACGGTCGCGACGACGATGAACAGGCCGTCGGCCGAGAGGGCGCGGCGATCGCGCAGCGCAACGTCGTCGGGGTCACCGATGTCGACGCCGTCGACGAAGATCACCCCGGCCCCGATGTCCTTGCCGAGCCGCGCCCCCTTCGCGGTGATCTCCAGTGGGATGCCGTTCTTGGTCTTGAAGATCCGCTCGGCCGGGATCCCGACCGACTCCGCGAGCTGCGCGTGCAGGCGCAGCCGCTTGTGGTCGCCGTGGATCGGCATCACGTACTTCGGTCTGGTCAGGTTGAGCATCAGCTTCATCTCCTCCTGCCAGCCGTGGCCTGAGGCGTGGATCGGCGCGTCCCTGGCGGTGATCACTCGCGCCCCGATCTCGAAGATGCGATCGATCGTCTCGTTGACCGAGCGCTCGTTGCCGGGGATCGGCGTGGCGCTGAAGACGACCGTGTCACCCGAGTGCAGCTCGACGTCACGGTGCTCGCCCGCCGCCATTCGCCGCAGCGCCGACAGCGGCTCGCCCTGGGAGCCGGTCGAGATCGCGATCACGTCCTCGTCCGGGTAGTCCTCGATCTCGCGCGGCTGGATCAAGAGGCCCTTGGGGGCGTGGGTTATCCCGAGGTTGCGGGCGATGTTGAAGTTCTTCCGCATCGAACGGCCGACGAGCGCGACCTTGCGATCGAGCTGCTCCGCCGCGTCGACAACCTGCTGGACCCGGTGCAGGTTCGAGGCGAAGCAGGTGACGATGATCCGCCCATCGCAGCGGGAGAACGTCTCGAGCAGCGCCGGGCCGATGCTCGACTCCGACGGGGCGACGCCGGGCCGATCGGCGTTGGTCGAGTCGGCGCACAGACAGAGCAGCCCCTCCGCCCCGAGCGCCGCCAGCCGCGAGACGTCGGCGGGCCGCCCATCGACCGGGGTCTGATCGAACTTGTAGTCGCCGGTGATCAGGACCGTTCCGAGCTCGGTGTGCAGGGCGACCGCACGCGCGTCCGGGATCGAGTGGGACATGTGCACGGTCTCGATCTCGAACGGCCCGGCCTCGCGCCGCTCGCCGGCCTCGATCTCCTCGATCGGGACGTCCTTCAGCTTGTGCTCCTCGAGCTTGCTGCGGACGAGGCCGACCGTCAGCCGGCCGCCGTAGATCGCCGGCGGGACCCCGATCTCCTTGAGCACGTAGGGAAGCGCGCCGACGTGATCCTCATGCCCGTGCGTGAGGACGATCGCCTCGATGTCGTCGAGCCGGCCGCGCAGATAGGAGAAGTCGGGCAGGACGAGGTCGATGCCGAGCATCTCCGCGGTCGGGAACATCAGGCCGGTATCGACGATCACGATCCGCCCGTCGAGCTCGACGACCATCATGTTCTTGCCGATCTCACCGAGCCCCCCGAGGGGGAGCAGCCGCAGCGTCGGCTCGCTCATGCGGCCGCCGGCAGGTTCTGCCGCTCGAGGGCCTCGCGGATCGTGACTCGCTCGGCACCGCTGGCCGGGACCATCGGCAGTCGCATCCGCTCCGAGCAGATGCCCATCATCGCCAGCGCAGCCTTGATCGGGATCGGGTTCGTGGTCACGGCGAGCGCCGCGTAGAGGGGCTGCAACTCCGCGTCGACGGCTCGCGCCCGATCGCTGTCGCCGGCGGCAGCCGCATCGCAGATCTCGCGCATCCTTGGGCCGACGATGTGACTGGCGACGAGGATTCCCCCGGCACCGCCGCTCTCGAGGCAGCGAAGCAGGGCGTTGTCGTTGCCGGCGAGCAGGTCGAGGCCCTCGATCGGCGCGAGCTCGGCGTCGTTGGCCTGCTTGACGGCCACCACGTTCTCGATCGTCGCCAGTGCGGCGAGGTCGTCCGGGGGGATGTTGACCACGCAGCGGGAGGGGATGTTGTAGACGATAACCGGCAGCTCGGTGGCCCCCGCACACGCCTCGAAGTGAGCCCAGACCCCGGCCCGGTTCGGCTTGTTGTAGTAGGGCGTGACGATCAGGACGCCGTCGGCGCCGGCCGCGGTTGCCGCCCGCGTCAGCTCAACCGAGTGCCTCGTGTCGTTGGAGCCGGTCCCGACCACGAGCGGGACGCTCGGCCCGAGCTCGTCGCGAACGGCGCCGAGGATCGCGAGCTTCTCGCTGTCGTCGAGCGTCGGCGACTCCCCCGTGGTGCCGGCGAGCACGAGCCCATCGGAGCCGTTCTCGATCAGGTGGCGCGCCAGCTCGCGAGTGGCACGCAGATCAACCTCCCCATCCTCCTCGAACGGGGTGACCATCGCGGTAATCACGCCGGCAAACGGGCCCATCGCGCCAAGCCTAGCGCCGGATACGAAGGCACGTGGCCGCCGAGCCGTCCCCGGGGGCGGGCGCGGCCGATCAGCCGGCGAAGACGGGCGGCACCCGCTCCGCCCATGGCTGTGCGCGCTCGAGCTGGGCTGCGACGCGGATCAGCAGGTCCTCGCGGCCGAAGGGCGCGACCAGCTGCACGCCGACCGGAACGCCCTCGTCGGTCCAGTGCAGCGGCAGCGAGATCGCCGGCTGGCCGGTGACGTTGAACAGAGCCGTGAAGGCGCCCGATGGAAACGAGCGATGGAAGGCGTCCATCGGGTTGTCGGTCAGGGTGTCGTTGATCTCCCCGAGCTTCGGTGCGACCTCGGCCATCGTCGGAGTCAAGAGCAGGTCGTGACCGCCCTCGTACCAGCCGGCGATCATCCGGCTGATCCCCTGGTGCAGGGCGACGTCGCGCAGGTAGCGCCCGCTGTCCCGCTCGTGCCCGATCCTGGCCAGCGCCCAGGTCAGCGGCTCGACGTCCTCGGCGGTCAGCTCCCGGCCGAGCAGCATGCCCACCTGCTCGAGCGTCGCGGCCTGCCCCGCCGCCCAGCGGGTCAGGAAGCTGTCCTGGATCTGCATACCGGCATCGGTCTCGGAACCGCCGAACACGTCGATCGGCGAGCCGCCGGTCAGGTGGTGACCGAGGGACTCCAGAAGCTTCGCAGCGTCCTCGACCGCGGCGACGCAGTCTGGGTCGACGTCCGACTCAACGGCGGGCGTTGTCATGATCCCGATTCGCAGGCCGGCCTCCTCGTCGTCGAGCTCCTCGACGTAGGGACGGATCGGCTCGGGGGCCACGTAGGGATCGCCGGGGGCCGGTCCCTGCACCGCGTCGAGAAGGCGGGCGGTGTCACGGACGGACCTCGAGACCGCGAGCTCGACGGTGAGGCCCGAGACGTTGTCGCCGATCAGCGGCCCCTCGCTGATCCGCTGCCTGGTCGGCTTCAGCCCGACTAGTCCGTTGTTGGAGGCCGGGATCCGAATCGAGCCGCCACCGTCATTAGCGTGCGCCATCGGCACCATGCCGCTGCCGACCGCCGCGCCCGAGCCGCCCGAGGAGCCGCCCGGGCTGCGAGTCGTATCCCACGGGTTCCGGGTCGGCCCGTAGGCCAGCGGCTCGGTCGTCGGCAGGATTCCGAGCTCGGGCGTGTTCGTCTTCCCGATCGTGACCAGGCCGGCGTCGCGGAAGCGCTGCGCCAGATAGGTGTCCATTGGAGCGGTGAAGTTCGCATCCTTGAGGGCGCGCATCCCGAGGTGGAGCGGCTGGCCGGCAAAGGCCGCCCCGAGGTCCTTGAGCAGGAACGGGACACCCCTGAAGGGGCCCTCCGGCAGATCGCCGGCGGCGACCTCACGGGCCTCCTCGAACAGCGGGTGGATCACGGCGTTGAGGTCGCCGTTAACCCGCTCGACGCGCCCGATCGCGGCGTCCACCAGCTCCAGCGCGCTCGCCTCGCCGGAGCTGACAAGCTCCGCCATCGCCGTCGCGTCCATCCTCGAAAGGTCTTCGCTCATCTACGTCTCCGTCGCGGTTGTGGTGGGGGTCGTGGATCGCAGACGCTACCGGGGTCGGGCCGGGAGGCGTCGCAGCGCCCGGAGCAGCGACCCGACGGTCAGGGCGGCCGCGGCGACGATCGCCCCCGAGGAGAGCAGGTAGGCAGCTTGGAATCGGTTCCAGTCGAGATCGGGCCCGTAGCGCAGCGAGGCAAACGTGAGTGCCCCGATGAACAACACGATCGCCGCACCTGCTCCCGCGACCTCGATCCGCCTCGCGATCGCCGTCGAGCGGCTCGCACCTGCGCCCGACATCTCGGCCGTCGCGACGCCGGGCACGCGCGCATAGAGCAGCGCCAGCAGCCCCGCGGTGACTGCGAGCGTCAACGAGTAGGAGCCGATCGCATCGCTGGGCCGGTGCCAGTCGGCGGTCACGGTGAACACGCCCGCCGACGCGGCGAGGCCGATTGCGAGCAGGCCCGCCCACGGGCGTAGCCGCCGAGGGGCGACGACCACGAAGGCGAGGCCGATGCTCGCGAACACCGTCGTGTGACCGCTCGGATAGCTGTTGCCGGCGAGCTTCGAGTCGATCACGAGGTCGGGGCGCTCGAACAGCCAGAGCTTGAAGACCTCGGTCGCGATCAGGCTGATGCCGATGATCGCGGCGGGCAGCAGGAGTAGCGCCGGTCGACGCCGGAGCAGGGCGATCCCCGTGAGCACCGCGGTGGCGATCAGCAGCGAGCCGACCGAGACCGTGCGCAGCAGCCGGCCGGCTGCGTCCTGGGCCCGCTCGGGCACCTGCTCGACCCCCGTTAGGGCAGCCTCGTCCCCCCGCTGGCCGAGCTCGGTGTGGACCGCGAGCAGATAGACGCCGAAGAACGCAACCAGGGCCAGCGCCGACAGCGCCAGCAGACGGGCGACCCTTGGGGTCAGGGCGATCTCCGCGGTTGGGGCGAGGAACCTGGTCATGGGTCCCAGGTTAAGAAAGCGCGAACAAAGCCCGCCTAAAGAGCCCCGCGGGCCCGGGCGCGGGGTCAGTCGAGCAGCGCCTCGAGCCCGACGGTGAGCGGATCGGGGAGCGAGCCGACGCGGCGGCAGGCCAGCAACACGCCCGGCATGAACGAACGCCGGTCGATCGAATCGTGTCGGATCGAAAGCGTCTGTCCCTCGCCTCCGAAGATCACCTCCTGGTGGGCGACGAGGCCCGGCAGCCGGACCGAGTGGATCGGCTCGTGCACGTTGCCGCCGGCGGCTTCGATCAGCTCGGCCGTTCGGGCTGCCGTCCCCGAGGGCCTGTCGAGCTTGCGGTCGTGATGGAGCTCGACGATCTCGGCCTCGGGCATGTGCGGAGCGATCAGCTCGGCGGCCTGCATCATCAGCACCGCACCGATCGCGAAATTGGCGGCGACGAAGGCGCGGCCCTGGTGGTCTACGCCGACGCCGGCCTGCTCAAGATTGTCTACTGCAATCTGCTGTCGAATGCCGTCAAGTATGGGCGGGAGGGCGGGACGATTCGGCTGGGGGTGCAGGAGGACGGGCAGGCGGTCACGTTGAGTGTGGTGAACGACAGCATCGGCATTGCGCAAGAGCAGATGCCGATGCTTTTCAAGAAGTTTAGCCGTCTCTACAACCGGGAATACGCGAACCAGCGCGGGACCGGTCTGGGCTTGTACATCTGTCGGGAGATCGTGGAAAAGCACAGGGGCGCGATCTGGGCGGAATCCCAGATGGATGCGTGGGTTAAATTCAGTTTCACCCTGCCAAAGGAGGAGGTTCGGTGATGGCAAACAAGAAAAAGATCCTGATGATCGACGACGAC
>Ga0210084_1000130_pt1 | contig 11831 bp, 11 predicted proteins | sample China_Galinas_Co_3_FD_184863 | JGI IMG/M metagenome (GOLD analysis project Ga0210084, IMG submission 184863) | Wetland microbial communities from San Francisco Bay, California, USA, that impact long-term carbon sequestration -... | ecosystem: Environmental > Aquatic > Marine > Wetlands ... | reverse complement strand
CAATATTCCAGCCTTCCAACCATGTGCAATGAGATGTTAATCATACCCTTATGGAGTGAAACTAAAACCGAGCTCTCTGGACTCGAATATTTACTATTTCTATTTTTTTGAGGGACGAAAAACATGGCAAAAGAAAAGGACGTTGTCCTCGTATACTTTGAGGACCAGCCCATATCCTTCGCGAGAATTGAAGACATTTCTCCGGACGCCAAAAGAGACTGGTATCATGTAAAACTTCTTCTGTTGCAGGTGCCCCTCCAGGTGGTTACCTGGATTTTGCGCGATATTTACATCGATGGTCAGGAATTTACCATGGAGGGGAAAAGGATTCGTCTGGAACCGGTGGTGTGCCCCCATGAACCCCAACGGTCCGAGAAACAAGAAAAAAGCCCTGAAAGGCCCGGTGATTCAAAAGTCATATCATTGGCCGATCTAAAGAAAAAATGATCGGCACACTCGACAATCGCTCAATTTAGGTGTGAAAATGGTTCCGGTTTATGGGAGTATCCAATAAAATCGTCATCTCAGCCTCCAGGCGAACGGACATTCCGGCCTTTTACCTGGATTGGTTCATGACACAGATTCAAAAGGGTGTGTTTGAGGTTGTCAATCCATATAACCGGAAGGTATCTATGGTGCCTGCTACCCCGGACACGGTTCATACCCTTGTGTTTTGGTCAAAAAATTTCGCCCCTTTCATCCAAAGGGATGTGGGCCCCAAGCTTTTGAAAATGGGATACAATCTTTTTTTTAACTTTACCATTAACTCTAAATCATCTCTGCTCGAACCGCGTGTCCCGTCTTTAAGGCGCCGTCTTGAACAGCTTCGATGCCTTTGCCAAACCTTCGATCCCAAAACCATCAACTGGAGATTCGATCCGATCTGCTTCTTTAAAACCGGCCAAAACGTCATCGAGGACAATTTAAATGATTTTTCAAGGATTTCCCATTGGGCATCCCGATGCGGCGTTACAAGGTGTATCACCAGTTTTATGGATCACTACGCCAAGATACAAAAACGTCTGTCGTCTATTCCAGGGTTTTCGTTCGTCGACCCCGGGCTGGGGAAAAAAGTAGAAATTCTTCTGAAAATGGAAAAAGTGCTCGCTGAAAAAAATCTCGATCTATACACCTGCTGCGAAAAAGAGGTGATGGATGCATTACCTTTGGATTCCAACATCCATAAAAGTTCCTGCATCCCCAGTGATTTTCTTGTTGAGATTTTCGGCGGAAGCCTTAGCTTAAGAAAAGATACGGGTCAGAGAATAACCCGTGGATGCGGGTGCCGGGTATCGGTGGACATCGGGTCTTACCCATTGCATCCGTGCTACCATAACTGTCTGTTCTGTTATGCCAATCCGACTTCTGGAGATTTCACCGATTGGCATGGAAAAAAACGAAGCGTTTCAAATCATGAAAATCGGGTCCGTTCAACTTGATAATTTTACAATTTTAGCGCCCCTTGCAGGGATTACCAATTTGCCGTTCCGACTCCTGGCAAAATCGGAGGGGTGTGCACTGGTCTGTTCAGAAATGGTCAGTTCCAATGGTCTGGCGTACCGATCCGTCAAAACAATAGAATTGCTCCAAAGCCGCCCCGAAGAGAAACCGTTGTCTGTCCAGATATTCGGTTCGGATCCGTTTATTATGGCTGAAGCTGCGGCCATGGTGGAAGCTTCGGGGGCGGACATCCTGGATATCAATCTCGGTTGTTCGGTTAAAAAGGTGCTTAAAACCGGTTCAGGTGCAGCCTTGATGAAAACCCCCCGGAAGGTCGAAAAAATTCTCCTTGCGGTCAGGGACAAAATAAAAATTCCGCTAACCATCAAAATAAGAACCGGATGGGAAAAATCAGGTGATCAGGCTTTTAATATCGCAGCCATAGCAGACGCCAGCGGTGCAGACGCCATTACCGTGCATCCTCGCATGGCCACCCAGGGGTTCGGGGGCAAAGCGGACTGGTCTCTGATAGCCAAAATTAAAAACAAGGTGTCCATTCCGGTGATCGGAAATGGAGATATTGTAACTCCGGAAGATGCCTTGGCCATGAAAAACGAAACCGCCTGTGATGGGGTCATGATTGGACGGGCGGCCATCGGGAATCCCTGGATATTTTCTCAGGTGACGGCTTTGATCAACGGCACTGGAACGGGGACTCCGGTGGTTGCTGAGCGTTTTGAAGTTATGACCCAATATCTGAGGACTTCCATTGAATGTATAGGCGTAAAACGGGCCTGCCGGAGGATGCGAAGTCATTTGGGGTGGTTTGTCAAGGGGTTGCCCCACAGCAGCAGTTTTCGTGAAGCGATCAAACGGATCGAGACGGAAAATGAAGCGTTAGCTTTAATTGGAGAATATAAAAATGCTTTACTGATTGAAAATTCATAAAAGATGTGTTTTAAAATGACTGCTGATATTCTTCACCTCGGGCTTGGGAGACATCCAGGCCGAACAGGAGGAATTATGAATTTTGAAAAACGATATTTTTTATTGGCTGCTTTTTGCCTGTTTTTTCTATTTGCATGCAGCACAATGCCCATCGAGGAGAATACATGGCTCGACACTCCCAGAAACCATGTTAACAATGGCAATATATTGTTAAAAGCAGGTAAAATTGATGATGCATTTCGTGAGTTCAGCCGTGCCAAGGAACTCGATGCGAATTATCCCCCGGCCTATGTCGGCCTCTGCCTGGTGTACGGCGTCAAGGGAGACGATGAGACGTCATCCGTGTACCTGAAAAAAGCGATTAACCTCTTGAAGGAACAGGTCAACAAGTAGACATGGATGGTGCTTGATTTTCAGAAAATTTTGGATAAAAAATTAAAAGCCGGCTCAGAAAGAGCCGGCTTTGTTTATTGTACAGCGGACAACCCAAAACCTTCGACCTTAAACGGTTATGTTCCCATGCTCCATGATGACAGGTATTTTTTCTGTTCGGCCGTCAGCGTGTCGATCTTGACCTTCATGGAAGAAAGTTTTTCTCTGGCAATGGCGTTGTCTATGGCTTCGGGTACGGGATAAACGTCGTTTTCAAACTTCTTTTTGCTTGTCACCATATATTCGATACTCAATGCCTGGTTGGCAAAACTCATATCCATGACGCTGGAGGGATGCCCCTCGGCAGATGCAAGATTGATCAGCCGGCCTTCCCCCAGAATATTGACGCGGTTTCCATTTTCAAGAACATGCTCTTCAACGAACGGTCGAATTTCCTTTCGTGATTTTGTTATAGATTCAAGTCCGTTGAGATCGAGTTCCACGTTGAAATGGCCGGAGTTGGCCACAATGGCACCGTCTTTCATGATCTTGAAATGTTCCTTGCGAATTACATGGATATTCCCGGTCACCGTACAGAAAAAATCTCCGATTCTTGCTGCCTGGCGGATGGGCATCACTCTGAAACCGTCCATCACCGCTTCGAGAGCCGCGGTGGGCTCGATCTCTGTGATAATAACGTTTGCGCCCATTCCTTTTGCTCTGAGTGCCAGTCCCTTGCCGCACCATCCATATCCGCAAACAACGAAATTAGATCCTGCAACGAGACGGTTGGTGGCGCGAATGATTCCGTCCATGGTGCTCTGACCGGTGCCGTAACGGTTATCGAATAAATGTTTGGTCTGAGCATCGTTTACCGCTATGATGGGGTATTGTAACACACCGTTTGCGGCCATACTTTTAAGCCGAATGATGCCGGTGGTCGTTTCTTCGGTACCGCCTCGTACATCCTTGATAAGCTCGGTGCGCTCGGAGTGAATGGTGGAAACCAGATCTGCACCGTCATCCATGGTATATTGGGGTTTAATATCAAGGGCAGCGTTGATGTGCTTGTAATATGTTTTGTTGTCTTCACCTTTGATGGCAAAAACAGAAATTTTGTCATTTTTAACCAGTGAAGCCGCCACATCATCCTGTGTGCTCAAAGGGTTGGAGGCACAGAGCGCAATTTTGGCGCCCCCTGCTTTTAGGGTTTGCATCAGTGAAGCGGTTTCGGTGGTGACATGAAGACAGGCGGCCAATCGAATGCCTTTTAGCGGTGTTTCCTCAGCAAATCTTTTTCTAATGTTGTTGAGTACCGGCATGCTTTGATTGGCCCATTCGATCCGGTGAAAGCCTTCCTTTGCGAGTTTTATTTCCTTAACATCGTAGTCCATTGACTGTGTATCTCCTATCCCTAAAGTCCTGCTTTTTCCTTTAAGATGTCAACCATATTGGTTTTTTCCCAGGAAAATTCAGGTTCATTTCTTCCAAAGTGACCGTATGCCGAAGTTTTTTTATAGATGGGACGTAAAAGATCCAGGTATTCAATAATTGCACCCGGCCTTAAATCAAATACATCCAGGATTATTTCCTTAACCCGGTGCTTGGGTATCACACCGGTTCCCATAAGATCCAGCATTACGGAGACTGGCTGCGCAACCCCGATGGAATAGGCAAGCTGTAATTCACATTTTTTTGCAAGACCGGCGGCGACAATATTTTTTGCGATATGTCTGGCCATATAAGACGCGCTGCGGTCGACCTTTGAAGGATCTTTCCCGGAGAAGCATCCACCGCCATGGCTTCCTTGACCCCCGTATGTGTCGACGATGATCTTGCGCCCTGTCATTCCGCAGTCTCCCATAGGGCCGCCGACAACAAACTTGCCTGTGGCATTTACAAAATATCGTGTATCACCGTCGATGTATTTTTTCGGGATCACTTTTTTGATAACCTCTTCAATGATCGCTTCTTTTAGCTCTTCGTGGGAAATATCCGGTTTATGCTGGGCGGCGATGACGATGGTATCCACGCGTTTAGGGGTTCCGTTTTCGTATTCGATGGTTACCTGGGATTTTCCGTCCGGTCTCAGAAAGTCTAGTGCACCGTTTTTACGAACCGTTGCCAGGCGTTGGCACAGTTTATGGGCATACATAATCGGCATGGGCATAAGTTCGGGTGTTTCATCGGTGGCAAACCCGAACATCAGGCCCTGATCTCCGGCCCCCTGATCTTTGAAAAGCCCTTGGCCGACGTTGACACCCTGGGCGATATCCTGCGATTGATGATCGATACTGGTGATGACCGAGCAGGTTTGCCAGTCAAATCCCATTTGGGATGAATGATATCCAATTTCACGGATGGTGTTCCTCACAATCTCCGGCATGTCGACGTAACAAGTAGTTGAAATCTCACCGGCAATGAAGGCCAGGCCGGTTGTTACCAAGGTTTCACAGGCGACTCTGCAGCCTTTGTCTTGCTCCATAATCGAATCGAGAATGGAATCTGATATGGCGTCCGCAACCTTGTCAGGATGGCCTTCGGTGACAGATTCAGATGTAAAAAAAAATTGTTCGTTACCCATTAAGTTCTCCCTTATTTTGTGCTCTGTTATGGTTCTAAAGGTGCTCGGTAGTTTGGCCCTTTGAAACAAGCTGATTTAGGAAACGTTTCAAGCGGGATTAAATTCTGTGCCGGAAACTTCAAAATCCGAACAGTTGCTTCCACTCTTCGCCCCCTTTCTTGAAAATGACTTCGTCCTTACCTATATGCATTATATTGACTCTGTCAATAGATTCTCCTTCCCGAACAACACGACCGTTAACAACAGCAAGGCGGCTTTTTGGGTCACTGGACCAGGCAATTGCCTGAAGTTCGAGTTTCGACTCACCGGTTTGCTTAACGGGTATTGCTGCCGACCATTCGGCATTTGTCTGTTGTCCATGTTTTTCTCCGGGTTTTTCGCTGACCGTTTTTTGTTGAATTTTTTCCGGTCGGGATGTTTTCTCTTTAGAAACACTCAAAGGTGTGGAGGGTCTGGTGTCTGTTTTTTCAACAGACGACAGACCTTTTGATCCAACGGTGCTATAAGATTCGGAGGTTTTCTTCGTTGGTCCTTTAATCGGTTGACTGTCTTTGGTATTCGTTTCAAAGGTTGAACTCTTTCGGACCGGGCCCTTTTCGGAAACCTCTTTTTCGGGAACGCTTAAAACTGCAGGGGGCGGTGTTTGGATTTTTGAAACCAGCGTCGGCTTTTTGCGCCATGGGTTTAAATTTAAGGCGAGCCCTATGCTGAAAGCGATGACCAGCGAAGCAAGAATCAGGAAAAAATTTTTCTTAAAGCCAAAACCACCGGAAACGCCTTTATGGGCCGATATCCCTTTGGGTTTTGTATGTTGCCAGAAACGAGCTTCCCTTTTCTCAGGGAATTCGTTTTCCAGCTTTTTTAATGCCTTTAGTATTGAACTCAATTTTCTGGAACCCTTTTAGTATTGAAAGAAATCATAACACTCAATGGGGTGTAACCCAAAACGGTTGTTTGCTAAGATTGCCATGGCTATTTGGTTTCAGGTGTCAGGTTTCAGGTGTCAGGAAGCATGTTCAATAGTAATGGGCCAGCCCTGGGGGAACGATTCATCATTTGCACCATACACTGCCGTTTCCTCAGCTATCTGCCAGCGGCGTTCTCGCTCTGGGACTTTCCGCTCCAATGTTTTCTCCAATCCATTCAACATACGAATGCATTCTTTGTAACGACCCCGAATCTCTAAATACACCTTTTCCGTGATGTACCCTTTGAGTTTCGCCATGAACAGATGGTGAATGGTCTCAGCAGCTTCGCCCCTAGCGCGATTCACGCCTTCGATTTTGTTACGGATATGCCGATCATCATTTTTCTCGGCGAGTTGGGCAGGAGCGCTGTTTGAGGAGCGCCTGACCTGGCTTCCTAACTCATATTTTTCTTCATGGGGCCACTTGCGCGTCAAGTCACAGACATCAACGTGTAATCGACACAACTTTTTATAGACCTCAAGATCCTCCACGTCCATATAATTGCTATTGGTCACCTCGTTTCCCCCTTAACCCTGACACCTGACACCTGACACCTCTTTCACCAACGGTTGCGAATTATACGCCAATCAATGTTTTACGGGCCTACATTTAGGGTCGTAATATGCGGTAATTCTGAAAAATATTTTTCATTATACAGGGCGATCTTGGTTGTAGAACCGACGGCGCCGTCAACAAACAATCCATATTTTCTCTGGATTTTTTTAACCGCCTGCTGGGTATTATCGTCATAAAATGGACTTATTTCAACGTCTTTAAAGCCGATATCCCGCAAAAGCATCTTAAGGGTTATTATGGATTCATTGGGAGAATCTAACGGAATGGTGCCTTTCAAGGAGAGAAAATTCCTCCAGGGAATGAAGGCTACGCCTGACCAATGGGCTTCTAACTCAGCCGCCGTAAGATCCAATGAAATATCTTCTCTCCCGCCCCTGAGGGTAATTTTTCCGGGACCTACTTTAGTTAACGCAAGATATACGGGGGAAACCTTTTTAGAAGGATAAAACGTTAATACAATCGGAAGATTTAATTTTTTTACCGAATTTAAGCTGCCTACGATACGGCGTATGGAAAGGCCGTTTTTTTCGGCAGCCGTACGAAAAAAATCGTGATCATCGTCGATCCCATCGAGGTTCGGTATAATTTCAGGTTCTGTATTCCATAAATCCAATGCCACCTTAACGGCCATATGTCTTGAGGAGAACCGGTCCATTTTGTCCAGAAAATTTTCCAAATTTCTAACGGGTTTCACAACAGATTCCGTACCGGGTTTCGCAAGGGGTTCAACGGCAGATTTCGTGCCGGGTTTCGCAACGGGTTTCACAACGGGTTTCACAACAGGTTTTACAATAGTTTCAGGATCAGATGTCAAGGCCCTTACCGCCGGCGCCCGGGTGGTTTCTGAATCAGTGGCAGGGAGGTCTGAAACGGATGGTTTTATACCATCGGAACGAGGGAGGTCGGGCGTCTTTATTTCAGGTGAATTAATACGGGTACTCACGTTAAAGAATCGAGGGAGATCAATGATAAGCATCAAAGAGGTTAGGCAAAATATGGAAAAAAAGAGAATAATTAGGGTTCGTTTCTTAAGGCTGTTTTTTTCAAACTCACCTCTGGCGGTCAGCTCCCGGATGGAAGCTTTGATGGTCTTTCCTTTGACCGTCTGCTCATCGAGACCGAATGCCGTTAACAGCGCCCGGTCACAGACAATATTGATGAGTCGAGGAACTCCCCGTGAATATTTATAGATAGACCGATAGGCGGCGCGAGAGAATTTGACCCCCGGTTTTTGGGATGCGATATGGATACGATGTTCGATGTATTCCGTAACTTCTCTGTAGTTCAAAGGGACGATTCGGCAGCTTAAGGATATTCTCTGACCCAGCTGTCTGAGTTCGAAGGAGTTGAGTTTTTTTTTCAGTTCCGGCTGTCCGACGAGAATAATGTGCAAAAGCTTATCTCTGGCCGTCTCCAAGTTGGAGAGCAATCGCAGTTGTTCCAAAACCTCTTTGGTGAGATTCTGAGCCTCGTCGATAAGGAGAATCGTATTTTTCCCTTGGGTTTTTTGCATGATGAGAAAGGAATTCAGGGTGTCGATGAGGTCTTTGGTGTTATCGGCATCAGAGTTGATGCCGAATTCATCGTTGATGGTTTTTAAAAGCTGTACCGAATTCAGGTTTGGATTAAAAATATAGGCAGATTTAGTGTTGTGGTCCAGATTTTCGAGAAATGCCCGGCAGAGGGTTGTCTTGCCGGTTCCAACCTCGCCGGTGATTTCCATAAATCCATCCCCCTGGATGACGGCATAGGCCAGATGGGCGAGGACCTCCTCGTGGCTTTTACTCAGAAAGAGATAGGCAGGATTCGGAACAAGTTTAAACGGTCTTTCATTGAAACCAAAGAAGTTTTCGTACATCTAGGCCGGCCCCCTTGGGATCTTCATCATCGTCAATTAATTAACGTCTCAGAAATTCTACAATCTATTGAAAGAAAAGGTATTTTCTATGCTTATACTTTTAACTCAGAAATGGAATAATGGAATGATGATTTAAAGGAGTTGACATTCTTCTATTTAATTCCCGTAAATAGGAATTTTACAATAATCCAACTTTCCATTATCCTATAACCCATTATCCCATAATTCTAGTATTCCAACATTCCAATTGTGACCTGCCCGCTCGTGCCTTGCAATGGCAGGCGGGGCGAAGTGAATTAACTTGAACATTATCAAAAAGTTGAACAAGATATCAAATTTGATAGAGCACAAAAAACAGTTCAATCTCTCTGATTGGGGTTTGTCTTTCGCAGTAAAAGTTTCCAGTCTTCGTCTACCATGCTCTGAATCTGCTCAACATCTTTGTGGCTTAAATGTTTAAAACGTCCCTGGACCTTTAAATAATCCATTACCGGCCGATCCCCTTTGAAGTTGAGTGTGTAGTCGATACCGTCTTCAACTTCATACAGGGGGAATATATTCGATTGAACCGCAAGCCGGGCGATTTTGACGGATATTTCAGACGGAATTCTCCAGCCGGTGGGGCAGGTGGCAAAAACGTGAAGAAATCTCGTTCCGCCTTTCATCTGCCGGGCTTTGACAAATTTTCGGATCAGGTCCTCGGGGAAGGCAATGTTGGCAGTGGCCGCATAAGGAATCCGGTGGGCCGCAAGGATTTCCACCATGTTTTTCTTGCGGCTTTTTTTCCACCCCTCACCCGGCGTTGTTGTGGTTCGGGTGCCGAAAGGCGTGGCGGAGCTGCGCTGGACACCGGTATTCATATAGGCCTCATTGTCATAACAAACATAAATAAAATCTTCGTTACGCTCCACGGCACCGCTGAGGGCCTGTATCCCGATGTCGAAGGTTCCGCCGTCTCCGGCCCAGGCGACCACGGTGGTCTCGGTATCTCCCTTTATATCCAGAGCCGCCTTCAAACCGCTGGCTGCTGCACCGGCCGTTGCAAAGGCTGTCTGGAGAATCGGAACTTTCAAGGATGACTGTGGATAAGGGCCTGCAATGACCCCCCAACAGCAGGCCGGGATCACCACAATGGTTTTTTCCCCCAGGGCTTTCAATGCAAATTTCATGGCGATGGTGGCGCCGCATCCAGGGCATCCCACATGCCCGGAATACATGTACTCCGCCTCCGGTATGTTCAGTTGAGTCATCGTTTGGCAACCTTCTGTTTTAATTGAATGTTGAAAAGCTTGGTCCTTGGGGCCAGATCAGAAACAATCGGCTATGCCAGTAAAGCATTTGACGGGAATAATGGAATGATGGAGTTATGGAATGATGGGTTTCGGACAGCTACCAACTTCATAAGATACATGGGCATTTTAATATTCCCAAATTGGACAACGTTCAGATTTTCGACCCAATATTCCAATATTCCAGTATTCCAACCACGTGCAATGAGATGTTAATCACACCCCTTGAAACGCCCCCAAATGGTCACTGAGCGAGCAAAGGACTTTTTTCGAGACCGTCAATGTTCACTCATTAAGTCCCACCCAGACGCTTTCATTTTCCGGAAGGGCGCTGTTTTTTGTTTTCCAGTAGATCTCTGCAAGAATTTCAGGGGTCACATCCCGGCCGCCGAGTCCCGTAATATAGCCGAATACCGGCGGGTGTCCGTTTTGGTTGCACAATGCGGCCCTGATTTCTTGGGCAAATATGCCGCTGGCGCCGAATGAAAAATTTCGGTCTACCACGGCGACTTTTTGAACCGATCCGAGGTGTTCTCGGATCAAATCCGTTGGAAAGGGCCGAAACATCTTCAGCTTGAGCATCCCGACCTTTTCTCCTTGTGAACGAAGATCGGAAATAACCTTTCGGCAGGTACTGGCCGCAGTTCCCGTAATCACCATTATCACCTCGGCATCGTCGCAATGGACTCTTTCCATTGGACCGTATGATCGACCGAATATTGCTGCAAATTCCTGTTCGACTCGGGTAAAAATATCCGGAACCAGTTCCATGGCCTTCTGGATGTCGTGTCGCATCTCCATATAGACGGTGGGGGGGGCCATCTGACCCATGGCAAACGGATTAGCGGTGTCCAGTTCGATTCGGGGTGAAAACGTCGGCAGAAATCGGTCCACCAAATCTTGATCCGGCACATCCACCGGTTCGAAGGTGTGGGAAAGGAAGAACGCATCCAGGACCACCATCACCGGCAGATTGATGGTTTCCGCGAGCCGAAACGCCTGAAGGGTCGTATCAAAAACATCCTGACCATCCTCGCAATAGAGCTGAATCCAGCCGGTATCCCGCTGGGCCAGGCTGTCTGTCTGATCCATCCATATGTTCCATCCCGGAGCCAAGGCCCGGTTGACTTCAGCCATGATAATGGGCAGACGGGCTGCTGAAGCCCAGTGCAGGAGCTCGTGCATCAGCGCCAGTCCCTGGGAAGAGGTTGCCGTGAAGGTCCGGGCCCCGCCACTTGAAGCACCGATAACGGCAGCCATGGCAGAATGCTCGCTTTCCACCAATAAAAAGCGGGCGTTCATGGTCCCGTCGGAGCAATATTCCGATAACGCCTCGACAATGTGGGTCTGGGGTGTAATGGGATATGCGGACATCACCTGCACCCTTGCCATCCTTACAGCTTCGGATACCGCATGACTCCCCTCCAAAAGCTTCTTCATACTTCCACCTCCAAGGCCATGGCATTACGTGGACATTCCACGACGCAAATTCCACATCCTTTGCAATAATCGAGATTAATCCGCCGGTGTTCGTCTTGGAGGTTCACGGCAACTTCAGGGCAGAATATTCGGCAATTGTCACACCCATTGCAGATGCCGCAGTTGAAGCACCGCCGAGTTTCTTGGCTGACCTGATGGCGGGTGAACGTTGTTTCGATTTCATCGAAAGGGTTCTTCTTTTCGTTCAAAGAAAGAAATTCAGTTTCGATCCGAGGTGCCGGCGAAAAATAATCGACGTTAATATCTTCATACGATACCATATCCGGGTTTCTGTAGGATCGCTTTCCGTCCATATA
>Ga0210084_1000129_pt1 | contig 11842 bp, 3 predicted proteins | sample China_Galinas_Co_3_FD_184863 | JGI IMG/M metagenome (GOLD analysis project Ga0210084, IMG submission 184863) | Wetland microbial communities from San Francisco Bay, California, USA, that impact long-term carbon sequestration -... | ecosystem: Environmental > Aquatic > Marine > Wetlands ... | reverse complement strand
AAAATGGCAGATTCATGCCAAAGGAAAAGTGACCTTCTTAGAAACGGAACCCCCGGTTAAACATGATATCGAAAAAATCCGGGAAACCTGTGACGGCAAAGAAATCATCTCTGACAAAAACAGCAAAAGCCAATCCCAATTTCTAACCATTGGTCCCCGGTGGAATCACTTCAAAAAAGGCACGGTCAAAGACAACCAGGCAGTGGTGTTTTTGGAATTACCCGCGGATTTCAAGGCAGACCTTTCGGTTTATAAGCTGCATCCCGCCTTAATGGATACCGCTACTGCCTTTTTATCCGGGAAATTCACCCAAAGTTACCTGCCCTTTTGTTTTAAAGGAGTCAAGATAAAAGGTCCCCTACCCGCTTCCATCATCAGTTATGCCCGGTATGTGCGGCCGGGAAACGACAAAACACCGGCAAAAGAACTGGAATTAAGCATCACGATTATGGATGAGCAGGGCAGCGAATTGGTGGTCATTGAAAAATTTATCATGTTGATGTACACCGGCAAACAAGCAGTTGGACCGGAACTCCCCGGACCGCGGGAAATACAAGAAAATAGAAAATGGGACGAGGAACTACAGGAACATGGAATCCGATCCGGGGAGGGGATAGAAGCCTTTAAAAGAATCCTTTCAAGTACACTTCACCAGGTACTGGTATCCACCGTTGATTTTCCCCTGCAAATGCAGCAATATGAAGGTATTGACAGGGCAAAATTGTCAGGCTTCGAGGAACATGAAGATCAATATGATCTTGATCATGACAACCATCTTCTATCAGGCCCCTCTGTTTCCCGGCCCGGTATAAGCAGCGCATATACACCCCCGGGAACAAATACAGAGAAAATACTGGTAGACATCTGGCAGGGATTTCTCGGCATTCGGGGCATCGGTATCGATGATGATTTTTTTGAGTTGGGCGGCGATTCCCTCAAAGCCCTCACCATTATATCTAAAATTCGTAAAAAATTAAATATAGAGGTATCATTAACGGACTTTTTCAATTCACCCACCATCAGGAACCTGGCACAGGATATCGATACCGGCAGCAAAAGTATTTACGATTCCATACCAGCCGTTGAAAAGAAAGAATATTACCGATTGTCATCGGCCCAGAAGCGGTTATATGTTATCCAACAGATGAACCCGGGGAATCTATCTTACAACTTACCACAGATAACGATGCTGTCAGGCCTTTTGGACAGGGAACGTTTTGAAGAGGCGTTTCATACTTTAATTCAAACCCATGAGAGCCTGCGAACTTCTTTTGTGCTCAAAGAAGAAACCCCTGTGCAAGTCATCCACCGGGAGGTAAACTTCCGGTTCGATTACAGTGAAATCCATGAGAAGGAAATTAAACCAATCGCGGAAACCTTTGTAAAACCTTTTGACCTGGACAAGGCCCCGTTATTGCGCACCCGGCTTATCCGCTTGCAGCAGGAAGAGAACCAATATATTTGGTTCTTTGACCTTCATCATATTATTGCCGATGCCACTGCTCTCGCAGTGCTGCAAAAGGACCTTTTTAAATTGTATAATGGAGAAAATATCCCGGCTCTGAGGCTTCAATATAAGGATTTTTCCACCTGGCAAAATCAATTACTGGAAAGCGAGAAAATCAAAAAACAGGAAGAATATTGGTTAAATCGCTATCCCGGTGAAATTCCGGAACCGGACTTTCCCCTTGATTTTCCCCGGCCCGAAGTACCATCATTTTCCGGGAATAGTTATCAGTTCAAGATTGAGAAACCAGGAACCCAACGATTTAAGGAAATAGCTCTTCAAGTGGGCGCCACTTTATTCGTCAACTTGCTGACAGCCTTAAACGTATTACTGTTCAAATATACCGGTCAAAAGGATATTATTGTGGGCACCAACATTGCGGGACGGCCTCATGCCGATCTCCAGGAAATCACCGGTATGTTTGCCAATACCCTGGCCTTAAGAAACTCCCTGGAAGAAGAAATAACCTACCTGGAATTTCTAAACACAGTAAAAAACAACACCTTTGAAGCATTTGAAAATCAAGATATGCAATTTGAAGTATTGGTGGAAAAATTAAACCTGCGGAGAAATTCCTCCAGGAATCCATTATTCGACATAGGCCTGATGGTTGAAAACTACGAACAGCCCACATTTGGCCCAAAAGACTTGGAAATTCTTCCTTATCACCCAGAACATAGGACCTCAAAATTTGATTTTACCTTATGGGCCAATGAAATTAAGGATGAAATTTATTTTACCCTGGAATACTCTACGGAACTGTTTAAGCCATCAACAATGGAAGACTTTTCCAGGCACTATCTTGAAGTTCTTAACCAGGTGATGGAAAATAAAAACATCAAGTTAAAAGATATACGGGTTTCGCATCAATTGCTGTATCCTGAAGCAGATACCCCCCAAATTGATTTTGGATTTTAAGGAGGAACCGGGTATGATAATTTCCAAAAATCATAAAAGGGATCTTAAAATTGCAGCTTCTCAGCACGGCAAGGAGATGAAATATTGGCTCGATAAATTTTCCGGGGAATTGAACAAAAGTTGTTTTCCCTATGATTTTCCACCGGGAAAAGGAAGTAATGAAACCCCCGACATCAAAGAATTAAGAGAATACCTATCGGGCATGCTGCCGGATTACATGATCCCTTCCTATTTTGTTCCTTTGGATAGAATTCCCGGGACCGTTAGTGGGAAAATCGACAGGAAAGCACTGCCCACCCCTGAGCCGAAAAACAGTGCCAGTGAGTATAAGCCGCCTCGTACCCCACTGGAGAAAAAATTAGTAGAAATGTGGGCCCAGGTTCTGGGAATTGAAAAAGAAACCCTCGGTATCCATGCCAATTTTTTCCAATTAGGCGGTCATTCGTTAAAAGCCACTATTTTAGCTGCGAAAATACATAAAGAATTTGGAGTTAAAGTAACGTTAGCAGAGATTTTTAAATCGCCAACCATTAAGGGCATTTCTTTTTATATCAACGCTGAAGCAGCAGGCAGCTTTACCGCGTATGCCCCCATACCGGCAGCAGAAAAAAAAGAATATTATCCTCTCTCTTCGGCACAAGGCCGGTTTTATATTCTCCAGCGGGTGACACCGGAAAGCACCGCCTACAATATGACTGCCCTCCATCAGTTGCAAGGGCTTGTGGAAAAAGAAAAGTTTGAACAGGCACTTAACGCATTGATCAAGAGGCATGAGAGCTTAAGAACTTCTTTTCAGCTAATTGATGGTGAACCGGTCCAGCGAATTCATGAAAAAGTCGAATTCAGGATTGATTATAATGATCTTGATAGAACCCGGGTTGAGGTTAAGGTTAAGGTTGAGGAAGAGCGGTCCCCGCGCTTAGAGAGAACAAGGGGGCTTGCCCCCTTGTCTCCAGAACCCGCAGCAGCCATAATAAGTTCCTTCACCCACACGTTTGATCTTTCTCTGGCACCCCTGTTACGATTGGGATTAATCAAATTGGAAGAAAAAAAGCATATCTTAATGTTCGACATGCATCATATTATCACGGACGGCACATCGATGTCTACCTTTTTAAAAGAGTTTATGATTCTTTATACAGGCGGTGACCCGGGGCCGCTGAAACTTCAATATAAAGATTTTGCCCAATGGCAGTATCACCGGCTGGTAACCGGTAAACTGGCGAAACAAGAAACCTATTGGTTGAACCGGTTTTCAGGTGAACTACCGGTTCTCGATATGCCCACGGATTTTCCCAGACCGGCAATACAAAGTTTTGCAGGAGATCGATTCCATTTCACCCTGGAAAGGTCTTTTACGGACTGTCTTAATCGTTTAATCAAGGAAACCGGAACCACCTTAAATATTATTCTATTGGCCGTATATAATATTTTGTTGTCCAGGTATACGGCCCAGGAGGATATTATCACCGGTACCACTATTGCAGGCAGGCCGCACGCAGACCTGGGAAATATCATCGGTCTTTTAATCGAAACCCTGGCTTTACGAAATTATCCTGCCAGTCACCAAACCTTTGCTGAATTCCTGGAAGATGTTAAACAGGGAACATTAGACGCCTATGAAAACCAGGATTATCCTTTTAAAGAGTTAATCAAACAAGTGGGAGTTGAAAATGAAATCAGCCGCAATCCTGTATTTGATGCCATGTTGATCGTACAAAATGTTGAAGCTGCTGATTTTGAACTGGAGGGTTTGCGGTTTTCTCCTTATCAACTCCCCGGAGAACTTCCCCACATGTCCAAAGTGGATTTTACTATAGAAGCAGCAGAAGCCGGAGAAGAGATACATTTCCGGTTGGAATATTGTACCCGGTTGTATAAACGGGACACCATGGAACGGTTTGCCCGGCATTTTATCAATATTATCAAGGAAGTGGTAAATAATCCTGTGATTCAATTGGCTGATATCCAGGTAATCAGCCCAGAAGAAAAGAACCAATTGTTAGCGGAATTTAACGATCCCATCCGGGAATATACACCCGGAAAAATGGTACATGAATGCTTTTCGGACCAGGCAGAAGAAACACCCGATAACATTGCCGTTTTTGGAAAAATGCAAAGCGCAGAGCGCAAAGCGCAAAGCATTGAACGGAATAAGGAACGCCATGCGCCATGCGCCATGCACTGTGCGCTCACCTACCGGGAATTGAATAAGAAGTCCAATCAATTGGCTCATTTGTTAATTGAAAAAGGTGTTCAACCCAATTCTATTGTAGGTATCATGGTGGAACCATCGTTGGAGATGATTATTGGTTTATTAGGAATTTTAAAGGCTGGTGGGGCATATCTGCCCATCGACCCGGAATACCCGCAAGACCGCATCGATTACATGTTAAAAGACAGTGGTGCCGAAATTCTATTAAAAGATAATGATTTTACGCCGGAGGCGTTTAATAATCGCCCGAAGGGCACCAATAACAATTTACAATTAGCACAAACTTCTTTAGCTTACATCATCTACACTTCCGGTACCACAGGGCGACCCAAAGGGGTGTTAGTGGAACACCGGAATCTTACCGCCTATATCGAATCCTTTGAGAAGGAATTTAGCCTGCATACGGATGATGTGGTTATCCAGCAGGTATCTTTTGCTTTTGATGCTTTTGTTGAAGAACTTTACCCCATCCTGCTTAAAGGTGGACGACTGGCAATCCCTGCCAGGCAGGTGATTCGGGATATTCCTGCGTTATGTGATTTTATTGTTTTGCACCGGGTTACTTTTATCACCTGTTCTCCGCAGTTATTAAGGGAACTGGACCAATTTCCCCACCTGTTGACCTCCCTTCGGATTATGATCAGCGGCGGGGACCGCTTAAAAGCCGAATATATCAAAAACCTTGTGGGAGTAGGGGAGGTATATAACACCTATGGCCCTACGGAATCTACAGTTTGTGCCACTTATTATCGATGCGGCAAGGACCGGGAACTTCCCTCTAATGTTCCCATTGGCAAACCCATTACCAATTACCGGATTTATATCCTGGACAAATATCACAATCTTTTGCCGATAGGAGTGAGCGGTGAATTATGTGTTGGCGGGGCAGGTGTGACCCGGGGATATTTAAATAACCCTGAATTAACCGCAGAAAAGTTTGACCAGGATTTATTGGATTATCAGGATTACCAGGATGGAAATAATAGGTCCTATAGGTCTTATAAGTCCTATATTATCTACAAAACCGGCGACTTAGCACGCTGGTTGCCGGATGGTAACATTGAATTTTTGGGCCGTATCGATCGCCAGGTAAAAGTTAGAGGATATCGCATTGAATTGGGGGAAATAGAAAATCGACTGCTGGCCCTGGAAAACGTAACCGAAGCCGTAGTAGTAGAAGCAGAACGAAAATCCGGCCAAAATTACCTGGCTGCCTATGTGGTTTGCAGGAAATCTTTAGACCTGGTAGAAGTGAAACAGCAGCTGGCCCGGCAGTTACCGGATTACATGATACCTCATTATATCGTGGTAATAGATGAGATTCCTTTGACTTCTTCAGGTAAAGTGGACCCCAGGCGGCTGCCTTTGCTGGATAGTGGTGTTGTCCGGCCGGATCAACCTTTTACCGCCCCCCAAAGCAAAAATGAGAAAATCGTGGCAAAGGTCTGGAAAGAGTTGTTGGAAGTAGATAACATTGGCCTGGACGATAATTTCTTCGACCTGGGAGGCACTTCCCTGGACATCTTTAACGTGAGTACCCGGCTCAACCGGATTTTCAATAAACAAATTCCTGTAGTTGCATTATTTCAACATAGTACGGCCCGTTCGCTGGGACGCTACCTGCAAGAAGGAAGTGGGCAGGAAGTGATATCCCGGGAAAAACAAGAGGCACTTTCCCTGGCTCTTGACCGGGGTAAAAATAGACTGAAAAGACAGGTAAAAGAAAAACAAGAAACCCTGGAATTAGAGGAAAGAGAAAAAACCGCAATAGATACAGGAACTCACGGAACCGGTCTTGAGATTGCTGTTATTGGTATGGAAGGCAAGTTCCCCGGAGCACATAACATCGAAGAATTCTGGGAAAATTTGAAAAACGGTGTCGAAACCATCTGCTTTTTCTCAGATGAAGAAATGCAAGCCCAGGGTGTAGATATTGAAATGCTTAAAAATTCCAACTATATAAAAGCCAGGGGAATTGTAGAAGGCGCGGAATATTTTGATGATACTTTTTTTGGCTATACACCTTTAGAGGCACAGATCATGGACCCCCAGATGCGTATATTCCTGCAATGCATCTGGCATGCCCTTGAGGATGCCGCTTATGAACCGTTTTCCTATAATCAGCGCCTCGGTCTGTATGCCGGGGCTTCTCCCAATCTCTCCTGGGAGGCAATTACTACTTTTACTCACCTGGGTAAAGGATTCAGTGGATTTATGGTGGCCCAATTGGCAGACAAAGATTTTATGTGTACCCATATTTCTTATAAATTGAATTTGAAAGGTCCCGCGGTTTCTATCCAGACCGCCTGTTCCACCTCGCTGGTGGCCATTCATTGGGCGGTCCGGGGCTTATTAAACGGCGAATGTGAGATGGCATTGGCCGGGGGCGTGTCTATCGCCTATCCGGCAAAACAGGGATATCTCTACCAGGAAGGAATGATCTACTCTGCAAATGGTCATAATAAAACCTTTGATGCCGGGGCCACCGGTTCTGTATTTGGCGACGGTGTAGGGGTGGTGGTGTTGAAAAGGTTAGAAGAAGCAATTGCGGATCGAGACCATATATATGCGGTTATCAAGGGATCAGCGATTAATAATGATGGGTATCGGAAAGTGGGTTACACTGCCCCCAGTGTCGAGGGTCAGGCAGAAGTGATTATGGCTGCGCAGTTGATGGCCGAGGTGAAACCGGGAAGTATTACTTATATCGAAACCCACGGCACCGCCACCCCCCTGGGCGATACCGTGGAAATCGAAGCTCTGAAACAGGTATTTAATACTAACACAAAAAAATACTGCGCCATAGGAACGGTGAAAAGCAATATGGGCCATCTCTATTCGGCGGCGGGTGCGGCTGGTTTTATCAAGACCGTATTAGCCCTTAACCACCGCTTAATTCCACCATGTCTCCATTTTAATACCCCTAACCCTGAAATTGACTTTGAAAACAGCTCTTTTTATGTCAATACAAAGTTAAAAGAATGGAAACGCAATAATGGGAACCCTCTTCGTGCCGGGGTCAGTTCTTTCGGCATCGGCGGCACCAATGCCCATATAGTGCTCGAAGAAGCGCCCGCAAAGAATCGTGATAACGAGGGAACGAGGGGGCTTGCCCCCTTGTTTAATCGCCAATACCAATTAATCCCTTTATCCGCCAAAACCCCAACTGCCCTGGAAAACCAAACCGAAAATTTAATCCGGTATATAGAGAAAAATCCAAAAATTAACCTGGCAGACATGGCTTATACCCTGCAAGTAGGCCGGAAACATTTTCCCTACAGGAGAATACTGGTTTGCCCGGCAAGCGGTACGGGAATCGATGAACTGTCCCTTTACAGCAAACGGATTCCCGCTGCCCTGGTAAAAGAGGAAAACCCACCGGTTATTTTCATGTTTTGCGGCCAGGGCTCCCAATATGTCAATATGGGAATCGATCTTTACCTGACCGAACCTATTTTTCGTCAAGAAATGGACCGCTGTTTTGAAATCCTGGACCCGCTGCTGGGATATAAAATCAAAGAAATTCTTTATCCGTTTTATAGATCTAATAGGTCCAATAGGTCCTATAAATCCTATCCGTCCAATATCCACCAGACTCAAGTCACCCAACCCGTGGTATTTGCCTTTGAATATGCACTGGCAAAATTATTGATCCGCTGGGGAATCAAACCGTGGGCCATGATCGGGTACAGTTTCGGAGAATATATAGCCGCCTGCATTTCCGGGGTGTTTTCTTTAGAAGATGCATTAAAACTGGTTATCATCAGGGGACAGCTAACCCAACAAACCCCCGCCGGTGCCATGACCAGTGTACCTCTCCCGGAAGAAAAACTCAGGCCGCTGTTGAATAAAGATTTGTCATTGGCTATAGTCAATGGTCCCACTTGTATTGTCTCCGGTGTCAAAGCCGCGGTTGCCGCCTTTGAAAAAGAACTGAAAAAAAAGAGAATACTATGTGTACCCCTGAATATGTCGCAGGCCATCCATTCAACCGTGATGGAACCGATTCGAAAGGACTTTGAAAGTAAACTAGGAGAGTTTCAATTTAATGAACCCGGGATTCCTTTTATATCCAATGTTACTGCTCAATGGATCACAGGTGAACAAGCAGCAAATTCCAAATATTGGGGCGATCATTTGTGTTCCACCGTTCGGTTTTCCCATGGTCTTCAAGTGCTGCTCAAACAGGATAAGGCGATTTTCATCGAAATCGGAGCAGGCCGGATCCTGGGGATGATGGTACGAACCCACCCGGATAAAAAACCAGGTCATATCGTATTGAATACGGTTAAACACCAGCAAGAAAAAGTTACGGATGATTACTTTCTGTTGGATAAAGTGAGCCGGTTGTGGCTGCAAGGTCAGGGTATAGATTGGAAATCCTTTCATAAAAAAGAGAGAAGATATCGTCTGGCACTGCCCGGGTATCCCTTTGAGGGTAAGCGGTATTGGCTGGACCCCAAAACCAATCTGCTCCAGGCAGGCAGTGATATAAAGTCCTTCGCCCGGGAATCACCTTCTACACCTGATACTGGTGTAAGTACACCCCCTGAATCCTCCCCTGGATTCGAGACACCCCAAAACCAGGACAATAACCCCGAAGCCCCCCGAAATGAACTGGAACAATTCATTGTTAAATTGTGGCAAGAGTTTCTCGGCATTGATCGGGTTGGTATCCATGACGATTTCTTTTATTTGAATGGAAATTCTCTAATCGGGACTCAATTGCTGGCAAGGTTATTCCAGGAGTACCAGGTGGAAATCCCTGCCAACCGCTTTTATGAAGAACCCACCGCGGCACATTTGGCTCAATTGATTCAAGAATTAGAGGGACAAAATAATGATGGATGATTTTGTAGCCATTATGCTTGATGGTCTGGGCAATCGACAGACCAGTTACGAATTTTTTATCAACCCCCACGGCATCCGGATGGATGCGGTGGACTCTGCCGTCAGCGGGATGGATGTTACACCGGACTTTGTCTGGGAAAGTGCAGGCAAACTCACTCCCGACGGCTACCAGGTGGAGGTTCGTATCCCCCTGGACAGTATCCGCTGCCAGAAAGGGAAAGGAAAAGATAAAGAAGTGCAAATGGGTGTTCTTTTCTATCGTTCCGTCACCCATTTGGGAATGGCAGGCTGCTGGCCTGAATTCCAGCCCGGCCAGACAATCTTTAACGGGATGTCAAAAATCATTTATCAGGGCCTTAAGAAGGGTGGTCTTAGATTGGAAATACTCCCCAATTTTACCTACAACCGGAGCTCTGAAAGAAATGAAACGGAAACCTGGGATAAAAATACAGATACCAATTTGGGTATTGCCTTGAAGTATGGGATTACTTCTTCTATAACGGCGGAAGCCACCGTGAACCCGGATTTCAGCCAGGTAGAAAGCGATGTGTTCCAGGTAGAAGTCAACCAGAGGTATCCGCTGTTCTTCAGCGAGAAGCGGCCGTTTTTTATGGAAAGCCAGGAGGTATTGGACTTTACCGTAGTGCATGATGCCATGGCTTCTTTACTGGAGTATGGAATGATGGTATCGCCGATTCATACACGCCGCATTGTAGACCCTGGTTGGCAGTGAAATTAAGCGGTTCATCCGGGGAATCTTACGGTATGATAGTTTACAGGAAAAGTTATTAACCGATTTCCTGGCATCCTTTACCCTCATCCCCGGTACTGTTGTACATTTGGGGTATGGTTCTCTTTACCTGAAAAACCAGTGGCGGGACAATCGTTGGGTCCCGGGTCAGGGAGAGTTGTTGAAAATGGGGGAAGGGTTATTTTTTAAAGCCAGTTACTTGTGGAGAATCAAGTAGGCCGCTTCATGTCTTTCGTGGGTTAAAGGAGATTAAATAATGAAGATGATCAAACATGTAAGGGTGGTAGGGGCGGGTCTCCGTGCCCGCCCCTTTAAAAATTTCTTCCTCTTACGGCCAAAATTAGAATTCCTGAAGCTGCACGACTCATGTTGAATTTCTTAGTAGATACATGTATAATCCAATTTGAATTTGAAATCAAATTAAAGCAAGGAGAAGTTCGATGAAGAAAAGTATTTATTTGCCCATCATATTGATCTTGTTTTCTATCTTTGTTACTGGTAAAAAAGTGGCAGTGCTGCCGGGGCTGTTGAACCCGTTTGAATTTATTATCGATGCAGACAGGATATATATCCCTGATGAAGCAGCGATTTATATTTACTCCTTAAAGGATTACAGTCTTATAAAAAAATTCGGTAAAGAAGGAGAAGGACCACAAGAATTTTACCTTGACCGTGCCGGGGGAAACAACCAGGTGGGTATATTCTTTAAAGATGATCAACTTCTGGTGAACAGCTTTGGGAGAATGTCTTACTTTACAAAGGCCGGTGAGTATGTGAAAGAAATAAAAATTCCAGGCACTGTCGGACGATGGTTTGAAGCTCTAAAAGATAAGTTTATCGGGAGAAAATTTAGCTGGGACAAAAACCAGGAAAAGTATCACCACATTTTGATGTACGATTCCAATTTTAAGCTAATAAAAGAGATATACCGGCACCAACATCCACTCAACCTGAGATTGAATAAGAAATTTAATCCCCTCACCATCGATCAGGCTGATTTTAAAATTTGCGATAATAAAATATTCGTAATCGATTCTCAAAGGACCCGGATCATCATATACAATGAAAAGGGAGAAAAAATGGTCACCATCGTCCCCGATGTAAAAAGAGTCGAATTTACCAAAGAAGCTAAAGAACAATTGATAGAAGATTTTAAATTCAGCCCGATGTGGACCCGGTTGTATACGGCAAGAAAATCGTTATTCCAATTTCCTGATTCTTACCCCCCCATACGGAACTTTTCTCTTGATGCCCTGGATAAACGCATTTATGTGCAATCCTATTATTCAAATACCCGGGGCAAAATCGAATATCTTATATTTGATTTTAAGGGGAAATTGATCAAGAGAACGATGCTGCCATTTAAAATAGAGAGCCGTTCTAAATTTTATACTGGGAAATTATACCAGGTAATTTTTAATGAAGAAACAGAGGAGTATGAACTTCATATAGCGGAAATTAATTGACCCTGGACAAAGAAAAAATTTGTGGTATAATAAAACCTTTAACTCAAAGGCATATCGCTGATCGAAAAAAATACCAACAGGTGAATGAATGAGAAGAATTAAACTGTTCTGTTTTCCCTATGCCGGTGGCTCAG
>Ga0210084_1000128_pt1 | contig 11885 bp, 7 predicted proteins | sample China_Galinas_Co_3_FD_184863 | JGI IMG/M metagenome (GOLD analysis project Ga0210084, IMG submission 184863) | Wetland microbial communities from San Francisco Bay, California, USA, that impact long-term carbon sequestration -... | ecosystem: Environmental > Aquatic > Marine > Wetlands ... | reverse complement strand
ACCCTAGCCCCCAGGAAATTAATGCTCAAAAACGATTTAACCATTAAAATCGTTCAATGTCCCAAAAAAGTAGTAAAAGCAGGCGAGGAACTTAAATCCGGTTTCCAGGTAATCGGAAAAAGCACCTTTGCCGGTCCTGTCAACGGTGTTGTCGTAGACCTTATTTTAACATCCAAGCCCACCTACCCTGCCCCGGCCCCCTATGCTGTTGCCTCGGCCAATTATTCGGACAATGTACTGTTACAAGGTGGTCGGGAAAAAATTTCTTTTGCCGGTCCCGGTAATGTCAATGTGCCATTAAATGGCAGTAACAAAATCCCGGCAGACACCCCCACGGGTATCTACTACCTGGGAGCCGTGATCGATGCGGGAAACCAGGTAAAAGAGAGCAATGAGAGAAATAATGTGCACTTTTGCAAAATAAAAGTCATCGGGTCCGAAACCAAAAGAATGCCTGACTTAATTATTTCCTCGATCGATTTTAAAAAAGTCAAACAACTTTACGATGCGCATAAACAGCCTTATTGGATTTTCAATGTGATTATCACGGTAAAAAACCAGGGTGCCGCCAATGCAGGACCTTTTAAAGTTTTACTGGAGAGAAATGTAGGTACTGGCGGGTCTTTTACCCAGGCATGCCAGACATGTGTCATCGGGGTTCAAGGGTTAGGTGCCGGACAATCCATCACCCTGCCGCCCAGACAATTTAACAATGCCAACAATGCCAACTCAAAATTCAGGGCCACGGCAGACATCGGTAATACAGTCACCGAATCCATTGAAACCAATAACAGGAAAATTGCATCCTTCTAAACCTCGGCAAATGGAGCCGATGGACGATTAATTCAAACTCCTTTTCAACTCAAAGCCGGTCATGGTTTGCACCGTTTCTTTCAGGCTGCAAACCATGACCTTCTTTGGTTCATAACAATTAATAATTAAGAAAGGGCCTTATCGGTCCCTCATCCTAAATCAACCGCCACCTTTGCCTCCGGCGGCCAGAAACCTTTTCGAGAAAAGGTTTCTGGACTTCCAAAAGCTTTTCATTGGGATGGTTCGGATACTCTTTTTTTCTTTGTGTCCCTTTGTGTATCTTTGTGGCTAAAATTAGACGGTGGATTTAGGGGGAGGCAATGGGGTTTACAAATGAATCTGGCTAGTTTATAATACATCGATGAGTGACGATCAGAGTTATCCGCCGGATTGGGCGCCTAAACATGGAGGGGATGCCTTTGCCGTTAAGGTTAGAAGAGGTATAGAGGGGACATCATCGGCAAAAAAAATCACTGACAGCCCGGGGAAAAAACGCTCACACCTGTCTGTAGATGAATATGTCAATGGTGTTTTAAAAAACGATAAAACTATCCTGGCCAGGGCAATTACCTTAATTGAAAGCAATTCCCCGGACCATTATGAAACAGCACGGGAAGTTCTTAAACAATTATTACCCCATTCAGGTCAAGGGCTGCGGCTGGGAATAACCGGTGTGCCCGGATGTGGGAAAAGTACATTGATCGAGGCCCTGGGTTCTCTCTTGTTAAAAGAAGGGCATAAAATAGCCGTATTGGCCGTAGACCCCACCAGCACCATTACTAAAGGAAGTATCATGGGAGATAAAACCCGCATGGAAAAACTCTCCCGTCAACAAAATTGTTTCATTCGGCCATCTCCTTCCGGGGGCACATTAGGAGGAGTCACTCGAAAGAGCAGGGAAACCATCCTGGTTTGTGAAGCTGCCGGGTATGATGTGATTTTAATTGAAACTGTGGGTGTAGGTCAAAGTGAAGTCTCGGTTCGTTCCATGGTGGATTTCTTTTTGTTGGTATTGATTGCCGGGGCAGGAGATGAATTGCAAGGAATCAAACGGGGTGTGATTGAGCTGGCAGATGCCCTGTTAGTGAACAAAGCAGATGGACACAACAAACCTGAAGCCCTGCTGGCCCAAAGTGAATATTCCCGGGCAATTAAATACATCAAACCGGCCACAAAAGGATGGGAAACAAAAGTATATACTTGTTCTGCTTTAACAGGAGAGGGAATACCCGAAACCTGGCAATTGATAAAAGAATTTGAAAAACTGACAAAAAATACGGGAATTTTTGAAAAAAGAAGGCGTGACCAGGCTTTGGATTGGGTGTTTTCAATGGTAGAGAATTACTTGAAAGATGATTTTTACAATAATAGCGATGTTAGCAAAGCACTTTCTATTATAAAGGAAAAAGTTTTAGCAGGAATAATGCTCCCCACTGCTGCTGCCGAAGACTTGCTAAAAACTTATTATTTGTCAAAACATCATACAATCCATACTTTTAAAAAATAGTCACGTGTCGCGGGTTAATTTCCTGTAACCCTTCCATGAGAAATAATTCACCTGGCACCAAATCCTGTATGCATGCCAATTCTAATGTATCATATGACCAGTGACAATTTGCTGCATTTCCTGTCGATTCGGTTCATTTAAAGAAGCCTTTAATTTCCTGTTTTTGGACAGCCTGCCAGGGTTTCAGGTCATTATCATTGAGGAAATTTAAAAACTTTTTATAATCTTCTTCTTTGATATTCAAGGGTGCTAAGACATTTTTGTATTTCCCGGATTGCCTTTCCAGCACTTCAGTTATGAAAGCTTTCACTTCATTTCTGTTTAAATCGTGATTTAAAAAGGGTTTCCTGACAACTTCCCAGAAATCTTTGCCGGATTCGATTTCCTGGAAGATTTGTTGGATTTTATCTTTTTTTCCAGGAATCACATTAGCTTTTTTGTTGTGGTCGTATTGAATAATATCCCGGATTGCTTTCCCGGTAATAGGGCTGTCCAGGAGAATTCCGGCCCGGATCAATACTGTGATTAACTCCCTGACATTTCCGGGCCAGTCATAATTGAGAATCACCTCCCAGAAACCGGACCCGATTTCCTTTCCTTTTAAATATTGTAGGTTTTCCATTACCAGGGCTTTCAGGTCCTGTCTGCGTTCTCTTAGAGGTGGGATATTTATTTCCAGCACCTGCAGGCGGTAATACAGGTCTTCGCGAAATTGACCGTTGTTGATTGCTTCCGGCAGGTTGCGATTGGTTGCTGCGATGATTCGTATATTTGCTTCTTTTTCTACAGGGTCTCCCAATACCATATATTTTTTTGATTCGATAAACCTTAAGAGTTTAGCCTGGAAAGAAACCGGGACTTCGGCGATTTCATCAAAAAAGAGCGTACCTCCTTGTGCTTCATCAACAAATCCTTTTTTGTCTGACCTGGCATCGGTGAATGCACCTTTTTTATGTCCGAATATTTCACTTTCAAAAAGATTACCCGGTACAGCAGGAGTATGAATGGTGATAAATTCCCCTTTTCTGCCGGAGTATCGATGAATCAGCCGGGCAATATGACTTTTTCCTACTCCGGTTTCACCCAGGAGTAAGATGGGTTCTTCTTCCAGGGAATATTTTAACACTAACTCCCGGATATTTTCTATTTCATCACTTTTCCCGGAAATGCCGCCGGTACCGGTTTCACTTTTTCTTATACCGTCGATCACCATTCCCAATAAATGGCCGATCACTTTAAATACTTCTTTATCTGCCGGGGTGAAGGATTTTTTTGTCCCACTGTCGATATAGAGGAAAAAACCATTGCCCACCGGTTGGATAATAAGGGCTTTTACGTTCAATAGATATGCGGATTGAGGGAAATCAATATTTGAAGAAGCCACGATCACATTTTCCATCTCAATTCCCATATTGTCTATTAAACTTTTTTTGATATAACTTTTTGAAAAGCCCTCTCCTTTTTCGATTGTTTTACCTTTAATATATCTGCCTCTATGCCAGAGGATTTCCGCTTTTTTATTATAGAGCAATGCCAGGGATACATCTTTTTCTTTTAGTAAGTCCCACAGTTTTGTTTTTAAACTATCGATCATGGAAATCTCCTTTTAATTCCGGCAGATACGGATACCGTTGCGGCTGCTGAAGTTTTCCGGGCGAGCGCCATCACGGTCAATGGCCCGAATACCTTCGGCCACGGTTTTCCAACTGCCCCCCCGGTGAACCCGTTGAATGCCGGAGTCAGCCCCGGTGGGATTGTTCAAGGGAGAGACAGAGTAGTATGATTCATCATACCAGTCCGAACACCATTCTTTAACATTCCCGGCCATATCATAAACCCCATAAAAGGAGACATCGAAAGGGTATGAACCCACAGGCATGGTTCTACCGTTGCAATCGTCATAATTTGTGGCGGCGCAATTGGGTTCGTTGTTTCCCCAGGGATATTTTCTCTGGTCTGTTCCCCTGGCTGCCTTTTCCCATTGGGCTTCGGTAGGCATACGAATATTTTTGCCGGTTTTACTTGATAACCAATCGCAAAAGGCATTGGCGTCATCCCAGTTAACATTGATCACCGGGCGATTTGCCCGGCTCCATCCTCTATCGTCCGGTTTTCTTCGCCCGGTCTCGTCGCAGAAAATATCGTACTGTTCAAAGGTGATTTCATATTTGGACATCTTGAAGGCATCCAGGTAAACGGTATGAACCGGTTGTTCATCTACCCAGCCGTCATTAAAATTATCTCCCATGAGAAATTCTCCGGCGGGGATATCTATCCATTGGATGCCCAGGACGTCGGTATCATAAATGAGATTGTCATCAGTGCTCTTTTTTTTCAGCAGCAGCAGTGTAATGGTGGCAGCGATTGCTGACCCTGCCAGCACCAGCAGCACAGGGAATTTCTTCTTTTTTTTCTCCCGGGTTTTGGCAATCATTTTGGCCCGCTCCAATTCAGCTTTTATATTCTCTACTCTTTCCCTGACCTCCGGGTCCGGTTCCTCCATGCTCAAATTAGGGTATGTCTCAAATGCCATGTTTAAGTGATAGATATATTTATTTTCCATTTGGATGATTTTATAAACCCGGGCCAATAAATAATAAGCCTCGGCAAGGTTCCTTTTTTGTGAACGGAGGTTTTTTAATTTCTTGACCACATCGTTCAATTCATTGACAGCGCCTTCGAAATCTCCATCCTGGATGAGCATACGGGTTTTTAGCAGGATATCTTCGTCTTTCTGGGGCGGCATATTGGCGGTCAGCGTAAAGTATAGAAAAAAAACAACCGTTAAAAGAGCAAGTTTTCTTAACATTCTTGTTTTTAGCATTTTTTTATCCTTACATCAATATAATATAATAATTCCCCGGAAAGTCCCTAACCTATATTCTTTTCGCCAATTAACAATTTGCCGGGGTTCTCCTGTTTTATCTTTAAACGGCTCAAAGGAAATTTGTTTGATTTCCTTTAAAATAAGTTCTTTCATTATTTCTTTTTTATCTTCCCGGTTTATCCTTAACCGGGAATCGTCGAACTGTTTTATTTGGATATGTCCGTTTTCATTGACGGATAGATTCAATTGGATTTCTCCCCCGATAATGATGCCTTTTTCCTGGATTGAAATTTCGATTCGTTTTATTTTTTTACTCATATCAGCGATTACTTCACGGGGTAAATTGACGAAATTCACTGTTTTTATGTTTATTTTTTCCGGTTCGATTTTCTCCGGTTCTTTTTTCGACAGGGCCTCTTGCTTCTCTTTTACTTCTTTGATTAGATTTGGCTCTTCTAATTTTTTGTCTGGTTTGAGGGGCTGTTCTGTTTGTTTCTTGTTATTTTTGGTTTTACTTGTTTTTTGATCGCTTTTTTTCTTTTTTATTGTATCTATGGTTTGGGTATCCCGGGTTTTTTTTTGTTGGTTTGCCGGTGGTGAAGGGGGCTTTTGCTGTGATTTTTCTTTTACTTCACCGGCCTGCTGCTTATCCTGTGCCGGGGTCACTGCTTTTTCCCTTTGTGTAATGTTGATAAAAATATAGATCATTGCTCCCAGCAGTATGATTATTAGTGGAGACCATATTAATAGCCTTTTGTTTTTATTCCTGACCGGCGGTGACAAATATTCAAGGGCAAGGTTATTATCATCGGATTCGATGGGTGTTTTATCATTTCCCAGCAGTTCTACATGTTTTACCACATCTGCTCCGTCTTTAAATCTTTCTTCTTTTTCTTTTGCCATCATGGCATCGATCAATGGTTGATATTTTTTCAATTCTTCAGGTAAGGTTGGTATAGGGCCTTGAGTATGGAGATATATTAATCCCAGTGGTGTTTCGGATTTATAAGGAACGCTTCCCGTGAGTAATTCGAACAGCACTACCCCCAATGAATATATATCGCTTCTGCCATCTATTTTTTCTCCTTTACATTGTTCCGGGCTCATATAGTGGGGGGTGCCGACTCTTATGCCTGTCATGGTTAATTTGGTATTAAGGTCCAGTACGCGGGCGATACCAAAGTCAACCAGTACTGGCTCTTTCCTTCCCGGTCCGAACATAATATTATCCGGTTTAATATCCCTGTGGATAATACCCTGGCTGTGGGCATAGGATAATGCTTCCGCGATTTTTTTTATAATATCCAGTGCTTCTCCGGGAGGGAGTTTTCCTGGCGATTTTATATGCTGGCGCAAGGTTTTTTCGAGATATTCCATGACAATATAATGGGTGTCCCCCTCCTGTCCGACGTCAAGGATGGTGATAATATACGGATGAACGAGTTTTACTGCTGTTTGGGCTTCCTTTTTAAATCTTTTCAGGATTTGTTTATCTTTTAAGAGCAGCGGGTCCAGGACTTTGATTGCCACTTCCCGGTTCAATTTTTTTTGCACAGCCATGTATACGCTGGCCATTCCGCCTTCACCCAGCTTTTTTTTTACCACGTATTCGGGGAATTCCGGGAAGTCTTTTTTCATCATCTTGTGAACTATTTTATAAGATATATGGCATTATGTCAACCTCATGATGTTTCAACCGTGATATTCTTGCCGATTGGAAAAATAAGAAAAAAATATTATAATTCATTTGTGTAATAAAATACTGAAATTTTAGGAGAAAATAAAATGGCGTCTGCTACTTTAACCTTAACCTCAAGGGGTCAGATTACTATTCCCCAAAAGATTCGCAAAGCCCTTAACCTTGGGCCAATGATAAAATTACCATCCTGGTTACGACACGCTTATTCTTTTCAGCCAGAAAAATATTGATTATATTGATGCATATAATGCTGTGTTCATGAAGCACAATAGTTGTGCTCAAATCTTTTCATATGATAAAGATTTTGACCGTATAGAAGATATCAAGCGGATGGAACCCTAATAAAAATTTGCCTGGCACCTTCTTTTTGGAACCTTCTTTTCAAGGCCAATGTTCTCGGGAATCATCCTAAATCAATTAAAGCTTAAAAAAATATGATTCAATGTTATAGATATCCCATTTTTTATTTGATGTTCCGACCAGTAACATTCATTATGACTATTTATGGGTACATTTGGGATAAGCATCTCCTGTGGCCTGTTTCGTCGTTTGCTCTTTAATAGTTTATTAATACCTTCTATAACACCAACGACACTACCTTCTAAAATATATCCCGACATGCAGCCATATGGATAACGTCCTTCAACAAAATTGTCAATACCGGTGTCAATATACCGCGCCCGTAATTTGGATGCATTTACTTTCGATCCGTCCGGCTTGCTCCAATCATTTTCTGCTAAATTTTTTGCTTCGATAAAATATTCCCTCTTTTCGGGATTACTCCAATTCATAATTCTTACGTCTATCCTGGAAGCTTGTTTTGGCTTATGAATTCCATTATAGATATTTTGTGTGTAAATATAGGATTCCGGGGTTATATCCAATTTCCATTTGCTGCTGCAAGATGAACGCTTCATATACTTAATAAGATTCGCGGTTAAGCTTTCCTCTTCCCAGGAACGGCTGTATTCCCCGGCCTGTTTCATTAATTTATACCCCTCTATCAATGTTAATATACAACGGTATTCAAATCCTTTCCTTATTTCCTTTGCACAATTTTCATTCAATTTGCCAATTGTATTTGTATTGCCATTCATTGAGATTAATAACCGGAAACATCAATGATAATATCATCAGCATCATTCATCGCCATGGAACGCGACCAAAACCGCTTTTCATTGGGTTTGATGAGGAATATCGTATCATCATTGTAATACTTAACAACTTTCCTGAAATACACGCTCTGTGAAAATTTTTCATACGTATAGTTATCGATTTCTTTCAAGAGATTATTAATTTCCAATTGAGAAGAAACTTTTTCAATAAAACCCGGTTTCTCTCGGTGGGAAAAACGTACGGCGACCATGTTGAGTGGAGAATAATGTCCCACCTCATAAATAGTCGCCCAAACGGCTGTTTCACTATATTGGAGTATATTGTTGATGTCTTCACATATGATCCCGGCATAGTTCTCAAGTTCATCTATAGTGGGAAGATGGTAGGCCCTGGACTTTTCACCTTCCTGGAAAAGTTCAAGGCTGTAGCTTAGCGTATCTTCCATTAAATACTGTTCTCTCCGGGATAAATCAAGCGCCTGGTATATGATTTCATTGATTTGCTTTTCAATGTCGGATGTATCCCTGGAAAAAAGCGGGTTGTTCTTTTTTATGGAAATGATTTCATCGACTTTAGCGGCCAGCGTCTCAATTTCGGACTCAGGTATTGAAAAAATCAAAGCAGGTAGAAATAATAATTCTTTTAATTTTACTCTTTCCCTTTCAATCCCCCATGTTGATGAAGTTAAAAACAAAAAATAAGCTGCAAATGATGAGTTGGTGTATGCAACCAATGCTTTTAAAAATTTTGGATCAACTTTTGCTGTAATTCCATAAACGGCATTCAAGTATACACTTTTAAAAGGAATATAACTGGCACAAAAACGTTTATTTTTTTGCCCTTCTTTAATAATAACTATTGGGGGGGAAAATATTTTTCCCTTGTGTGGTCTGTAGTTCGCATCTTTACCCAACTTAGTCAAATTATCCCCGTCCGTATGGAAACGTTCAATTTTCCTGGTGGGAATTAGAGGGAAATCCGCGAATTCCTGGACGTAACAGCCATCATCATCAGGTTTATGCAGACCAGTCCCATAATGCCAGGTATCACCATTTAAATCAAAATATTCTTTCAATGAGTCCTCTCTACTCAAACGGTTAATAATATCGAAATCTCTATCAGTTGCCCACATTGCCACTTTCCAAATATTTGCGTCACCTTTTGCACACTCTTCCCGCGGTAAAAATTTAAAATCGGTACCGTCGATCACCACACCTTCAACCATATTTTTTTTTACAGGAGATTTGGGTGCACAATATAAAATTCTTTCTTTAACAACATGAGGCGTTTTCGTACGGAAAAAAATCACACATACGGGACCTACGGCTGAAGGGATTAACTGTCCGCCATGCTCTTTCTTTGCTTTCCTGAGTACGGAAAAGTTATAAATAGCGTCTACATAAGTGTCGTTAAACAAAAATTTTCTAAAGTTTTGATACGTTCCGGTTTTATTAAATAGAATTTTGCTGGCGGCCACCATGGCAATCTGACCGTTTGGAGATAATCGAGTCGCACGATGCAAAAATGCCTGCGCATATTCTTGAGCAAACTCCAATTTTTGCAAATAGTCTTGTGCTTCTTTAGGTAGGTTTCCTCTTTTAAATGGGGGGTTGCCTACCACCAGGTCATATTCATGTTTAGAAAAAATACCATCCGCCAAACTGCTTGAACAGAAAAGGTTGAATCCCTGTCTGTCTTTTGCTGTTTTATCAGGAGCAGGTTCGAAAACAAGAAAGGGAAACCGGACAGAATTCCATATATATTTGGGCTCAAGGTAGTCCAACATCGCCAGGTAAAGACTAAAGGCTGTAACTTTTACGGCTTCCGGATTTATCTCGACGCCATAAATCGAGTTGAGTAATATTTTTTTCAAATCGGCGGTGCTAATTCGCTCATTTTTGTGACAAAATATCCATCTATCCACCAGACGCCGATAACATTCCACCAGGAAAATGCCCGAACCGCACGCAGGATCGATAATTTTCAAATTATAATCAGTATTGTTCTCGTCTGCCCATGGCAGCTTTGCGTCTAAAATAAATTCCACCAACGAAAGAGGCGTATAAAAAGAGCCGTCTTTAGATACTTGTTTTTCACCGGTTTCAATCTTCAAGAATTCTTCATAGATTTCACTGATCAATTCGATGGGGATTATACTAAAATCAAAGACTCTCCATAGAAATAAACGGTTGGTGTCTTTTTGACCATCCCAGAAACAATTCTTTATATATTTCAGATGCGTCTCATTCACGGTTTTAATTTCTTCTTCACTGACGGGAAAGAGATTCCCGTTAAACGATTCGTCCAGGGTCTCAAATAAATTGTAAGTTGCATTTTTATCCTCAAGGATATCAAAGTAACTTTCTGCGTGCGAATGATACTTTTTATAAAAACCAGGGGTAGTGGCTCCCCGGTCTTCCAGGTAAAGTATAAAAAGAGACCTGATAAGGAGATTGTGAACGATTTTCAATATTACTTCTCTTTTTAACTCGGTTCTCGTTTCCTTTAAGCTTTTTAGCAACTCGGTTCTTGTTTCTTTTAAGCTTTTTATCAGGGTTCGATCGACTCTTTTCCCTGGATCCATCAGATTTGCAAACTTTTTATTTTTCCAAAGCAAGCCGGATTCAATTGAAACTCTACCGAAGATTTTTTTTAATTCATCTAATCTTTGTTGGTCACGGTTGAGAAAATACCTGTCAAGTTCGATGGACTTTATATTCTTGTTTTCATCCTCGTAATTTATCGGTTTCTTGAAACAATTGTATATTCGCAGTTCCAGGGGGCTGTTTACATAAAGTAACGAAATCCGGTGTTGATTCCAGATTTTTTTATGAATGGAACAGATTTCCCTGATTTCGTGCTTTTCAAAATCTGTTATGGATTTGAAATAGATGGTAGGAAATTCACCTGAAAAATAAATGCCGTCGATATCGAATCCTTTTACTTCATCGAAAATCCGGCGCTTATTCATTGAAAGGGGTATCTCTTCATCATTCTTTAAAGCGACATAGCCTTTTTCATAATCAAGCATTTTTAATATTTCAGCACTATTCATTTTTCAGAAATGCAACCATCAGGATGTGTTTTTTAAACAAATTAATTATATAGGAAATAAAAGACAATTTCAATAGCATAAAAAATTTGCCTGGTACCTTCTTTTCCTTGCCATTATCGGGTCCGATAAAATAGCGGTTATCATACTCCACTAATAGAATCTTTCGTTCTGTCCCTACCCCCGGGTCCACCACCACCAAAAATACCGTGGAAACGGGAAAATACCGGTATGATTGATCAATCGTAAAAGCAGCAGGTAGTAAACTGTAAGAGGGAATATCATTGGAAATATCAATCACTTCAATACCCGGGGTGATTTTTTTCATTACCCCTTTCATGACCCCGATAAAATAATCTTTATTGCCAAAGTCAGTGATTAACCCACAAATGGGATTTTTTGCACTCATTTTATGCCTCCTTGTTTTTTCCTGCCACCAGGACACCAAGACACTAAGAATTTTTAGAAATCTCTTTGTGATTCTTTGTGCCTTTGTGCCTTTGTGGCTATCTTTCTTTTCCAATCTTTTATGTTCACATAAACAGAAGCAATTAACGCTGTCAAGAAAAAAATCAAAGTAAAAATATCCACTAATTGTGCATTGACCTCCAGGCCGGTTAGTGAGTCAATACAGAATTTAATATATGAAGCCGGCATATCGAAATCTCCCAGTTTCATCCTTACCTGGTAGTGCCATTCGGTACAGGGACAAAAGCCGAACCCGTACCATATCCCCAGGATGCACCAGGAGAATGCAGTTAATAAAACCAGGATTAAATTTGCTTTCCGGGTTTTTTCCCATATCCAGGCAAAAAGGATAAAGATAATAATTAATGTATGGAATACAAAAAAAAATTTGTCCAGGAAAGCG
>Ga0210084_1000127_pt1 | contig 11931 bp, 11 predicted proteins | sample China_Galinas_Co_3_FD_184863 | JGI IMG/M metagenome (GOLD analysis project Ga0210084, IMG submission 184863) | Wetland microbial communities from San Francisco Bay, California, USA, that impact long-term carbon sequestration -... | ecosystem: Environmental > Aquatic > Marine > Wetlands ... | reverse complement strand
AAGGGCTCCTTCCTTCGACATTCGGAGTTCCTTGTTCGATATTCGATATTCCCGCCGAAGGCGGTTCTTTTTTTAAGCGAAGTCTTGGAAAAAGCGTAGGCCCTTCGGGCCTCCTGGAGGCTTCTTTAACTGAACCGATATGGCAGTAAATGCATCGAACTTTTGAATGTCATGTGATTGGTGAAAAGTTGCATGCACGCCGGGTATCGAAGCCTTCAATCTACTTTTAAGTAATTCCAAAGAGTCGGTCGGCGGCATTTCCCAGGCCGGGGATGATAAAGTTATTTTCATCCAGGCACTCATCGATACTGCCGGTATAGATATCCACATCCGGGTGTGTTTCTTCCAGTCGTTTAATCCCTTCGGGAGCGGAGATCAACGAAATCGCAGTAATAAGAGAGAAACCTCTTTCTTTTAATACATCGATGGCAGGGATGATCGAATTGCCGGTGGCTAACATGGGATCAATAATAAAAAGATAGGGGTCTCTCAATTCCTGGGGCAGTTTTTCATAAGAAGACACCAGTTCCCCTGTTTCCGGGTCTTCGCGCATCTCCAGGAATCCCACCCTGGCATTGGGCACCAATTTTAGCATTCCGTCCAGCATACCGACACCGGCACTGAGCATAGGAATAACCACAATATCATGTTTAATTTTGAAGCCGGCGGTCCCTGCCAAAGGGGTGTTTACGGTAACCGGGTTAGTCGCGAGATGTTTCATGGCATCGTAAGCAATCAGTATGGTTAGCTCACTGGCCAATTCCCGAAACTGTTTATACTCGGTAGCCACATTTCGCAAAACCGTTAATTTATGTTTCACCAGCGGATGATTGATTTCATAGTACATCCGATACTCCTTAATACATAATAAAAAATACCTCATTCATTTCTAAGATTAGATTATAAACCAATCCGAACATTTTGGCAAATCCGCACAAAAATAAAAAAAGGTCACACCGTAGGGGTTTGATTCATCAAACCCAAATAATCAAAGGATTGGTCGGAAATATGGTTTGATAAATCAAACCATTACAATAGGGTGAAAATTGGTCAATCATCTATTCCCAACAAATCTTTTAGTTCAACGCGACGAGATAGAAGAAACCGGCCTTTATTGCGTCGGTCACTCGCCTGCTGATAAATCCCGGGGCCCAGCCGGGCTTTGAGGTTTCCAGTATGATATAATAGCCTTTTTTAATATCAAAAAGGGTTGTCATCCCGGGTAATAGTTTTCGTTTCACTGCCAACAGCGCATGAGCGAGCCCCCTTCCTCGCACCAGTACTATGACTGCTTTTTCCCCGGCCCCGGGGACCGAGCACAGGAATTCAGCCATTAACAGGGCTTTTGAATCGCAATCCCCATACTTCTCGTAAAGACATACCAGGGGGACAAAAAAGGAGTTGATAAATTTTCCTTTATAATAGCGGGGCGGCAATTTGTAGCGAATGTATTGGACAAAGGAAAGAAATGCGTGCAGGGGGTCTTTTTCCCGGGATAAATCAGCGGAAGCGATTAAGCACCGGGTTAATTCTTTGAAGTTTTCCTGGTTCCGTTGAAATATCTGCTGATAATCCACAATGCTGGTATACTGTTCTTGAGGTATGTGGTCTTTCATGAAAGTCCTTTTTCCAAGCAATTTGAACCCCCTCTTTTTCAAGAAGAAAGGATGCGACTGACCATGAGGAACTCCAAATTTTTTTATCTCAGATTTAAGGGCCGTTTCCGGTATGCGAAACACCGTTTCCCTTTTTGTTTCTTTTGGGTACCTCCACTTAAATTTTCTTACAATTTGTTTTTCCTGTTTGGGTTCAGGGGACGAAGTCTTAATATTATCCCCGCTGAAATCCCAAAAAAGCCGGGACTGGTTTTCTTTACTCCCATTGATATTGACCAAACATAAAATGAACACACATACCAAAAAAGTAAGAATAATATCTTTCGCCGTGGAAACCAGGATAATAGGCGTTTTCACTTTATCCATTTTATTTCCTAGAAACGAAAAATATTGATGACAATATAACTGACAATGGATTCGAAAAACATCCCCACCACCACCACCGTTATACTAATCACAATTGCTACCGCGATATTTCCCTGTTTAATTTCTTCCCATTCATCAATATCTTTGATAAGTATCATCAATATTTTCAGCGCCAGGTATACCGTAATAGCACCGATGATTAGTGCATTCAGCAAAGCACCCAGGATGCCCGCGGCAAAAGTTAATGCGGATTTAAAGGTAATCCCGGAAGCCCAGGTGTTGTACCATTCATTCATGATGGGTTTGGCTGATTCCAGGCACATCCGGCCGATAGTCCAGATAAACGAACTTAGTACCAATGCTATCCCGATATTTTGGTTATAAGCAATTTCCTCTTTGACATCGATTTTTCGTCGGGTCAAAAAACTAAGAATAATCATACTGCCCATCACGGAGAGAATCACCGAAGCAAAGATCAAGATTACATAAATAATAGTCGAGAGTAATTCCAGCCCGGGGGTTTCATACATAAATCACCTCAGTCTTTTATTTTTATTTTTTTTCTTTTCGATGCTTTTTGCCAGGCGAAACCCCACATTGATATCTTTATAGTGCGGGGAGTAATACCTCCTGGAAGCCACTCTAAGGAAATAATCCGTTCGGGCCCAGTCACCGCCGCGAACCGCTTTACATTTGCCGTACATCGCTCCCGCGGGATTATAAACCGGGGATTTGTTGTAATAGTTCCGCCTGTACCAGTCGGAGCACCATTCATAAACATTTCCCATCATATCGTAGACTTCCCACTTGTTGGGTTTTCGCGTACCCACTTCATGCGCGTACATCTCATCCTTTATAAAGGCATTGCCGTAATACCATGCATATTGAGAAAGTGTTTCCTTTAATGCATTGTTGGAGAATTTTGTGGTTGTTTCGGCCCTGCAGGCGTATTCCCATTCTGCTTCCGTGGGCAGCCTGAAGTGTTCACCTGAAATATGATTTAGTTTTCTTATAAAATGCCTGGCATCATACCATGTGATATTCACCGCGGGATAATTGTCACCTTCGCGCACATATTCGAGATTTTTCCAGGGCCGCGTCCTCATTATATCAACCCACTGCTGCTGAGTAATTTCGTATTTCCCCAGGTAAAAGCCGTCGACTAACACATTGTGTATCGGACGCTCGTCATCTTCACCGTCATTAGAACCCATTAAAAAGGACCCCGAAGGAATTATCACCATATCTTCATCTATCTTTTTCACTAAATTCCTATGGACGGCTTCTCTCTCCTTGCTCTTAAATAAAAAATCAAAAATCATTTTACCTGACCTCGATGAGATTATAGATAAATAGAATTTTTTTTTCAATAAAAAAATTTTTTTATACAGTGGAATTCTCAGTCAACCATTCTGCATATTCCAACCGGGGGTGACGGGGTGTTGGGGAGTTGGGAATTGTTGCATGGTTACATGGATGTACGAAGATCATGCAATCATGCAATTCCCCCATTCTCCCATTCTTCCAAATCCGACATTCCATTATTCCATCACCCCAATTAATTGTGAGCGAAGCGAACTAAGACCTTCAGAGTGTCTTCAATAAGCCGGTCATTTGGTTAAATTCATTAATCAATTCATCCCAGCGGGCCGGTTGATTGAAAATTTTAGCCCATATTTCCCGGTCATACCACAACGTGTCCAGGTCCTCTACCTCTTTTTCCTGCTGCTCCCGCCAGGTGAAATATTTCAAGTTATGAATGGTTTTTTGGTCCATGTAAGTCAGTTCCCGGGTATGATTCGTGGTTAGACCATGGAGGCATCTCTCCATGTCTTTGGCAGCCTGGAGAATGGTGTATTTGCCCCGTTCTTGTTCCATTTCCCCGATACGGGATCGATACATGTCCGCCGAATCCGTAGCCATCGTAAAAATAATATCGTCGGATGTCATTTCATAATATCTGGCAGTCTTAATAGAAGCCAACAGGTTGGCGATAGACGAAATACCCAATAGGTCCAGTTGGTTGACAAATTCCGTATCCAATCCAAGAGATACCAGGTATTCTTTCCCTTTTTCTTCGTTAAATAACCGGAAAAGCCGCATGCAGTTTTCATCATCGATGGCCGCTGCGAAATTGGTGTTTCTTACATTATGGACCCAGGGAACATGTTTATCGCCAATGCCCTCGATGCGATGAGCACCAAAGCCATTGTACAGCAGCGTCGGACACTGTAATGCCTCGGCTGCCGCTACTTTGATAAAATGAAAATTAGTTCTTAAATAATCCCCGGCGGCAATGGTCCCGGCGGAACCCGTAGCAGAAACATACGCTGCCAATTCATTGTTTTTGCTTTTTACTTTATGGTAAACCTCTTCAACAGCAGGTCCGGTAATATTATAATGCCAGGCCGGATTCCCAAATTCATCAAACTGGTTAAAAATCCTGCAATCAGGCCGGGTCCTGCGAATTTCCCAACATTTGTCATAGATTTCTTTTACATTGGATTCGCAGCCAGGAGTAGCGATCACTTCCGCTCCAATGTCCTCAAGCCAGGTAAAACGCTCTTTGCTCATTTCCTCCGGCAAAATAGCCACTGCCGTACACCCCATTAAATAAGAGTCAAACGCTCCGCCGCGGCAGTAATTCCCGGTAGAAGGCCATACTGCTTTGTGATAAGTGGGATCGAATTGACCGGTGACAATCCGTGGGGCTAAACATCCGTAAGCAGCTCCCACCTTGTGCGAACCCGTGGGGAAATATTTTCCTATCAACGCAATGATCCGGGGTTTCACGCCGGTTAACTCATGGGGAAACTCCATGTAGTTGATACCGCCGTATAAACCCCCTTTCTCTTTGGGTTCATTCTTCCAGGAAATCCGGAAAAGATTCAAGGGGTCCAGGTCCCATAAACCGATATGTTTTAATTTGTCTTTGATTTTGTCCGGGATCAATTCCGGGTCCCGCAGTTGAGCAAAAGTCGGCAAGATAATGCCCTTCTCACGAAACCGCTTCACACTTTTCTTTAATATCTTTTGATCCTCTATTTTATCGATAATCTCTATCATTTCTTTCTCCTGTTTTGTTTTTAGCCACAGAGAGCACAGAGAGCACAGAGAAAAAATAAAAAACTCTGTGTCCTCTGTGTCCTCTGTGGCTAAATTTTTTCATCCGTCTTCCTTTGTGGCTAACTTCTCCAGTAGTGCATGCATTGAACTTTCCCAATGCTTTACTAATAGGGGAACAGCCGCTTCGTGACCGTGGTCAAACAGGGTTTTGGAAATTTCCCGGTGCTCCCGGATGGAAATCTCTACCAGTTCCCTGTTTTGCATAAAAGCATATTCATAACGAAACACAATGGCCTTTAAATCCCGTATCATATCCAGCAGCCGCTGATTACTGCACCTCGATAACAAGGTTTTGTGCCATTCCTTGTCCAACTCGATCAAATGGATAAAATCCGATTGCGGGGCTTCCATTTCAGCGGAAATTTTTTCAAAGGATTGCAGCGATTTATGAAGCAGCGGCTCGGATGTTTTCAAAGCCAGTGTCTCAAGCGTCCAGATAATGGGGTAAATTTCACGGACTTCCCGGCTGGTCAATGGCCGTACCATAAATCCCCTGCCCACCAGGTTCTCAAGGAAACCTTCTTTCACCAGTCGCAGAAGAGCTTCACGCACCGGTGTCCGGCTCACGTGCAGCTCTTCGGATAAATCGGTATCCTTAACACGGCTTCCAGGCTGAAGGTGCCCCTGGAGAATGCGCTCCAACACATTCCGGTGAACCAAATCCCTCAGCGCGACTCTTTCAATTTTATTTTGCATGTTGCATATTGTATACAAAATACAAAAAAAGTCAACCACATCAATTTAAAATATACGGAATAACTCCATGCCTTCGATTATATTTGATTATTTTAGAATCGGAAGTGATCAACGGCCACTGCAGCATCATTGATGAAGCCATTATAATTTTGTCGTGGTTATCGATTTTTATGGATTTGTCTTTTATTTTTAGAAAATTTTCGAGGACCTCTTTTTCAATGGGTTTTATTTCTATATTCGGACGCTCCATGATCAAATTCATAATTTCAATTTTTATTTTTGCGGCCATCTCCTCGTCTCTGTACCATTTATCGTAGATCTCTATGAATACAATACTTGGAATACTTAATTTTATCTCCGAATGCATTTTAAAAGCGTTTCCGATAACTCTTAATGCAGGCCTTGAAATTTTTGGCTTTTCTTTAAAAACTTTTTCAAAATATGAAATTAAGGATGTTGTGTCAATAACGTAATTCTTTGCCATATTCATAACCACAGAGTTTGCTTTGGAATTGAATGAGTTGGTCCTCCAAAGACAAAATTGCATTTCGTTCCGCTTCTAAAAGGCACTTTATGAAATCCGGGCTGAATTCCTGGAGTTCAAGCCACATGGATTCCTGGAGATTATAGGTTTTATCCAACTCCTCACACAAATTTTCCAGTGTCTGCCCCTTTTTCAATTTCTTTTCAAATATTTTAGCCAAAAAATAAGTAAATCCCACTAATTGCTCATCCCAATTCCGGGCATGCTCTATCCATAATTCAAGGGATTTATCATCTTCTAAATCAATCGTGTCACCTATTCCCACGGCAATCAACTTCTCTAATTCTTCCCTGCTCAAACAAAAAGGCATTTTTTTATCAATCTCCTTTTGCTTCGGTTACTAAATCCGTTGTTTCTGTTGTAGCTATACTTCTTTTTGTATCGGGCTTTACAATATCCGCCGTCAGCATTTTTTCCACAAACTCTTCATCTATTTTATCCTGCTCTTCAATCAAAGAGGCCCTGTCCAATAGGTCATAAGATAGTTTCAAAGTTTTTGATGCATTTAATTCCGAAGTTTCAGCAATTTTATAAATCGCAGGTTTGGTAAAAGGCAATAGACCATTGGTTCCGGTGTCCTTTTTTATTCTATATTCTGAGAGATATCTCTTTAAAAGCAGCACAGCATGATCTTGATCCAGTTTTTCAAAACGAATTATATGTTTGGCCACTGTCTTTGAAGGTGCTATTGGAACCCTGTTCTCCATGCCGGATTCAGACCATGCCTCTTGAATCAGTCGAGGAACACCGGCATGTAATACAAGGATAAAAGTATAGAACCCCAATTTTGCGTTGGTATACAATCCATCATAGAGACAATTTCTTAATTCCAGGGCAAAATCTCTTTTCTGTCGAGCACTTTGAAAATCGGGAATATTTACAAAATCATCTACCAATACATAAGCACCGTTGAAATTCGCTGCCAGGAAGAAGTCAACCAGGTGTGAAAAAATAAATTCCAATCGTTCCTGTCCTTTTTTCAAAGCTAAATAATACTCCGCAAATGTTTCCTGGGTAACCAATTCATCAGCAAACAGGTGGTATTTTGTTTGATAAAGAGGAAAATCTTTGGGAAGATTTCCCAATAAGTCATTTTGCAGGACCTCATTATTAAGTGCTTGTATGCTAACGTTTATGTTTTCTTTCAGCCACTCCGCTGAATTCAGCTTTTGAACCAGGTCCGGTTCATCTTCAAATTTTCCGTTTGGGTGAAAATCCGGATATATTGATAATAATGCTTCTAACCTGATTGTTGCCAAACAGTTTTTAATAATATTTGAACTAAAAATAGATTTACAGAGCAAATCAACCAGTTGATCAAACGTTTTTGTTCTGCCGCCCGGCTCAGGTGACAGGTAAACTGAAAAACATTTATTGGCATTGTTTGATATGTCTAAACAGAATCCTTCATTTATATTTCGATGGAGGTTTATTAGAAAGGCCGATTTACCATTACCGCGGCCCACATAAGAGGTGTCCATAATAAATCCCATGCGTAAGTGTCCCGGGTCACTCCTGGGTATTTTCAGGAAATTATTCTCCATTTGTTTATATTCCCGTTTACGGATTTCCATCTCGAAGATTTTCCCATTTATTCTATCATCTTTGGCGTCTTTGTATACAAATGGTTCGGAGGGAAATGGATTTTCTCTTAAATTGAACTTTTCAAATCTTCCTTTTTCATCTTTTTGAATTTGAGAGGCAGGTTTTTTTAGAAGTTTTTCAAAACTATTCATGATCTTCTCCTTTTTGAAACATCTATTGCTATAATATTTCTATATTTCCCATCCACCATAACCGGTTCTCTTCTTAAATAAAGGGCTTTGGTCTCCTGTGGGAGCTTATCGGCCTCCAGTGAAATTTTCACCTTTAGATGACCCTTTAAATTTAAGAAGTATGCCTTCTCCAGGAAAGAATCGAATAAGTACTGTGAAATTCTCATGTTATAGCAGACCAATTCCCGTATATCGGCAAGATTTATAAAATAACTTCGATTTGTTCTCCTCAAACTAAAATAAGAATCCAATAGTGAATCCACAAATTTATTCTGCGTTTTTTCCTTTTCCCAGGAGGGAGAATGTATATACAAACGATTACCGTCAGGATACCTGAACAGCTCTTCAAAATCCCCCGTGGCATTATCCTCGATTATAACAGAGGTGGGATAAATTATTCTGCCACTAAAGCCCGGGTAGAATTCCGTCGCATGACACACCCCTATTTGTTTGCCTCTATAAGCCCAGATATCTAGAGAGCCGGTTGAATACTCATAACCGTAAATCTCCTTTAGAATAGCTCCCAACCAAACTTTTCTAAATCTTATGATAATTGAATTATATTTTTCAGGAGCAAATTTTTCAGAGTTGTTTTTCGGTAATAACCCTGACTCCATGAGATTATGAATTAATTGCTCTCTATGTCTTGTCAAATCTATACCCCTCGAAAAGAATTCTTCAATATCTTCTTCAAGTGTTCTCTGCAGGGCATTTGAATAGTTTATGATGTCACCTGTCGTTTTTATATTATTTCTTTCAAAACCCAATTTCAGTGGTGTATAGATAGGAAATATAAGCAATCCGCTCTTCTGACTGTTGGCTTTGTAACAAAAACGTATCAGTTCATAGAATGCGTAAAACCTCTTTTCCATATAGGTGAACAATGCCTTGTTGAATTTATGGAAATCCTCCTGCTCATATTTTGAGAGAAGTTTCTTCCCTCCATCGGTAAGTTGTAATCCCCCTCTTTTCCCAATATGAATGAGACCGTAATCTTTAGCCTCAGAGATCACTTGCCTGAAAGTATAAAAGCATCGTTCGATTTGTCGTATGGTTTGATTTTCTTTATCAACGGTCAATTTTTTATATTTGGATTCACCCAGTGAAAAATTGTCTTTTAACAGCTTAAACATTTCAAAAGCATTCTTCATATCAGAATGGCGTTCTATGCTTTTAAGAAGAACATAAAAATACTCCAACAGGTAAAATTTTCTTACTTGCTGGGGGCTGGGCTTTATTTTCAATATTACCTCCAAATACGTGCAAATTATAGTAGAAATAACAAGTCATGTCAACAACAATGGCACTTTGTGCATTTTGGACAAAATGATTGAGCTTGATAGTTCAGTTGCTTTTATAATTAGAGAACAGGTGATTGCACTATGATTTCAAACAACATTGGGGTAAAAATAGTTTTTCATTCTCCACCTATTTTTCATCCATTTGTCTGTCTCACAAACCAGACAGGCCGGAACCAAAAAGAACTTGAAAATCAAACGTGGTTAATTTATAATAACAGTATGAATAAAGAAACAAAAATCTCTATCCCGGGTCAAGGCAATGAGGATTAAAGAATTACATTTAAAAAATTTCCGGGGATTTAAAGAACTGGAAATTAAATTCCCGGATTCAAACCTGGTTGTTTTCGTGGGGATAAATGGTGCGGGTAAATCATCTCTCCTGGATTGTATCACCATGTTTCTATCCCAATTTGTGTCCTTACTCTGCAATAAAAACTCCCGCGGCAATGAGTTTGTTATCACGGAAAACGATATAAATATCGAGGCCGAAGAGACCGGTAATATAATCACGGTAGATGGATTTTATAACCCAAAATCCGATGAGGATACCTTTTCCTGGATGATGGTGAAAAGTCTGTCCTCCCGTAAACATCACGAGACATATCCAACAACCCCGTCTCTTTACAGCAGCCAGGTATACCAACGCATTAGTGAAAATCCTCATTCGAATCTCACAGTGTTGGCGTATTATCAAAATCAGAAGATTTTTCTTGAAAAACCTGCAAAATCAAAGAAAAAAGATTATGAATTCAGCCAGTTTTATGCCTATGAAAATGCCTTTAAAAAAGGAGTCCATGATTTTAATGATTTTGCTGCCTGGTTCAGGTTGGAAGAAGACTGGGAAAATGAAAAAAAACTAGAAAAAGGATTGGATTTTATCAATAAAAACCTGGAAGTTGTAAGAAGAGCCATACAGACCTTCTTAGAGAAAATCCCCCTGGCCGGTTTATCGAATTTGCATGTGGTTCGAACCAAAAGAGATAAGCCCTTTCGTTTCGATACTGCGCATGAGAGTTCATTGGTGATTGAAAAGGCCGGAGAAAGTTTAAAAATAGAGCAGCTTTCGGATGGAGAAAAAATGTTATTACTGGTAGTCAGCGATCTGGCGCGGCGGTTATCAATTGCAAATCCCGGCCTGGATGATGCTTTGCAGGGAAAGGGAATCGTATTGATCGATGAGATCGATTTGCATCTCCACCCCCAATGGCAAAGGGAAGTAATTAACGCCCTGAGAAGAACGTTTCCCAATTGTCAATTCATTACCACCACCCATTCACCCCAGGTATTGAGTAATGTTGAAAAAGAAAATATTTTAATACTGGAGGATTACAAAATCGTGGGAAAAACACCGTTCACATACGGAAGAGACAGCAATTCCATATTGTATGATTTGATGAACGTTGAAGAAAGACCCGCAAAAGTCAAAGAAGAAATAGACAAGCTCTATCGTTTAATAGATGCTGAAAAAGTGGATGAAGCCAGGATGGAGTTAGAAAAGCTTGCCAATGTTTTGGGTGAGGATGATAACGAAATTATAAGAGCCAATATGTATATCAATTTTATTGCCTCCGGCGGCCAGGGGGACTCTTTTCGAGAAAACCGCCCCCCTGGACCCCCCGCAAAAGCTTTTTATTAAAGTTTATCCCTGACTTCTTGCCCTATTCTTTAAAGAAAACATCCGTCTAAAAATCTTTAGAAATCTGTGCAAATCTGTGGGGAAAAAAATTACTGCCTTATGCTGCTGTGTTAATTCGAAGGCTTCTCGTTTAAAAAATCTTTATTGGTAGGATATCTATTCATGAATTTGAGAAGTAACTCCATAGCTTCTTTATTAGACTTAATTTTTGTTAATGCTCTCCGCAGCCGGGTAATTTGCTGTATCTGGTGCGGTTCGTAAAGGCGTTCCTCTTTACGGGTACCGCTGGCAAGAAGATTAATGGCCGGGAAAACCCGGGCTTCTGCCAAACTGCGGTCCAGGATAATTTCACTGTTGCCGGTGCCTTTAAATTCCTCGAATATCAATTGATCCATCCGGGAACCGGTATCTACCAGTATCGTCGCAATAATTGTCACGGAACCGCCGCCTTCAATACTGCGGGCCAGGCCGAAGAAGCGTCGGGGGATTTCCATTATACCGGCCTGGAGACCACCGCTCATAATACGGCCTTTTTGTTTTTTAGAACCTTTGGAGTTAAAGGCCCTGGCCATCCGGGTCAAGCTGTCCACCAGCACCACCACATCCTTTCCACATTCCAATTCCGTAATCATATGTTTCATAGCGAACTGGGTCAATTGGACGTGTTCATTAAAGCTGTAGTCATTAGAACTGGCAATCACTTCAGCGTTCACGCTTCGCCGAAAGTTAGTCACCTCTTCAGGGCGCTCATCGATCAGCAGCACAATAATACGAATTTCCGGATCAAATGCATGAATGGCTTTTGCAATTTGTTCCAATAGGATGGTTTTCCCTGCCCTGGGCGGAGAAACAATTAAACCCCGTGTACCTT
>Ga0210084_1000125_pt1 | contig 11974 bp, 10 predicted proteins | sample China_Galinas_Co_3_FD_184863 | JGI IMG/M metagenome (GOLD analysis project Ga0210084, IMG submission 184863) | Wetland microbial communities from San Francisco Bay, California, USA, that impact long-term carbon sequestration -... | ecosystem: Environmental > Aquatic > Marine > Wetlands ... | reverse complement strand
CCGGTTAAATCGCTTCATTCACCTTTTTAAGACTTAGGGCGAATTGCTCTATTTCAATGGGGCTCAGTTTATCCCGAACCCGGCTTTCACATTCTTTTTTTATTTTATCGATTCTTTTCTTTACTTTTATGCCCTTTTCCGCCAAACATATGGTGCATTTTCTACGGTCCTGGGCATCATTTTCCCTAACCAGGTAACCATTCCTTACCAATTTATCGATTACCCGGCTGGCCCTGGAAGGTGAAAGGTTCATTTTCTGGGAGAGTGTACTCCCACAAACAAATTCATCCGGGTCCAGGGCCAAAATACCGTTATATTCAGCAGGGGTCAAACTGGCCTGCTCCATAATCATCAATTCGTTTTCAATGCACCTGGATTTCAGTTGGTCAATCAAATCGATCAACTTTTCCATGGTACTGTCTCTCTTTAATGGGTACGACCCAATTCCTGGTCGATTTTTCTTCTATCGAATCCAACAATGATCTTGCCGTTGATGTCGATAACCGGCACACCTTGCTGGTGGGATTTGTGTACCATCTCTTCAGCCCGACGACGGTCAGAAGCTACATTGTAATCAACGAATTTGACGCCTTTATCTTTAAAATATTTTTTTGCCATGGTGCAATAAACACAAGTGGGTGTTGAATATACTTTGATCATATTTATCTCCTTTTATGCTAAGCTTTGCAGGGTTTGTACCAGGGTTCTTTCGTCCTGGACACCTACCATTTGTTTGGCTGGTTGACCGTCCTTGAAAATAATTAGAGTAGGAATACCTGTAATTCCGAACTGTCCGGGAGTCTGCATATTTTCGTCAACGTTCATTTTGCAGATCTTCACATCTTCATTAACTTGTTCCTTCACCTTTTCCAGGATAGGTCCTTGAATCCGACAAGGATGACACCAGGGGGCCCAAAAATCCACCAGGGTGACTCCACTACTAATCACTTCGTTAAAGTTAGCATCCGTAATATCTTTTAATCCGTTACTTGCCATGTTACTTACTCCTTACATTAATTTCATCAAACACATGTTGCTATTAGCAACTAATGTTATCGACAACAATATAATATACTTTGTGCAATTTGTCAACCCCCCTTCCAATAAATAAAAATCAATCGAAAATACTATTGAAAACCCTATGTAGTTATTGTAATATATTGCATGCCCATGCTCTTTCGATTCTCATTATATGGATTCCTCAAAAATCTTCGATTTTTTGAACCTTTTTTAGTGCTATATTTTCTCTTCCGGGGCTTAAACTTCCTACAAATCGGTTTCCTCATTGCGTTTAGAGAGATTGTCATAAACATCCTGGAGATACCAGCAGGTACATTTGCAGATATTTATGGTAAAAAACGCTCCATGATCTTCTCTTTTTTCGCCTATATCATTTCTTTTTTGATCTTTTCCCTGTTTGACGGATATGCTCTATTCTTTGTGGCCTTCACCTTTTTCGGCCTGGGTGACGCTTTTCGAACCGGTACCCATAAAGCCATTATATTCGATTACTTGAAAAGCAGGGGTATAGGGGATCAAAAGACCAGGGTTTATGGTTACACCCGTTCCTGGTCCAAATTGGGTTCAGCCCTTTCAGCAGTGATTGCAGCAACCATTATGTTCTTCACACAGGATTACTCGATTGTTTTCTGGGCTTCTATCATTCCCTACATCTTAAATATTATCAATTTCCTGGGTTACCCGGAGGATAGAATCACTTCACCAAAGAAACTAAACCTGGCGGGCTTCATAGCAGAATTGAAGGATTCCTTTAAATTACTGTTTTCCCAAAAACCTTTACGTAACCTGTTGCTGACCACCATGACCTACGAAGGTGTGTTCTCCATCACCAAAGAGTACTTGCAACCCATTATCAAGGCCTTTGCCCTGGCCTTGCCTATTTTTCTCTATTTTGATAATCACAAACGCACGGCACTGCTTATCGGTCTGATTTATGTAATCGTCAACCTGGTGAGCAGTTTTTTCTCCCGTAAATCCTACCGGTTTGTTAAAAAAGAAAACAAGCATACAATGAAAACCCTGGTGATTTTAACTTTATCTGCTCATTTACTTATTGCTGTTTTCTTAAGAATTGAATTCCAGATCATCCCCTTAATCCTCATGGTCTTTCTATATGCATTTCAGAATATCTGGCGGCCCATCGCCATATCCGAGGTCAATGAACTCTCTCCCCAGGAAAAAACAGTCACAATTCTGTCAGTTGAATCCCAATCAAAAAGCTTATTTCTCTTCATTTTCGCTCCCCTATTCGGTTTCTTGATCGATAAAACAGGACTCTACATGATCGGGGTTTTATCTCCCCTATTTTTACTCGTGACCCTTTGCTTGCTGGGAAGGAAGTCAGACCGCTAAGAAAGTCCGGTTTCCACCAAGCGCTCCAGGATCAACCCGTAAAAACCCTCATTAAGATCCTGGAAATGCCAACCCAGGTGATTAAAGCATTTCATGCACAGGGTGTAACGCCAACAAAATCCTGAAAACCAGGAAAACTCATCGGTAGGTTCTCCATGATTTATGGATCCCGGGGCCTTTGAAAAACATCCGATGCAAAAAAGGTAGCCCCCGGGATTGGTAAAAGTATGTTGATGTTTGCCGTTCTTGTCTATTCTATAGGCCGCTTTAGTAACGATATTACCGCAATTCCGGCACAATAGGAGTTTATCTTTCCTGGGTTCTTTTTTTGCCTCTCCCGGTTTTTCCTGGTTTTTTACCTGTTGATCCTTGCCGGGCGAACGGCGCAAAAGCTGCTTCTCACAGCTTGTTCCGGTTGTTAACATATAAAAGCACCCTTGTACAACTATAATATAGAGTCATTTTAGCCGTCTGTCAACAATCTTAGAGAAGAGAGTTCTATATTGGCTTAAATTCCACCCACACTGAGTCCTGTGACCAGGAAAGATGGAGAACAGATAGAGGATTTCCACTCATTGTCATCACCGATCAGCTCGATATTACGGAACAACTCCAATAGGTTCCCGGCAATGGTAATTTCCTTTACAGGATAGAGAGATACGCCATTTTCAACCCAATAGCCGGCGCAACCGAAAGAGAAATCCCCGGTTACGGAATTCATACCGCTTAAAAAAAGTTCTTCCACCAACAAACCTGTTTTCATTTCTGAAAGTAGGTCATCCAGGTTTCCGGAACCGGGCTTTAGATAAAAATTGCCGGTTTTGATACCGGGAGCCGAATTCAGCGCCAATGAAGCATTTCCAGTTAGAGGCATATCCAATTTAGCGGCAGAAAAAGAATTATGCAAATAGGATAATACTTTGCCTTCCCGGATCACTTTTTTGTCCCGGCTGGTCATACCTTCCCCGTCGAATGGGTAGGAGCCTGGGTGACGCTCCATAAAGGGATTGTCTTCGATAGTAATATTGGGTGCAAACAAGGATTCACCGAGAGATCCGGACAAAAAGGAATTGCCAAGCAAGATCTCTTCGCCATCCAGGGCTTCTGCCAGCAATTCCAGGATTGAAGAAGCAGTACGGGGTGAAAACAGGACTTTTTGCTCCCCAGACTTTATCTTCTTTCCTCCCAGTTTTTTTAGAACCCTCTGGGCTGCCAGGGAGCCGATCTGGATGGGATTATTTATATCTTCAAAAAACCGTTTGCTTAAGTACCAGGAATCCACCTCTTTTAGTCCTTTTTCTTCGGCCACAGCTGAATAATAGAAGGAATAATGTGATTTGTTATAAAATTTGTCCAGACCAAAAGATGAAAAAATATGGATATAAGCCCGGGCGGCTGAAAACTCTGCCGCTTCAGAGGGCCTAATCCGGGGATCATGATCCAGGGCCGTTGCTTCGATCTCCTTTAATACGCCGGTGACCTGGGGTATGTCGATCTCATCAAACCGGCCATCGTCCAGGGCGATTTCCCTTAAATCGCCTTCCAATTCCTCCCTATTCAAAAGACGTTTGTACTTATCATCTTCCAGGTAGGTCATGTCTTCCAGGGCCAGCTTGATTTTTTCTTCCATATTGTCGAAGTCATAGCCCGAGAAAGCGAGGATGATATTCTTATTCCCCGAGAAAAGGCGGACACCGGTGGAAAGTGAACGGGAGGTTTGCAATTGTTCGATTTCGCCCTGCCTTACACTGATATCCTTGGAGCTTTGCTCTAAAATACTGACCTGTGTCTCACAACCTAGTTTCCCAGCCAATTGGACAATGTTTTTCCCCACTTCCGATATTTTAAGCATTTGCCGTACCTCCGACTGTTATATGGGATAACTTGACTGTGGGCATGCCCACGCCTACAGGAACATTCTGGCCCTCTTTTCCACAGGTCCATTTGCCGTCGCTGATGACCATGTCGTCACCTACCATGGTTACCCGTTTTAATATTTCCGGTCCATTACCGATCAAAGTCGCACCTTTGATGGGGTGGCTGATTTTTCCATTTTCCACCAGGTAACCTTCAGTAACAGAAAAAACAAAATCACCGGAGCTGATATCCACCTGGCCCCCAGAGAAGGTTTTGGCATAAACACCTCTTTTCACACTGGCGATAATCTCCTGGCGATCATATTCTCCCGGTAACATATAGGTGTTAGTCATCCGGGGCATAGGCATATAACGAAATGATTGCCGACGTCCGTTAAAGGATTGGGTTTCAAAATGGTTGGCTGTTATTCCATCGAACATATAAGTTTTAAGTATCCCGTTTTCAATCAAAACCGAACGGCCTGCTTCATTGCCTTCATCATCGATATTTATAGAACCTCTTTCATTGGCCAGGGTGGCGTCGTCGATGATGGTACATTGGGGAGAGGCCACAACTTGACCGATTTTACCGGTAAAGGCTGAACTGCCGCGGTAATTAAAATCCGCTTCCAGGGGATGTCCGATGGATTCGTGAAGCAAAATGCCCGATTCACCAGCCCCCAAAATGACTTCCATTTCACCTGCTGGTGCGTGTTTTGCTTCCAGGAGAATCAATGCTTGATTGACTGCATCCTGGGCGATCTGTTCAGGACTGCGTTTATCGAAATAGGATAGGTCAAAACGGCCTCCGCCGCCCTGGAAAGCTCCTTCTCTTCTATTATCCTTGTTAAGGACAACGGAAACGGAAAAAGAGATCATGGGGCGAATGTCATAAGCCTCGATGCCCAGGGAATTGATGACATATACGGTTTTTTCAATCTCAGTCAAATTGACATCCACTTTCTCAACGTAGGGAGAGAGTGAAAAGGCCTTTTGTTCTGCTCTTTTCAGCAGTTCTACTTTAGGACCTGCCGGTTGCCCCAAAGAGGCTTGTATATTATAAAAATCATTGCCCTTACTGCCGGTTTTGATTGCCGGAACTGTTCCGGAACCTTTGATGGCTGCGGCATCGGCAACGCATTGTTTGAGGTGCGGTTCGGCCAGGTTTTCAGTAAACGAAAATCCTGTATTGTTACCTTTAACCACCCGGATACCGGCTCCCGATGAACTGGTGGTAACGATATCGGATATTTTCCGTTCACTTAAACGGAATGACCGGCTGACTGAACGCTCCAAGTATATTTCGGAGAATTCCCCCTTGTTTGCCAGGGGTTGGTTAATCATCTTCCTCACTTTTTCTACAGGCGGCAAGCCGCTTCTGTAAAACAAATTCAATACATCTTCTTTCATCTGTTTTTCCTTTGTTGATTGGTAATTCTTACGCTATCTCTCCACATGAGCGAGTTGCGTTCACTTTTTTTTATTTAAAAAATTCCTTATATAATTCTTCTCTTCAGAAGGTCCATATAACTGCTGAAGCTCTTTATAAATTTCCTGGGCTGCTGGGTCTTTCTTTTTAGCCAGAATTTGAGCTTTAAGCAATAGAGCAGGCATATATTTATTATTAAAAGATAAGCAAACTTCCAGTGCGGCGAGGGCATCGTCACTAGAGGTATTTCGTTCCAGGAAATGGGCATATTCGGTTTGGAAAAACTGGTAGTTAAAATAGGTCCAGAAAGAGAGCTTATTTTTCATTGCCAACAATTGTTGAAAAATAAAATCCGCTTCTTCAATTTCCCCGGTTTTCTCAGCCAAAAGAGCTTTGAGATGAATCAAGTATTTATAGGGTTGATAAAAATTTTCCGGTGAAAGCTTGTATCTCACCTGGAACTTCTCCAACCATATGGCTTCATTACGAGCATCGACAACTTTATCCAGGGCCAGGGCAATGAGTCCTCTAATCCAATGGGCTTCCCCCGTATGATTGACAATGTCATCGGAGTCAAAGGTTCCCAGGGAATGATCGATCACTTCATAAGCTTTTTCATAGTCCTTTTCCAGGTAGAGCATAAATGCCCGGTAAGACTCTATCCTGGCTTTGGTTTCTATATTATCATTAAGTTGGACATATCTTAAAAGGGCCTCTTCTGCCATTTGGTACTGGGCTTTTAACATGTATATTTCAGCTAAGCCCATATATGAGAAATAGACACCCTTCTCATCGGTCTTGACGGCTTGTTTTTTAAATAATTCGGCATTGAGCAGGTCACCGGAATTAAAATATCCATCACCAAGTGAATCCAAAGAGTTGGCAGTGCCATCCAGGTTCTTATAATCATTTAATAAAGGGATGGCTCGACGATGATCCCCAGTGAAAGAATAACAATAGGCCAGATGGTTGATTGCCATAGAAAAATCAGGATCCCAATCCAGGGCTTGCCTATAAAAAGGCATGGCTTTTAAGGGGCTGCGATGGTTAAAATAAGCCTCACCTAACTCAAAGTATACTTCTTTTGAAAAACCGAATTTGTTTTTTAACTCCTCCAGGTTTTTTATCTCTTCCTGGAATTCAAAGTTCAGTCTGGCTTTTAAAGCCCGGTACCGCAACAACATCCGGGGAGTTAATTCTTGTTCTATGGGTTCTAATTCTTTGAGAAGTTCTTTTGCTTTTTTGCGCTCGCCGTTAAAGGTAAATAAATCAGCCAGGTAATAATTGGATATGGGCACCTGGGGCGCCGACTTTAGGTTTTTCCTGGCCTCACTAAGCTCCAATTTCTTCAGTTGAACCACACCACGGTATAGATCGGAAAAACCGCGCCAATGGGTCCCAAAAACACCGGAAATCTTTTTTAATTCGAGTTTTTCTTTTTTCCCGGCAAACAAACGATGATGAATCCCCTGGGTGATGGTATCCACCTGGTTAACCAGGAAGGAATCCAGGTTTTCTCCCGTACTGGTAATGGTTTTTTTAATCCTGACACCATTCCGCGTTTTGGAAGATATTAATTGGGCATCTATATTGTAAAAACCGGCGCGTCTGGAAAGAGTACCCTTCAATTCATATTCTAAAACAAATTTCTTTTTTACAAACTTCAGGTGATCGTTTGATCTTGTCCGATTGGGGGCGCTGATGGTTTTAAAACTGGCAAACTGGTTGAGGGACTCATCCATAAGGTAATTGATCTTATCTGCCAAATCCATACTACCGGTCTTATCCTTAAAACCATGAAAATAGATGTAGAATTCTTTGTCGTGTTCAACCAGGGGGGCATCACTCCCAAACCGGCTGACGACAAAAATGATTAACAGCAAAGCGAGAGCTATCATGGTCGGTACAAAAAAGGGTTTGAATTTATTTTTACCGGCTGTTATCACCGGTTCTGTAATGGCTTTGAATTTTTTAATACGATAAACGATATCTCCCAGGGCTTCCTTATCGGTTGATTTCTGGATTTCCTTCATCAACTCTTGTTGTTCACGGATGTTGATTTTCTCGGTATTACCATTCTCAGGCATTCCTTTCTTCATCTCACGATAGGTTGTACGGAAAGCTTCCAGGTCCGCTTTCAGGGAAAAAAAGTCAGGATAACGGTCATTGCAGTCTTTTTTCAGGCAGCGGTCAAGGATTTTTTTCAAACCCTCCGGGATCTCCCTGACTGGAGTAACCTCTTTATTCAAAACATTGTAAAGTGTGTTGATCTGCTCTTGATCATGGAAAGGATTTTTACCGTCAATCATCTCAAATAAGACAACTCCAAAGGAGAAAAGGTCACTGCGGGAATCCAGGGTTTGCCCCCGGGCTTGTTCGGGCGATATGCAAGATACGGTTCCCATGACCATGCCCTTTTCAGTCAACCGGGAATCTACTACTCCCTTTTGCTTCCTGGTGGAGCGGTCTGTATATTTGGCCAGGCCAAAATCGAGTATTTTGACGCAACCTCGCTTATCCAGCATAATATTTGCAGGTTTCAAATCCCTATGGACTATTTTTTTTATTCCTGCTTCCTGCATACCTTCACAAATCTGGATCGAAATATCCAGGATCTTTCCAATACTCAGTGTTTCGAGTCGTATGATGTGGTCCAGGGTTATACCGTCTATGTACTGCATAACGATATAATCATCGGAACCGGATTCAAAGATTTCATAAATGGTACAAATATTTGTGTGGTCCAGTTGGGAAGCAGTTTGGGCCTCTCTTAAAAATCTCTCTTTGGATGTCGGATCGTTAAGAGCATGGTCCAAGACTCTTTTGACAGCTACTTTTCTTTTTAGTTTGACATCTTCTGCCAGGAAGATTTCTCCCATGCCTCCTTTGCCCAGCTTCTCGATAATCCTGAAACGATCATTAATGATCAATTTCTCTTCACCGGGCCTGGGAGTGGGCATGGTGATATCATTAGACGTATCCGGTTCGAAACTATCGCCGCAAAGCTCACAGAATTCGGCATCTGCGGCATTGGGTACCCCGCACTTTTTACATATCATATTAGAATATTACCAAAACTATAAGTTTTACGCAATCCATTTCAGGGATTACGAATCATGTTTATCCAGCAATAACAGCGGAGATTTTTTCCTGGTCTTCTGTTTTAAGATAGGGATGCATGGGAATGCTGAATATCTCATCTGCAATTTTCTCACTGACCGGGAAATCTCCTTTTTTATATTCAAGAAAATCAAAAGCATCCTGGAGATGGAGGGGTTTAGGATAGTAGATAGCAGTAGGTATGCCCTGTTCTTTTAATTTAGCCATCATCTCCTCCCGTTTGGGATGAAGGATGGAATATTGAGCCCAGGCGGAGACATTAAAATCTTCTACAAAAGGAATCACGACGTGATCTTTTAAAAGATTATTGTAGTTGCTCGCGACCTCTTGCCTGAGATCTATTTCACCGGGGAAGATATCGAATTTGGCCAGTAGTATGGCAGCCTGTATTGAATCCAAACGACCGTTGATACCTACACGGATATTGTCGTATTTATTGGAGCCCTGGCCATGAACACGGATGGATATGAGCTTTTCGTAAAGCCCCTGATCCTGTGTGAATACCATGCCGCCGTCGCCATAAGCGCCCAGGGGCTTGGCAGGGAAAAAGCTGGTAGCTGCAATACCCGATAATGAGCAGGCTTTCCGTCCTTTATATGATGCACCAAAGCTCTGGGCCGCATCTTCGATAACTACTATATTGTGCTTTTCAGCAATAGCATTGATAGCATCATAATCGGCAGCTTGACCGAAGAGATCCACCGGGATGACGCCCCGGACTTTCAACTTGCCTTCAGTTTCGATCTTTTGTACCGCTTTGTCGAATTCCATGGGATCGATATTATAAGTTTTGGGATCGATATCTACAAATACCGGTTCGGCCCCTACCAGGCGTATCACCTCACCGGTGGCAATGAAGGTGAAAGGAGTGGTTATAACCGCATCCCCTTCACCAATTTCATGGGCCATAAGTGACATCAAAAGAGCGTCGGTACCGCTAGCCACGCCTACAGCATATTTTGCACCTACATAGTCGGCCAGTTTTTCTTCCAATTCTTTGATTTCAGGTCCCATGATATATCTTCCATGATCAAGAACCTTTATTATTTTTTCCTCGATGATCGAACGTATCTTCTTTTGTTGGGTCGCTAAATCAATAAATTGCATTTGTCCTCCAGATCTATGAATGTAACTCATCCAGTTTTTTTTCTAAGCCTCATTTTTGCACCTTTTCGGAGAAAAATCAAGGATTGGACAATTATTTTCTTCTTTTTTGATCTGCAAATGAAATAACTAACTTTGTATATGACACAAGTTGTTCCGGCCCAATGCAGACTCAAATAAAGAGGGCGATGGACACAAATATTGATATAAACAATCCTTACATGGACTTAAGTTTTCCCGGGTTTTCCTCCAGCAATTACCCTGGATGAACTCATTCATTACGATTTCATAAATTGAATCGCTCCCCACTTCCCCGAGTTTATTTTCAATATATCCGGCATAATAATCGCCATTACTCAACACATTTATCTTACCGAAATGCAATTGATTTAAAACAGTCCGGGCGAAAATATCCTGCCTCTGGGGACGGGCTTCCAGGATCTCTTCCTTAGTGATAAAAACGGATTCCATAAAAAATTCCAAGTTATGGCCATTGAAATATGGAAAAACGGCAAATTCCTCTAAACCTGATTTGTTCATTAATTCTTCTAAATTAGACAATTCCCGGGAGGATTGGACAATGAATATCCCTTTTACAGGGATCCCCTCTTTTACAAGGTGTTTGACCCTTTCAAAAACCTCAAATCTGTCGAAGGGAAAATGAATCAGGAGATTCAATTCATAAGTTGAATCTATACTTCGGCGGGCGCACCACCTGGAGCGGAACTCTTCGAATCCCTTCTGGTGCTCCAATATATCTATATAATGTAAATAATATGATTTAATGAGAGGAATGCTATCGAAAAAATCTTCTAATTTCTCCAATTCTGGATAATATAGAAGATTACCTCCCAGGATGTTTAGCCTAAAAAGCGAACTACCCTCAGCCTCCAGGACCACATTCTTTATGAGTTCACTGTTTAAATTCTCCTCTCCAACTCCATCATGTTTTGAGAATAAAAATTGTTTACATCCATTTTGGAATATAGCTTCATTTCGTAAAGGATAATTATTCAAGTAGAAGGAAATTTCTGTCAAGTGACTCATTACATCACTACTTAAAAGAGAATTCCCTGATTTCCGGCCTCCCCGGACTTCGCGGAATAATTTCAATTCGTTCCCCACCTGGAAAGGCTTTCCCTTTATCCATTGACTATCAAGTAAATCTCCCATAAATTTACTTTTTACTTCATTTACGAAATCTTTGATCTGGGGGTCCTGTAGATGATGGGAAGTTAATTCAATAACAGCTCTATTGTCCAACAGGGATTTGACTAGCTCCAATATCCCGGGGTGGCTGCTATTTTCAATGACAGCGCCATTTAGAGTATTGTACAATATGATATTATCCTTTTGGATCTGAACGTGTACATAGGGCTCTATATAAAACCACATTGATTTTTTCATACCAGTGTTACCTCATTCATAAGTTTGTCTATAATTTCCGGTTTCTCTTCAAGGTTGGAGAAACGGGCAGCCAGGAAATTTGAAAAATCCTTTTGATTCATAAATCCTTTACAGATCGGTTTTTCACTATTAATATCCAGGTAGAAGATACATTGTTTGCAGCTTTGGGTATTGTAGCAAGAATAACATTGCTTGCTCAATTTGTCGTAATAATTGTTGTATTTCTTTGCAACTTCTTCAAAATTTATTTCAACCTTCTCCCCCATTACTTGACCAAGCCGGTATTGCTGGCCAATACGTTCACAGGGAAGTATCTTACCATTTACAGTCAAAAAAACCTTCCGGGCAAAAGGCAAACAGGTACCTGTGGGAATGAAAGGTTGATTGCTGCTCGTGGAGATTAACTCATTGTATTTTTGATATACATTGCCACTATATTTGAAGAGAGTCTCCATTATACTCTTGTTGCCAGGAACTTTAATGAATAGATCTTTTTCGATTAAAGAATAGTCTTCCGCTTGATTCAGACTTTCATTAAAATTACGATAAGTATTCCAAAACTCCTTGTGTAATTCCGGTTTAATCCCGGTAATACTAATTTCACTTATACTGGGTAGTTTGTTGAATTCCCGGGTAAAAAAATCATGGATTTCCGACACCGAGTTCTTATTATGAAGAACCGTAT
>Ga0210084_1000124_pt1 | contig 11979 bp, 9 predicted proteins | sample China_Galinas_Co_3_FD_184863 | JGI IMG/M metagenome (GOLD analysis project Ga0210084, IMG submission 184863) | Wetland microbial communities from San Francisco Bay, California, USA, that impact long-term carbon sequestration -... | ecosystem: Environmental > Aquatic > Marine > Wetlands ... | reverse complement strand
CCTCCGGGACGATATGTCATTCCCCAAAAGACCCCAACCGCCTCTGGATAGGAATACAGCCTACAGGGCTGGTTTCGTTGTATTTTAACGCCAAAACCAACCAATGGCAGGTAGAAAAAAGATTTGAAAATATTCAGGGCGAACCCAGGACCATCGTGGAAGATGAACAAGGCTCATTGTGGCTGGGGCCGTATTTAAAGGGAGCGATAAAAATCGATTTCCCCACTGATATCCATGCCCCGGTAATGACCCGGTATTCCGCCGCACACGGCCTTCCCGATTCCGGCATCCGTGTCTTTAAAGCACATGGACACGCAATGTTTGCCACTGGGAAAGGAATATTCCGATTCGATAAAACCAATAACCGGTTTGTTCCCGATGATACTTTAGGGGATAAATTCGCGGAAGAGGAAGAACCTGTTTATTGCATTGTGGAAGATAAAAATAAACATATCTGGCTAAATACAGCCAGCGGTACGCTTAAAGGTATTCCGCGGCCGGATGGTTCTTTTACTTTTCACACAATTCCTTTTTATCGAATCTCTTATGGCGGAGTGAGGACGATTTACCCGGACCCCGACGGCCATGCCGTCTGGTTCGGCTGCGTTGACAGTCTCGTTCGTTTCAATACCGAAACCAACAGGAAAGAACCGTTTAAATTCCACACCCTGATTCGAAACGTACGGTCGATGGACAAAAAACGGCTGGTTTTTGGGGGGTATAGGACCTATAATAACTCGAACCTTATCTATCCCACCGGTCTCGAGTACCGGTACAGGAATCTCCATATTGAATTTGCCGCGCCCTTTTTCGAGGATGAATCGCGAACCGCATATCAATATCTTATGGAGGGCCATGATAAACATTGGTCCGGCTGGGCTTCCCAAACCGATGTGGATTACCCGGACCTGGCGCCCGGGGCTTACACCTTCCGTGTACGGGCCAAAAACATTTACCGGGATATCAGCCATGAAGACTCTTTCCGGTTCACTGTTTTACCCCCATGGTACAGGACCTGGTGGGCATTCCTGGGGTATGTGTCGGCATTTTTCCTGGTGATTTACCTGGCGATCAAATGGCGCTCCGGGAAACTGGAGCAAGAAAAATTGCACCTGGAACAAATCATTAGACAACGAACGGAAGAAATCCATGACAAAAACCAACAACTGGAAGAGATGGATAAAATCAAGTCCCGTTTTTTCGCCAACATCTCCCATGAATTCCGTACACCGCTGACATTGATCATGGGCCCCTTAGAACAAATACTTTCCACCCACCCGGATAAAGAATTAAAAAAAACAGCCGGTATGATGCTGCGAAATTCCCAACGGCTGCTCAACCTGGTTAACCAATTACTGGAACTGGCCAAATTAGACAGTGGAAAAATGACATTAAAACTCTCCCGGGAAAATATTGTCCCGGTTTTAAAAACAATCACGGCTTCTTTCGAATCCCTGGCCCTTCAACAAAAACAAGAGCTAACGTTTCATTGCCGGGAACAAGATATTACCCTGTATTTCGATATGGAAAAATTGGAAAAAATCGTCGTTAACCTTCTTGCCAATGCCCTGAAGTTCACCCCCCCCCATGGGAAAATCACGGTTTCAGTCAAAAAAAATCTTACCGTAGACACTGATTTTCCATCGGGATCAGTAGACATTTCAGTGGCGGACACGGGCGTCGGCATCCTGGACAGCCAATTGAACCATGTTTTCGAACGTTTTTACCAGGCCGGCGATTCCCATGAGCACCGACAAAAAGGCTCGGGCATCGGGCTTGCTCTATCCAAAGAACTGGTACAAATTCATCATGGAGAAATTCTTGTGCGCAGTTGCACCGGTGGTGAAGGAAAAACCAGTGGGACGAAATTTAATGTCCGGCTGCCCCTGGGAACCGAACATCTCAAACCCGGAGAAATTGCCCCTTCACCGGGAGAAACCACTGCTAAGTATACATTAACCACGGTACCCGCCCCCCGGGACACCGGCAAAATCCCGGACCGGCACATCGATACCGGCGAAGAAGAAGAAACAATAGAAGAACCAATCAGCCATGAACCGATAGAACAAGAAAAAAATATCATTCTTGTGGTGGAAGACAATGCCGACATGCGGAACTATATCAGGGGGGCGCTGGAGGCTGTTTACCGGGTAATAGAAGCCAAAGACGGCAAACAAGGCATTGAAAAAGCGAAAGAAATCATCCCGGACCTTATTATCAGCGATATCATGATGCCGGGGGCAGACGGGTATGAATTGTGCCGTGAATTAAAAAACGACATCGATACCGGCCATGTTCCGGTTATCCTTTTAACAGCCAAAGCCTCTGAAGAAAGTGTTATCCAGGGATTAGCCACCGGCGCCGACGATTATATTACCAAGCCCTTTAATACCGGCATATTATTCGCCCGCATCAAAAGCTTGATTGAACTGCGTCAGCAATTACAACTGGAAAGAAAACGGCGGATGACCCTGCAGCCGGCGGAAATACCGGTATCGTCAATGGAAGAGAAATTTTATAAAGATTTACAAAATACCATTGAGAAAAATTTATCGGACCCGGAATTCAACGTAGACCAATTGCGCAAAAAACTTTACATGGGCCGGACGTCGCTGTACAGGAAAATCCTGGCCTTAACCGGTGAAACCCCTACCCAGTTTATTCGTTCCTATCGTCTTCAGCGGGCCGCGCAGTTATTCAAAGCCAATTTCGGCAATGTCACCGAGGTGGCTTTTGCCGTCGGCTTTTCCAATACCGCTTATTTTGCCAGGTGTTTTAAAGAAAAATTCCATCAATCGCCCTCTTACTATCACGCCAACGAAGCCCGTGAAAACTAGTGTCTCATCACACTTCAACTGACGGTAAACAAAGTGCCCGAAGGGCTATAAAAAGTTTTTTGGGGGTCCAGATGCTACACGGGCGATTTTTCAAAAAAGCCCCCTGGCCGCCGGAGGCGTCAAATCAAATGTGACTGGAACATATGCAATCTTTTTTGGAACATTTGTGGTATTTTTATAAATCCTATTGGAACCAATTTTGTCATTTTTGGAACATATATTGTTTCGTTCTTTTTTTTCCTGCGATAAAATAGCAGCAGATCATTTGATCTGCGATGAATAGCCGGTCGCGGCTTAGATGATCGGGATGTATAAAACGTAATGTAAAAAAAAATTAAAGGAGGTAAAACAATGAAGACTAAAAAATTCAACAAACGGTTGGCTTTGAACAAAAGAACCATAGCTAACCTGGAGAAAAATGCGATGGGTAACATCCATGGCGGCGGTGAGACGGATGCGTGTACCGACGAGTGCACGCTGCCTCAATCCTGCATCATTCCATGCTTACCTAATACGGGACCGGTCCAATGCCCGGAAACGGCCTGGAGATGCACCTATGACCCTGAGTTATGTGGAGCTCTACCTTAAGCCGGAATACCAAAAAAAAATTAAAACGGGGTAAATATGAAAGTTAAAAAAAGTGGTAAAAAGTTAACCTTAAACAAGGAAACGGTAGCCAATTTGGAAACCCTGGGCAGGAACGACCTGCAAGAGGTCAAGGGCGCCGCGCAAACTCCTTGCTGGGAAAACCTATGGACCATGTACAAATGCGAATACATGTACACCGGTCCTCCCGAGCCTGAGTAATCGCGCGAAGAACCTGAATAGTTAATTGAAGGTGAGTAAGTGAAGGAAACTTACTCACCTTCGTTTCCTATTAAAGTTGTGGTAAAATACCGGTAACCCTCCATAGCTCTGTAATTCCTCCATAGGGATAGTTGCCGGGTATATTTATATCAGGAATGTGATCGACTGATGAAACCGATAGTAGTTTTTCACTTATTTTACGCCCAAATAATTCTGCGTGATTTAAATCACTTGCATCAGGACGGCCTTCGGCTGTTGGCATTTCGGAACTGGAAAAGGAGTGTTCTCCAATATATGCTGCACCGGCGATCGGTATACATCCACGTTTTATCAAAATATCTTTAAGCTCAAGTAGTGCATTGTCATACGCACGATTACCATAAACGACAACACATACAGCAGGTGTATTACGAGCTTTAATGGCATGCAGCCATTCACTTAAAAGCGCAGGCACTCTTCCCATATAAACCGGCACTGCAACAACAAGTAATTCGTTTTCCGATGTCTGTAATTGTTGCTTTCTCGCATCCGGTTTGGTAATATCTATTAGTTCCACCGGGCATTGGTTAATGCCGCGTGAAATTCCCTGAACAACCGCTTTTGTTGTCCCCGTAGGTGAAAAACAAACCAGTTTCAGTGATTGTATTTTCATTAGATGTCCTCCTTTGAATCCGTAGACCTTCTACAGGTAATAAAACAAAAGTCAACGCCCTTCTCCTTATAGCAATCAACTACACCACAATAGTCATGATTTTTCCCTCCTTTTCTCTTCCGACCATACACTGTGATGAACCAAACCAAATTCCTTCAGGGCTGAGGCAATCCTCAGACCGACGGGGGATGGCGAGGCGGTAAGGCCTTTCGAGTGATAATGTACATGGAAACTCCAGTCAGTCTTCACTGTTAAATGCCGGTATAACCGGACCTTGTAATTTTCATACTCTTTGTTCAGGTCATCTATAAATCGGATCAGTGTTTCATCCAAATTTTTTGAATCCATATCGCTGGTACGAAGTTCAATAATTTCTAAACATTTCATTTTAACCTCTTCATCTATCTTTATGCAATTTTATTGCCAATTATAAGATGCAGTTATTATCAAGGATTTTTGATATTGGGGTTTAAAAAAAATGTCATATATGGTAACATGTGTTGTCATATATGGCGATTTGTCATGATAATGCCAAATTCGGCAATAGTCGATTGTGAAAAGTTCACCCATGATTTGTCAAGGTAGAAAATGGAAAAAATCAAAAACCTGTTGAATAGCCGGACCTTTTGAGTTATATTATCGGCATGATGAATACAATATTTTTCCTTATTCTATTCGATACTGCTGAAACCGGGAGAAAATAATTTACCGCTACCATTTACCCACCTGTCTCCATCATTTCATTTTGGGGAATATTGCAGTATTTGGCATTATGATGACAAATCGCCATATATGACAACACATGTTACCATATATGACATTTTTTTTAACCCCCAATATCAAAAATCGTTGATAATACAGCATATTTTAAATTGGCAATAAAATTGCACAAGGATTTATGAAGAGGAAAAAATGAATGCTGTTAATGGTAATATAAAACCAGGAACTCCCGTAATAAATGAGGTGCGATGATTATGAAAAAGAAACCGTCTGTTTTATTCACGTCTATATGTGGTCCTTTTGACAAATTGTTGGGGCGATTTCCCGCCAACGACCAGATGGCATTCCGGTTGACCCGGGGACAGGAGCCCTTTGTATTATATGAACACACCCACCTGTCGTCCCTGCACCTGATGGCACAGAATCTTTCGCTGCCGTCGGTGGTGCTGGAATACCCCTCCATGGACGACCTGGCCCGGGAACTGGAAAACGGTTACTCCCATGTGGCCATATCTTTCAAAGTATGCAATACGGATCGTTTGATGGAAATGTGCCGGTTGATTCGCAAGAAATCCCCGGGTTCAAAAATCATCGTGGGTGGTTATGGGGCGATTTGCCTTCCCGGGCTTTTTAAAGACCAACGCAAGCAAAATTTGATCGATTACGTTTGCCGCGGCGACGGGATTTCTTTTATGCGGGAGCTGCTGGAGGACCCCCCTGCCGAAGAAATCACCTGCAAGCTGCCCAAAATCGGTTCCACGCTTCCCTGGATGAGCCCGCATCCCATGGGGACCATCGGTATCATCCTCTCCGGGCTCGGCTGTACCTTCGCCTGTCATTTTTGTACCACCTCCGCCGCCACACGGGGTAAATACATTGAAATCATGAACGCCCGTCAAATCTACCACGCCATGCGGGACTACTGGAAAAACTCCCCCCTCACCAATTCGGCCACCATCTATGATGAAAACTTTTTGAACTACAAAGAAAAAGTTTCGCGGCTGGGGAAATATCTGCAAAAAGATGAGGAATTCGGTCTTAAACGCTTTAATTATTTCGCTTTCGGTTCCCTCAGCGCCCTGGCCAAATACGACCCGGATGAACTCCTTCTCAACGGTATCGATACCCTATGGATCGGTGTGGAATCGAAGTTCTCCCCATTAAAAAAACGCCGCGGCATGGATGTACAAGAGGCTTTTCGCATGCTTCACTCCACCGGGATAAAAAGCGTGGGTTCATTGATCGTGGGCGAAGACCTGCAAACCCCGGAAAATATCCATGAAGACAGCGATGAATTTATTTCATTGGACCCTACGTTTCAACAAATCGCCATTCTCATCGTGTCGCCGGGGATTCCCCTGTACGACAACATGAAAAAAAAAGGACGCATCCCCGGAAATGTTCCCTGGAAAGATTATCATCTTTATGGAAATAATTTTATTTATAAGCATTTCACCCATAAAGAATTGACGGATCATGTGGAGGGTATGTATAATAAAATTCACCGTGAAAAAGGCCCGGCCCTGGCCAAAGTCCTGGAAGTCAATCTCAACGGATTTGAATATTGCATGAAATCAAGTCATCCGCTTTTATATAACCATAAGAGCCATTTTTTTCGCAGCCGCTGCGAGAGTTATTCCGTTTTTCTCAAAGCCCTGCGGGCGCATGCGCCTTCAAGTTCGGTACGTTCCCGGTTAGATAACCTGGCCAAACGTTATATAGACATCTTCGGCCCCTTTGATGCGTTGAAGGAAAAAACAGCGGATCAGATTTTACGTAAAGCCGATGCGGAGATGAAACGCAGGCAAACGGGACCGCCGCCGTCAGCGGAGGAAACGTTTCGACGCTACACTTATCTTTCCCGTGACAAACGGCCAGCCCGCCGGCCCTATTCGGTGGAATACAAAAAGAAAATACAGTGAGGTAAAATGATGTTAAAAAGAAAAGAGGTATTAATCAAGGTGTACAGTGCCGTGCGGCAAGTCATTCCCCGGAAGAAGGAATTGGAAGAGAGTCATTCCTTCGTGAATGATCTCAGTTTTGATTCGCTGCGCATGGCAACGCTTTCGGTGGCATTGGAAGGCGAATTCGATCGCGCGCTTTTACTCAACGACTGGATAGCCGGGGCCGATAACCCCACCGATCTCAGTATCCGTTCGTTAACCGATTACCTGGTGAGAATCCTGGAAGGGGACAGGTAACATGACATTCCAGGTTTCCACCAGGGACGGTATTCTTTATTTGACCCTGGACACGCCCAATTCATCGGTGAACATATTTACCCATGAAGCGGCGCGGCAAGTGTTGGAACTCATGTCCGGACCGGACCTAAACAAGATAAGAGCCGTGGTATTTGGCAGCGCCAAGCCCGGCAGTTTCATTAACGGTACCCGGCTGCTTTTTGCCCAGGCAGCCAATACCCCGGCGGATGTCGTTAAGTCCAGCGAAATCCTGCGTAACGCTTTCCTGGCTGTACGCCGGGCCCCGGTGCCCACTATAGCCGTTATCCGGGGCAACTGCTGGGGCTGCGGCGTGGAATTCCTGCTCAACTTCCGGTACCGCATCGCCGTTGATACCCACGATACCCATTTTTACATGACGGAACTCAACGATTATCTTCTTCTACCGATTTTCGGCGCTCCTTATAACTTACCCCATACCACGGGTCTTAAGGAAACCGTCGATTTCCTTCTCCGGGGCGAACGCTGGTCCGCGAAAACCGCCGCCGGCAATAACTTGATCAATGAGGTCGCCGCGGGGAGCGCGGATGTTCCCGATTTTATCGAAAGAGTCATTGCCGGTAAAGTGGAATCATGCATGGAACGGCGCCGGGATTTCACCTGGGGAAAAGATGAAGAGGATATCGTTTCCAAAACCCGCGCCTGGATTTATCGATTGCCCCCGGTTTACCAGCGGGTGTATTCCGACTGCCTGGACCTGGTGGTGCAAGCGGCCAAACAAACAACAATCCCCGAATATATTAAACGGCATTCACTGATCATGGCCGCTGAAAATATTTGCGCGGAGTTAACCCGGTCGGCTTTTTCCTTTTTTTATATTCGCCAAACGGCATCCATACTGGTGCGGGACCCAAACCCCCCGGCCGGATATCGGCTGTCTTTTCCCGTGCAAGGGCATGGAATTGCCGGTCTTTTTAAGGGACGCATTCTCGATGGGGTGACCATCGATGACCGCGGCGGCGATTCGTCGACAGACGAAAATATCGCCGCCATCTCTTTCATGCCGTACCGGGAAAAGGGGACGGACCCCGGCGGCGGGCCGGGAAACATGACTTCCGGTGCCCAAAGGGAAAAACACAACATCATGGTAGAATTGACATTAAACCCCGGGCCCATTGTAAACCTGGTGTCGCGTCACACCTCAAACGATGGCAAACAAAGCGCCCGAAGGGCAACTAAAAGTTTTGATCAAACTTTTTCAAAAGTTTGGCCCCCGGCAGGGCCGCCGGAGGCCACCCATCAATCAATAGTTAAAGAGACAGTAGAAATGATCTTATACAACCCCTTTCCTTTTTCCCAATCGTATTTTTTCGAGGCAGCGGTGGAGAAAAACAACACGGTGCATTTTCGTCAGGCGATATCCTACTTGCTGAAAGCGGGATTCCAGGTGGCGGTTACCCGGCCCGGGGCGGGGAAAACCTTCGGCCTTAATCATTTATGGGCAGCCTATTTATATCCCCTGGCAGCATACATTCTCCGCGGCGGTAAAGCCGAAACCGTGAATTTCACTTTGCGGGAATTCGGGTATGTCAGACGCCCCCACGATTTGATCGCTAATCTTGATAAAAACACCCTGGCGCACATGATGCGGCCGTATTTCCCCGGTTCCCCCCGTCAAAGTGAGATCATCGAAGCGTTGGACCTATTGGAGGAACCGGGATTCGCAGGGGCCGAATATAACGGGGAAATTATCGATGCGCAGTGTATTGCACTGTTGGCGGCGGTTTATGGAAATCTCCAGGAGCGTTGTTTCCCGCATCCGGCAGCGGTTGACCTGGCGGCACGGGAAGTTCTCGATTTCCCGCTCAGGCACCGGAGTCTATGCGGTTTTCTTACCAAAGCCCGGGTAAAAACGCTGCTGGAAAACCGTCAATCATTGGCCCGTTATTTAAACCGGAGGGACCTGGAACAGGCAGTGCATTTCCTGGAAAAAGGGAGGAATTTTTACTTATGAATCATAGGGAAAACAAAAAAACAGACGCGCCCATTGTTGTGGTAACCGGCGCAGGCAGCGGTATTGGCAGCGCCGTGGTACATGGACTGCTGGAATACGGTTGTCATGCCGCCGCGTCGGATATATCCTTACCGGCACTTCGCGCCCTGGAAGAATCAGTGAAAAACACGGGGCGTTTGCACGTATTTGAGATGGATGTGGGCAGCCGCGCCAGTGTGGAAAAAACCGCGCAAGACATAAGGGAACGGTTCGGCGGGGTTGACGTATTGGTAAACAATGCCGGGATAATCCGGCGTACCCCGGTGCTGAGGATGGAAGAGGAAGACATGCGGGAAATCTTAAACGTGAACCTCCAGGGCACGCTGCGATGTACGGCGGTATTCGGGAGTATAATGGCGCGGCGCGGACAGGGGCGCATCATTAATATCTCTTCGGTATCGGGGCTGGGCGGGGCCGCGTTGGCTTCGGTTTATGCGGCATCGAAAGCAGGGATAATCGCGGCCACCCGGTCGGCGGCCCGCGAATTGGCCGACAAGGGAATAACCGTCAATGCCGTGGCGCCCGGTTACTGCGATACACCCATGATGGCTTCGGATAAAAAAATGATCGAGACGTTCGTCGTGCCCAAAATCCCGGTAAAACGGACGGCCCGTCCCGAAGAGGTCGCTGAAGTCGTGGTTTTCCTGGCAACCTGTAAAACCGGTTATTTAACCGGCAGTATAATAACCATGGATGGAGGGATCAATGTTTGTTGAAAAAGAATCAAACCAGCTTAAGCAGTCAAATCAAAGCAGGCGGTTTCAAATGTCGGAGAAAAGCCTGTTGGAGATATTCGCCCTGGATTTGCAGGCTGACCCGCGGCGGGTATGTTGTTATTCGGTATCGGCAAATCGCGACCAATTAATCGCGGAGCCGTTGACCTACGGGCAATTGGCGCAGCAGGCCCAATGTGCCGTGGAAATCTTCAGGGAAAAGGGAGCGCGGCCCGGCGACCGTATTATCCTATCGTTGGAAGAGCCGCACGGTTTTTTGATCGCTTTTATGGCCGCGTTGTCCGCCGGCCTTACAGCCGTGCCGGTACCGGCGGTCAAGCAATTCGTTACGCCTGGTTCTCTTATTAACCGCATAAAAGGTGTTTACGCCGATTGCTCTCCCCGCCTTGCCGTAATCGAGAATAAACGGCAGTGGGATATGGTCATGCAGGACCTCCCGTTGGAACTCGAATTGGTAGATGTAGGCGAGATGAAACGGGTATGGCAAGAGAAACAATCCGGGACACCATCGATAACACGGGAAAACGCCGCGGCCCTGCCAATGACCCGGGAGACTACTTCTTCCATGCCCGCATATCTTCAATATACATCGGGAAGCACGCGGGAGCCGCGGGGTGTTGTCATCACACACGGCAACCTGGCGGCCAATTGTGAAGCCATCGGGTTGGCAGCGCATTTGAACCCGGGAGATGTGGTGGTATCCTGGCTGCCCCTGTATCATGATATGGGGTTAATATCGGGATTGCTGATACCGATTTATTGGCGTATACCGTCATATGTTATGTCACCGTTGACGTTTATATCGCGGCCTATAACCTGGCTGCGCGCCATACATCGATTTCGGGGGACGTTATCCGTATCGCCGGATTTCGGATATAACCTATGCTGCCGCAGGATACCGGAGAAAGTATTGGAAGGATTGGATTTGTCCAGTTGGCGGTTGGCGCTTGACGGTTCCGAGCCCATCCATGCCAATTCGATTCGCGATTTTATTCAACGTTACAGCCGTTATGGTTTTGCACCGGAAGCATTTTTCCCTGTATATGGTTTAGCAGAGGCGACATTGGCGGTTTCGTTCCCCCGGGTGGGAGAAGGATTAAAAACCGACCGCGTGGACCGGGGTGTATTGGCCGCGGCAAATCGCGCCGTCCCGGTTGAACCGGGGGTGCCCACCAGTGCGGAATTTGTTTCCGTGGGTGCGGCGGTGCCGGGTCATGAACTGGAAGTCATTGATCCGGACACAGGGCTGCAATGTAAAGAAAGACGAACCGGGGAAATCGTATTTACCGGGCCCTCGGTTTCGCCGGGGTATTATGGAAAAGATGATTCCCAACCGGTAAAACGCCTTCATACCGGTGACCTGGGGTATATAGCCGATGGCAGACTTTACGTGGTGGACCGTATAAAAGACATGATTATTATCGCCGGCAAAAATTATTCACCCACGGATATCGAGAGTTGTATCCCCAATATACCGGGTACCAGGAAAAACCTTATCATTGCTTTTTCCATGCCTAACCCCGAAGGGGTGGAGTCGTTGTATGTGGGTGTCGAAGTGACGGAGAGAACCTGGAAACAAAAGGGCGATGACATTGGGGATGTGATTATCGAAGAAATTAAAAGGAATTTTTCATTATCGGTGGAAATGGTTTTATTTGCCCCGCCGGGAACCATAAAAAAGACATCCAGCGGCAAACTCAGGCGCAGTGCGATTCGTAATTTTTTCCTCAGCGGGAAAACCGGGAACATATGGGGAGGCGCAGGACTGCGTCAAGCTTCGCTTGCCGGGTGCCTCCGGCGGCTCTCCGAGGGCCAAGGGGAGGCTCCCCCTGAACCCCCTATATTGCTGCGCAAAAAAACCGGTTTTTTGGGAGAAGTCTTCAGTGGCCCGGAACGCCTATCGGTCCCCCATGCCATGGGGTTTGACAAACCTTTTTAATGCCTCAGGCTCAGCGCGGGATGGATTCTCCGGCCATTGGTGTTTGGGATAGCGGCG
>Ga0210084_1000122_pt1 | contig 12013 bp, 12 predicted proteins | sample China_Galinas_Co_3_FD_184863 | JGI IMG/M metagenome (GOLD analysis project Ga0210084, IMG submission 184863) | Wetland microbial communities from San Francisco Bay, California, USA, that impact long-term carbon sequestration -... | ecosystem: Environmental > Aquatic > Marine > Wetlands ... | reverse complement strand
TATGCTTATGGCAAGACTGATGCCGGAAGATTGTTAACGGTTGTTTTTACCATAAGGAAAAATAAGATACGTGTCATTTCCGCAAGAGAAATGAGTGAAAAAGAGAGGAGCAATTATGAAAAACGCAAAAGAGTTTAAACCATTACCTGTCTTTAAAGATGAAGATGAAGAGAGGTTATTCTGGAGCACTCATGATACGGCTGATTATTTTGACTTAGATAAAGCCCAGGAAGTGGTATTTCCTGATTTAAAGCCAACCACGCGAAAGATTTCGATCCGGCTGAATGAATCACTGCTATTTGAATTGAAGATGTTGGCCAATAAAAAAAATATTCCATACCAATCGTTGATTAATGTTTATCTGTCTGAAAAGGTAAACGAAGAGATCATTTAGGTGAGTAAGGTGAGTGAGGTTAGTTGGTGAGTGACTGGGTCAGAAGCGGAGGGGAATTGAATTATTAATTGTCAATTGTTAATTGTTAATTATTAATGGGATTGGGGTCCTGCGGACAATATTGTTTAACGCCTGCGGCGAAAAAGAAAAGTCTTTTCAATCCTTTCGATTCGCCTGGTTTGTCTGATTTCTTCGCCGCAGGCGTTTATTTGCCCATGTTTCACAAGGGCGCCATCCCATTATTCCAATATTCCAACATTCCTTCACTGCCGTTGTAAGCGCAGCGAACTTAAGTGTTTTCAAAATATGTCAATAGGCAAGCATGGTGCAAAAAGAAAATATACATCCCTGGTCCTCTAAGCGCCGGGCGCTATCCGGCCAGTCGCCTGTTTATTACTTCTATGACGGCGAAATAGGTCGGCGGTAATGTTCAATTAAAGGGTGGAAATTTATATTTTTTGGGTGGAAATGTTCAGTTTAAGGGTGGCAATGCACAGCTTTTGGGCGGAAAAGTTTGGCTGGTGGATGGAAAAGTGTAATATGAAACTTTTTTTTAATATCGTCCGGGACATCGGTGGTAAAATCAATATTCATTTCCGGGAAATCCATCCCCTGGACTATTTCCCCGGGCAGCGCCATTTTTAACGATATTTTCAGGTTTCCAGGGCCAGGAAAGGTTTTGATAAACATATTATTGTCCCTATTATGGCCGCTGTACTTTTCTGTGTCTGTGTCAGGTTTCATCATTCACCATCCATTTATTATTATATGCGATATTTTCCTATTTTTCAACATTTTTTTTCTTTTTTATGGTAGTTCCTCATGATGCCGCTTGCCTCGCCCGGAGACGATGAAAAAAAAGAGGTCCACGAATTACACGAAATAACACGAAATTACTTAATTTTTTTTTGTGTTTTTCGTGTGTTTCGTGGATCATTTTCATAGTAGCCCCTCATGATGTGATCCTCACCCGGAGATGTATGAAATTAATTAAAAGCTTTTGCGGGGGTCCAGGGGGCGGTTTTCTCGAAAAGAGCCCCCTGGCCGCCGGAGGCAAAGTATTTATAAGACCGCGGCTGTGGCTTCTATTTCGATTTGGAAACCAAAATGGAGTTCACGGGTCGGCACCACTGAACGGGCCGGACGATGTTTCCCGAAAAACTCTTTATATACTGCGTTTACTTTATCCCATAGAGAAATATCGGATATATAGACCGTGGTTTTTATCACCCGTTTTAAATCGCTTTTAGCTGCTTTGAGTATAGCAGCCAGGTTTTTCAGGGCCTGGGCGGTTTGTTCTTCGATAGGCCCCAGGATTTTTTCTCCTGTTTCCGGTACAATGGGCAACTGCCCGGAAACATAAATAATATCGTTGTATACCATGGCTTGCGAATAATGACCCTTTGGCTGCGGTGCGTTAATAGTAACAACTCTTTTCATTTTTTTGCTCCGTTACTGAATTAAAAAGACTATTTATTAACATAATTTGAAAAAAATCGCAAGTTGCATTCTACTCCTTTTTCGTATAAAATATATCTCAATTCAGGTTTTAACCAGGAGGTATAACGTTCATGAAATTTAAAATTAATATATTTATTATCCTTTTACTGATGGGAATGATGCTGGTGCATTTCCCTCTTTTTTCCCAAAGCGATAAACCCGCGATTACCCCGGAAGAAAAGCTATTAGCAGCCATGCATGACATTTCCAGTCATACATTGTTCGATTACGTCAAAGAGCTATGTTCTGAAAAATATGGCGGTCGTTTGACCGGGACTGCCGAATATGATGCTTCAGCTCAATGGGTGGCTTCTTTGCTGGAAAAATGGAAAGTCCAACCGGCTGGCGATAAAAATACCTATTTCCAGGATTTCCCTAATCCCTATACACTTGTGTTACCAGGTTCTCATGTGATTCTTTACATCCCTTTTCAAAAAAATAACTTCATTGAAAAACATTACCGATATGAAACCGAATTCGTGCCGGGTTCCACATCGGATACAGGTGAAGTAAAAGCTGAAGCGGTTTATGTGGGTTACGGTATTACCGCACCGGAGCTTAATTACGATGATTATAAAGGAATGAACGTCAAAGGCAAAATTGTGCTCATGGAGCGGGAAGTGCCGGTTTCACCGGAAAAAGAACCCGAAGAATTCAAAAAATGGCGGCCCTATTCCTTCCATCAGTACAAAGTTAAAAATGCCCACCAACACGGCGCTGCCGGGATGATCTACAACTACCATATCGCTAATCCTAACTGTTTGTTCATCAAAGACTTTATTTTATCCTACGTGGGAGACACCGCTGTCAACGATATCTTCATGGCCACCGGCAAAATCCACAAAGATATAGTGGAAAAAATCAAGAAAACCAGGAAACCCCAATCCTTTAATACCAAAAAAATAGTTTCTATTCGGAACGTCACGGAACATCATCCCGAAGGCATTGCCCGTAATGTAATCGGTTATATCGAAGGCAGCGACCCGGAACTTAAAAAAGAAGTCGTGATGATTGGCGCTCACCTGGACCATTTGGGATACAACCATGAAATGATGCCCGGGGCCAATGATAATGCTTCCGGGGTGGCGGTTATACTGGGTTTAGCCGAAGCCATTAAAAAATCGGGGCTCATGCCTAAACGTTCAATTGTATTTATTTTCTTCGGCGCTGAAGAACAAGGGGTGAAAGGTTCGGAATATTATCTCCAACATCCTTTTGTTCCTAATAATAAAATCGCGGGATTTTTTAACCTGGACAGTGTGGGCAGGGGCAGGATAATACGAGCGCAAGCAGCTAAAAACTATCCCCGATTGTGGAAGTACGTTGACGAAGCCAATGGTAAATACGTTCACCGCCCGGTTATCCCCACGCATTTCCATAATCTTGCCAGGCAGCGTTTGGATGCGGCTCATTTTATGTGGGCGGGGGTCCCTTCTATTTCTTTTGGCACCAGGGGAGCAGACCCTTTGCCTTATGCCACTTATCATACCACAAAAGACCGCCCGGAAATCCTCACCCCGGAAATCATGGAAGACCTGGCCCAAATCCTATTCATCGCAGTAATGGAGCTAGCCGGATATTAATTACTGCCTCCGGCGGGCAGCATGCTGCTGCACCCGATTGATCTGTCATTACTGTAAGGAATTTGTTTAATCCTTTATCCGGCTCGATATACCTGGTTGCATGGTGCCTCCGGCGGCCAGGGGGGGCGCTTTTTGAAAAAACTGCCCCCCCTTGGACCCCCCCGTAAAAACTTTTGATTAGGGCAGTCATGGTTTGCAGCTTAAAAGTATCTTGATGCAAACCATGACTGCCTTAAAGTTTTTTTTAATCTGTGAAATCTGCGTAATCTGTGGTTCCATTTTTTTGGGCTGCGGCTTGCCGCGATTGGACTTCTGTGGCTTATTTCTGCTTCATTTTTATGGAGCGTAATCGATTAATCGCACCGGCTAGTTCGAATTTCCTGAATAACACATACTCGCCTGAGGGGATTCGGTCCAGTATCTCAAAACCCTTTTCCCGGATATCTGAAAGAACCTTTTGAGCGATTTCTTTCAACGTCCGGTCTTCCTTCATGTAATTGGTAGAATAATGAATGGCATCGCCGATCGCCCTGGTTTGGCCCATGTCTACCAATTGTTCCAGGTCTGAAATGTTTATGGTATAAGTGCCAAAAATAATAGTATGTAAACCTTTGCCTGCTATTTTTACCATTTTCCGTCCCCGGGAAGGATCAAAACTCTCTTTCACCGGTATTCGTTCCGTGATTGTGCCAAATGAATCTCCACCTTCATGTTTTCTTTCGGTTTTATATTTTTCAGCGATTTGATGAGCGGTTTGAGTCATATCTATAGGCAGGTAATCTTTCATCCCCATCACCTGGTCTGCTACTGAAAAATAGTCACCGGACCCGCCAATGACAAGTATAGTAGATACCCCTAATTCCTCGAATAATTGCCTGGCTTTATCGATAAAAGGAGTGATAGGTTCTTTATCTTTAGCTATTAATTCTTGCATGCGGTGGTCCCGGATCATGAAATTGGTAGCAGAAGTATCTTCATCGATTAATAAAAGCCCTGCTCCTATTTCTACTGCTTCGATGATATTGGCTGCCTGGGACGTGCTGCCGCTGGCATTTTCCGTTGAAAACGCTTTTGTGTCCGTACCAAAAGGAAGATTAGTAATAAAGGGAGAGATATTGACTTTTTCAATATTCCGGCCATCCATGGCCCTTATTTTGACGGCATCCGGGTGAGTCACCACAAATTCCCTGCCGTCGCCGGGGATATGGTTATAAACACCGCCTTCAATGGCTCTCAAAAGGGTGGACTTGCCATGATACCCACCGCCGACAATAAGAGTAATACCCCGGGGAATACCCATGCCTGTGATTGTTCCTTTGTTAGGGAGTTCCACTTCCACTTGATAATCGGCAGGTGATTTAAAAGGGATGACGTTACCGGTGGTGAGGGGTCTGGGATCGATGCCGCTGGCCCTGGGAAGAATGGCATCATCTGCAATAAAAGTGACAATTTTTAATGTTTCCAATTTTTTTCGGAGGTAGTCGGCATCTTCAGAGGTTTCAATGTGTTTATAGAGTTCATTTTTATTAAGATTGTTATAAACCATTGAATGTTGGACAATTCGTGGTAGTTCATCCAGGAACATTGCCACGGCGTGTTGGCCGGCGATTCGTCTGCCAAAGGCCGGGAGACCCATGACAAACCGGGCCTCGACAAAATTATTATTAATCAGTACGGAGCTTCGTTCCAGGATTTCCTGGCCGGGCTTTTCAATGCGGATGATACCGCTGTGACCGGTCCCCCGGCTGTCGTTTCCCCTGGCAAATTTTCTCGAAGCTTGAAAGAAGCACCGGGCCAGGAAGTCGCGCAAGGCGGTGGCGCGGCTGTGGTTATGAAAAGTATCTACGGGGAATTGGGCGATTGATTGGTTGACTCGAACCCGTATCCGGCTGGGTCTGGCAAAGGGGTCGCCCTGGACATGGTCGATAAGAACCATGAATTTTTCGAAATCGAATTCTCCTTTGATATCGTTATAAGTTTTGTAGCTTCTGCCGTCCAGTTGATAAAGGATATTTTTCAATTGTTCTTTATTTCGTCTCATGAAAACAGGATACCGCAAAGGTAGGAAAGAATCAACCTTTTATAGGAAAATAGCCACAAAGATACACGAAGAAGACAGGAGACAGAGGACAGAAGACGGAAGACAGAGGAAGGCCAGGTGTAGGGACGCGATTTATCGCGTCCTCGGAATTGAAGGCTTCGAAACCATGTGTGTCAACGAATTCCCATGAATTACATAACAATCGGCATTTTGAAGTATTTACTGCTGATACGATTCAGTCAAAGAAGCCTTCAGTAGGCCCGAAGGGCCTTATAGGTCCCCCATGCCATGGGGCTGGCCGCCGGAGGCAAAAAAAAGAGAAAGCAGACGCTCTCCTCATCATGGTGAAGAGAGCGTCTCTTCTTTTTCTTTTTCGTAGATCACAGGTTCTCCCAGTTCCTTGAAGGAAAACATACGAAACGCGCGACAGCCTTCGTAATCGAGGATACGTAAGTCATCGGTTTCTTTTAAATCCGTTACCACCACATCAAAGTGTCTGCCATATCTTTTTTTAGCTTCTTCCAGTGGGACTTCATAGGCAATAAATTTTTCAATGCCTTTTGATTCGAATTTTTCAATGAGGGCTTCATCCATAAATTTTTTATGGGACGTTAAATAGATCAGCGCCCCACTGCCGGTGATTAACAACCCAGCCTTCATAGTGCACCTCCTTCCTGTTTTAATAATGTGTTAAAAAATCACTTTTGTCAACCAATTGAGGATTTTGTCATTTATAGATAAAAGGAAAATCAGAGGAATTTCTCAAATCGGCGCGAGAATTCCGTGAAAATTTTTCTTTCTAAATTACTTTAATGATACCATTTTCCCTCAACTTAGAGAAATACGATCAGATTTTATGACGGAAAATCCGGCCGCTCTAATTATTCAAAAAGGGGGTGGCACCCCCAACCCATTCACGGTCAGCCTGATGCCGTTATTTCGGAGGCTTCATCTCAAATGTTTGCCGAAAAAACAAAGTTTCACAAGGTATTATTAAAAAGCAGATAACCAGCGGTGTGCACTGACAATATATATATAATTGCCCTCGTTCTTAATTTTTTTATAAATCCCTCCCTTATTCACCAATTGTACTGCCGGTACATCAAATATCCGCTGGAAATGGTATAAATTTCTTGATGGCGTATCCTGGGAGGCTTTGGCCTCGATCAGTAAAAGAGGTTGATTCTTTTCCGCAACCAGGAAATCAACTTCCAGCTTGTCTTTATCCCGGATATAATGAAGAGAAAATCTTCCTGCCCCCAGTTCATTCCAATAAAAAATCAAACGGTTCAACTCGATAGCCACCATATTCTCAAAGCGAATTCCCTTATCCTGGATTTCCGCGTAATTATATAAATACCATTTCTTTTCTTTTAAAATAGCCCGGGGAATCTTTGCTGTCCAGGGAGGTACTTTGAAAACCATGAAAACCTTTTCAAGTAATGACAACCAGCTTTTCACACTGTCGAAAGATACCCGTAAATTTTGTGCCACAGAATTGATGGAAAAAGGGCTTCCCACTTTTGACGGTAATATTGAATAGAGCAATTCGATGGTATCGATATTTTTTACGTCTGAAAAATTCCGTACTTCTTCTCGAATCACCTGCTGAATATAAGACTGGGTCCAAAGATTATAAAAATCATCGCTTCCCTTTAAAAAAGGTTCGGGAAAACCTCCCACTTTGGATAATATCTCCCAGGTTGAAGCACTCTCTTTTTCATTACTGTTACCCGGAACGACGCCGTTTAACCAATCGGCGGATTTTTTCGGTATTACCAGGTCCTTTTTTTTTGTTAACTCCGAGAGAGTGAAAGGAAATAGATGAAACATAAAATACCTACCGGCTAATGAATCTCCACCTTTTCGAAAAACATCCAGGCGGCCGCTGCCGGTCACCAGGAATTGATATTCGTCGGCAAATTCATCAAATAAGCCTTTCAAATAGTTTTTCCAATTTTTATATTTGTGGATTTCATCAAAAATCACCAGGGGGGTGGAGTCATCCACCCGGTTCATTTCCTGGAAAAACGTCGGGTTTTGGGTTATTTTTCTTTTATGGTCAATAATATCCCAATTGGAATACAAGCTATTTTTAAATCTTTTTTGTATTTGTTCGGACAGAGTGGTTTTTCCTGCTTGCCGCGGTCCTGTCATGAACACCATTGGTTTGTCCGCCGATAATTTTTGCCATAAGTCCAGGTAATCATTTCGTTCAATCATATGACTATTTTACACCGTACCCTGAAAAAGTCAAGACTTTTTCCGACCATACCCTGAAAAAGTCGTGACTTTTTCCGAGTAGAGCTTGAAAAAGTCAAACAGGGATTCACCGAGAGGATGGAGAGGATTGGTATAGGCAAATTAATTTTTCTTTAACTTTGCCTGGCTTAACTTTCCCTGGCACCTTTCTTTTTTTCTTTCTTTTTTTGTGTTTAGAAAAGCTGGATTTGGCAAAATCATGTGGGGGAACTTTGCCTGGCACGAATGTCACTTCACCAACGATCTATAAAAAATCATCGGTTATTTATTTCCGGCTTGTATTTTTCCTTAAAAGTTGAAGTAAAGTAGTTTTACGGTTAAAATATACCTGTGAAAAAAATAAAGATCTTTTTCGATGAGGCAAAGGCTTTTGAAATAGTGAATATAAAGCCTTTGGGCGGTATCATGGGTTTGTACTTTATCTTCAATTCAGAAACCGAAATCCAATATCCCTTCAAGAAATCCCGGCTGATCTATATCGGCATGAGCGAAAAGCGAACCAACAGCATCGGGAAAAGACTCGCTGACCACTTCGACGGCAAATCCGGCAACCCCGGTCTTGTCAATTACAGGAAAGTAGGACCCCTCTATTTCACCTACATTAATTTTGAGATGCTGAAAAAATTCTGGGAACACCGGATCGAAGACCTGGAAAGCTATTTTATCCTGGATTTTGTCAACCATTACGGCGTGTACCCCATCTGCAACAATAAAACCGGTCTTGAAATACTCAAAAGCGATTTGAACATTAACCTTGAAATCGATTGGACATACTTTGAAAAACAGGAGAAAAACAATGGATGAAATTAAAAGCGGGAAAGAAATCCTGGAGGATTTCTTTAGCACAGTAGATGAAATACCCGGGGTAGACAAACAGATTGCAGGTGTTTTGAAAGAACTCTACAATGAAGATAAATTGAGCCATAAAAATTTGTCCAATGCGCTATTTGAACTGAGAGAGGAAGCAAAGAATGAACAAGATCAAGTCGGTTAAAATCAAAGGTCTGAGAGGCATCAAAGAAGAGGTGAGTCTTGATTTGGAAACAAACTCCTTATTACTGTATGGCGACAATGGTTCTGGAAAAAGCAGTATAACCGATGCTTTCGAATGGTTTTACACCAATCGCATCGATCACCTGGTCAGTGAAGAGATTGGCCGCAGTGGGCTGGAAGCTTTAAGGAATATTTTTTTAAAAGACGATGAAAACGGTATGATCGATGTCCGCTTTACCAATGATAATTATAATTCTGAAAAAAGTATTTTCTATAAAAAAGAATCTCTTAAATCCGAACATGCCAATCAATCAGAGGCGTTTGCCGAATACTTAAAAGAGTCTCAGAAGGAAAACCTGCTTTTACGTTACAATGATATGGTTACTTTTATTTTGGACTCTAAAAAGGGGAAATTAGAAATGCTGTCGGATATTATCGGTTTTTCCCGGGTCTCCCAGGTGAGGGATATCTTGCGAAGAGCAGCGGGTGACCTGGCAAGAGAACTGAAAAGAGGAAACTTTGATAATCGAATCAGCAATCAACAGGCAAAAATAATCGAGAACCTGGGAAGCGTGGTAACCTCCGAAGAACAATTGATCGATGCAATTAATGAACTGCTCAAACCCCTGGGCATTAACAGGGAGATAACCCGGATCAATGAAATCGATGAAATTCTTTCCCTGGTTAAAAAACCCGAAGATTCCCGGGCTATTGAACTGCAATCCTATTACAATAAGATGATAGACTGGACTTCAGACGTCCCGGCGGTACTGGAAACCATTGAAGACCAATATAAAGAATACCATGAACAATTTCAGAAAATAACCGGTGATATTGAAAAAATTAATAAAATTCTATTGGAAAATCTTTTGAATGAAGGCGTAAGGGTAATCAAAGAAAATGTAATCGCCGGTGACCGGTGTCCCTTATGCATGCAGCCTAAAAACAAAAGTGAATTACTCAAAGAATTAGAAGCCAGGATCATTGAACTGGAGCAATATAAAAAAGAAAAATTAAACATCAACCGGTTAAAAGAATCATTGAACAGGGAATTGAAAGCACCGCTGCAAAGGTTGAATTACTTTTTATTTGAACAATATTCAAACACAGAAGAGAACCGGGAATTGAAGGAAAACATCGAAAATCTGAAAGCCGGGCTTGAGAACTATTCAACCCAGTTGGACCTGGAAATCTCGACTTCACAACGGTTGAGAAAACCCGGGGAAATCGCCATTGACAGAACAAAACTAAATCAAATCGCCGGTTTTTGCAAAAAACAGGCAGCGAATCTAAAAGCCTCTAAAAAAGACGACCCAGGATTTGAAATCCAGGGTAAACTCCTGTTATCCCGGGAAGCCTACCTTGATATCCAACGATTAAAAAAAGAAAAGGAAGCTGTAGAACTTCAGCAGAAATCCCTTGAATTGATCTACAGCGAGTTTCTAAAAAAGCAAAAACAAGCCCTGGAATCCTTTTTAAGCCGCTTTTCAAATGATATCAACGATTTTTATCAATTCATGAACCCGGGAGAAAAAGTGGAAGATATCAAATTAATTCCCCTGGAAAAAGAGGACGAACTGCAAGGCTTAACCCTGGAATTCAGATTTTTTGAAAATTCGGAATCACCCCCGCAAAAATATCTCAGCGAATCCCATTTGAACTGCCTGGGCATTGCCTTTTTCCTTACTTCTGTTAAGGCGTTTAATAAAAGAAATCAATTTTTTATCCTGGATGATGTGATATCCGGTTTTGACACTATCCACGGGAAACGCTTTGCCCAACTATTGCTTGAAAAATTCCCCGGTTATCAAGTCATTTTAATGACCCATGAAAATCATTGGTTTGAACTGGTAAAAGATTTGATGAAAGAAAGAGGCTGGAACATCGATACCATTAAATGGAACGATATTAAAGGCACCTTTTTGCCTCCGGCGGCCAGGGGCTCTTTTTGAAAAAACCGCCCCTGTCCGTGAAGCATCCGCAAAAACTTTTTATTAAAGGGCCTCGTTGTCATCGGATTGACTGATGGGGCGGAGGGGTGTAGTATAAGTTTTACGCGCAGCCACAGAAACAAATTCCCTTTCCGGGTATTGCAAAGCTGTTAATTTACCACCGAAAACACACCCGGTATCGATATTAACCGTATTATTCAACCATTCTGCTCGAAGAACAGGCGTATGACCATAAACTACCATGGACTTTCCCCGATAGTTGGCCGCCCAATTACAGCGCACCGGCAGGCCGAATTCATCTGTCTCACCCGTGGTTTCTCCATAAAGACAAAATTCCCGCACCCCTGCCGCATTCCGGCCCTGCATCTTCCTTTTAATCCCGGCATGAGCCACCGCCAGCCTCCTATTATCCAGTACATAATGACTGGTAAGACCCTCGAAAAAAACCATGGTTTCCTGTTTAAAAGAGTCCCGGATTTCCCCTGGTAAAGCATCGATCTCAGCCAATGTGTTCTCCAAACCATATGCGATCTTAACATTCCGGCCCTTTAATTTTCGCAGGAATTTTATGTCATGGTTGCCCGGCACACATAACCCACTGCCAGCCGCTTCCGGGTAATGATATCCAACACCTCAAAAGCCGCCGGCGTGGTCCGTTGATTGTTCTCATCATCACAAACCAATGCCCGGCAAAAATCCGATGCAACCACTTCCGTGGGTAAAAAATGCTTCTTAGCAAACGTAGACTTCCCGGAACCGGAAGCCCCAATCAACACCACAAGACACAATTTCGGAATTTTGATTTCCATTATTTCGTGTTTTTCGTGTGTTTCGTGGATCAATATCTTATAATGCTTTTTTTGTAAATTTCATCCAGGATTCTTTGCTTGCGTTTTAATAATCGTTTGTTAATGGGTGAAAAGCCTTTTACGGAGTTTTCATCCAATACACCCATGTATTTGCCGGTGAAGTCTGCAGTCAGGGTTTTGATGTTGTAAAAGGTCCAGTAAAATTTTTTGTGAATAGGTATCCTCAGCTTGAAAAACGCCACAAAAGTCCGATGTAAAACACGTTTGACAATGGCTTTGATAACCCCCAGCTTTCGGCGAATATAGTAAATGCCAAACTCGGGAATACTTAAATGTTGATCGATACACATTCGCTTCTGTAAATAACTGAAACTGACCTTGTGCCAATGAAAAAATTTCGCGTTTTTGGAAATGGCTATCCGCTGATTGTTGAGAATTAGTTTTTTAGCAAACAACATGTCTTCACCGTAAGGCACCGG
>Ga0210084_1000121_pt1 | contig 12016 bp, 12 predicted proteins | sample China_Galinas_Co_3_FD_184863 | JGI IMG/M metagenome (GOLD analysis project Ga0210084, IMG submission 184863) | Wetland microbial communities from San Francisco Bay, California, USA, that impact long-term carbon sequestration -... | ecosystem: Environmental > Aquatic > Marine > Wetlands ... | reverse complement strand
GAAAAAAGTATTGTTACGCCCCGTTCTCATTGTCCCCTGTGTAACACACCGATTAAATTTTACGACAACATCCCGGTGGTCAGTTACATCTTGCTCAGGGGAAAGTGCCGGCATTGTAAAGTCAGGATACCGTTGATCTACCCGTTGGTGGAAGCATTTACAGCCTTTAGTTTTTGGCTGTCTTATGTTTATTTTGGACAGCAGCCGCTTTACACAGCAGCCGGTATCCTGTTCATATGCTTGCTCATCTCTTTGGCGCTGATCGACTTAAAACATATGATCCTGCCGCTGGAAATCACCATAGGCGGCGCAGTGGTATTTTTGATCTATTCTTTTTTTAACCCGGTTATTTCTCCCCTCGATGCCTTTGGTTCCGCCCTGGGCGGTGCCCTGGCATTTGCCGCTATATACTATCTTTACCTGAAAGTCCGGGAAATTGAAGGCCTGGGCCAGGGGGATATCTGGATGATGCTGTTATTAGGCGCCTTCCTGGGCATCAATAAATTGGTCATCGCCGTTCTCCTGGCATCGTTTTCCGGGCTTTTCGTCGGTTTATTTTTTATTATCTTTAAGAAAAAAGACCTGAAACTGGCCCTGCCCTTTGGCACCTTTCTCAGCCTGGGCAGTTACATCTCCCTGTTCTGGGGTAATGAAATTTTAAAATTGATCCAGTCACTATATCGATAGGGAACGTTAAAACTGCTATGAAAATGATCCACGAAACACACGAAAAACACAAAAAAAAATTAAATAATTTCGTGTTATTTCGTGTAATTCGTGGACCTCTCTTTTTTCATCGTCTCAGGGCGAGGCCGCGGAATCATGAGGAACTAATATGAAAAAAACAACCACTATTTTATTGTTAGTGATTCAACTCTTTTTGCTGATTATTTTTCAAAATATTTATTCGCTGTTCAAAGAATTCGGGGAAGTAGACCTGGCAAGAATACAAGACCCCTATCGGTTAATGGAAAATATAAAAAGCATAACCAGGATGTTTTCCGTACTCTTTGTCGTTACCAGTTTGTTTTTTATCGCTACCGCGGTTTACCTGGGGTTCCAGTTTAAGAGGTCAAAGCTGAAACCGGAGATAAAAGGTATTCCTCCCCTCCATGATTATTTATTGGAATTAAAAGGCAGTGAAACGGAATTAAAGGACTTAGTCGAGAAACAACAAGCCCATGTCTTAACAAAAGAGGAACTCAATAAAAGTATCATCAACAACATTAATTCAGCGGTTATATTTTTAAACCAGAGCGGCCGCATCGATATTTTTAATGCAATAGCCGAACAACTGTTTTCCCAAAGCTTTGCCCATGCCAAAAACAACCTACCCACTAACGTATTAACGAAATTTCCCGAGATTGCCGATTTTATTGAAACGAATGAAGAGCAAAAGATTTCCAAAGAAATCAGCACCAACGAACGGATATTTTTCGTTGATCTCAATCCAATTGAAAACATCGGTCAGTTGGTTATTATTAAAGATATCACCGAAGAAAAGAAACGGGAAGAAATCGACCGCAGGAACAGTAATTTTATTATGTTAGGAGAGATGACGGCATTTCTGACCCATGAGGTCAGGAACTCCCTCGGTGTTATTTACGGGTATACCAAAACCATCAAGACCGATAAAAACAAAACGGAAAAAGTCAACAAAGAAATCAATTTTTTAACTGCCATGATGGAAAGTTTTTTGAATTTTTCCAGGCCTATCCAGGTAGAAAACAAGCACGAAATAAATGTGGCTGAACTGCTGGATAAACTTTCCGGTGAAGTTGGGGTAACCCTGAACCTGAAATCGGGAGATTTAGTCCTGGAAAGCGACCCGGCGCTTTTACGTTCGGTGTTTTTAAATCTCCTGTTAAATTCCAAAGAAGCCGGCGCAGATCAAGTAATAATCACTACTAAGAAAAAAAAGAACAAAGACATAGAAATCCTTTTGCAAGACAATGGTAAAGGAATCGATGCCGGGGTAAAAGAAAAGATCTGGTACCCGTTTTTTACCACCAAAGAAAAGGGAACCGGCATGGGCCTGGCTATTATCCGTAAAATAGTCAACACCTTAAAAGGTGAGATTTCTCTAAAAGAAACCGGACCGGAAGGGACCACGTTTAAGATTATTTTTTACGGATAGAGACGCAAAATTTTGCGTCTAATTAAAAGCTCTTGCGGATGCTTCACGGAGCCGAAGGCAAAAAAATTTTTTCTCTGTGATCTCTGTGATCTCTGTGGCAAAAATATTCTGCCGGGAATAATTTACCTGGCACCTTCATTTCCGCGGTTGGAATGGGACCGGGGAAAACATGAAATTTGGGTAAGGCCATGGACAAATTTCCTTGAAATTTGTCCACGGCTGTGTTAAAATTTCCACATGAAAGAAATCAACCGATTATTCTATGATAAACTCAGCAAAAGTATCGACAAAAAAACAATCTTACTGCTCACAGGAATCCGCCAGTCAGGGAAAACAACAGCCCTGAAATACCTTGCAAAAAGAATAGAAGGGAAAAAACTCTGGATTAACTTCGATAAATTCCAGGATCGAATCCGTATACAAAAGAATCCGGAAAACCTGGTTTCAGACATCGAGGAAGCAGCAGGAAAGACCCTTAAACATATCAAAAACGAGCGGATTTTTGTTTTCATGGATGAAGTACAAAAAGTTCCGGGAAATAACCTTGCCTGGCACCCATAAACATTTTCGCTGCACTCACAAAGGGAATGGTAGGGCAGCCCCCATCGGGCAAATAAATGCCGGCAGCGGGAAAAATTTAACAGGCGTCATCGGGTGTGGAACTATAAAATTTACCGAATAATTGGCTTATCTGGCCGAAAACGACACTTCGTTCGGGTTCCTGCCTATCTTCGTTCGGGTTGACGGCCGTCTTCGTTCGGGTTGACGACCCACTTCGTTCGGGTTGATGACTATCTTCGTTCGGGTTGACGACCCACTTCGTTCGGGATAAATTCTACCTTATTTCCGGGGTTTGTAACAAGAGAGTCAGAAGGTTCGCCCTCTTCTATAGGGGCTTTACCTTCATATCTTTTCCTTCGTTTGTACATATAATTACTCCGGTATCCCCTTCTACGCTCTTCATCTTTACGGAATGCAAATTGACCGCATTCATAAATCCGGTCAACTGCCTCCTTTAGATGAGTATAAGCCCGATCGCGAATATTTTTGCCGTCATTCGCTCTCTTTCTTTCACAATTGGCTGCAGCCAGGAGCTTTCTCATTCGAGGTGAGGTTTCGGCTGCCCGGTCAAGAAGAGTCATATCGAAATTGATCTTTTTTAGCAGCAGCGGATTATCTCTTCCAATTACGGCCAGGTCGTTTAATTCCTGGATCATATCCGTATGTGCCTTACCTTCCGGGAAATGGGCTATTTTCCTTAAAAGTTCGTCATCCTTTCGAAAGGCATAACGGAAACACTGCAAAATATCATCTCGCAAATCGTAAGCAATCGGCGATTCTTCTTGCCATTTTTTTGCCGCTTCCTTCCCGGAGAATCGCTGTTCATTCCAGCGGGATTCCGCTTCCATTAAGGCGCCTACACGTGCGGGCAGGTCCGTGACAAGCTCCCAGTTCAATCCTAAAACGGTTAGTGTTTCCTTATCGTTCCGGCACCACTGATAAAGATTGTTGACCTCCTGCATATAAACATCCACCGGGATATTGTTGGGTATTTTGACTTGATCTTCCTCGATGGCTTTTATCTCCTCGAGTTTTTTTTCGTAGTCTTCTTTAGTATTCACATTTTACCTCCATTCATTTTACATTAGAAATGACTTTACTAAAATGTCCGGTAAATGTCAAGCGAACAAAATGAAAAAAAATTTTTCAATCAAAAAGAATTAAAGGAGACAGGTAATTATTTCTTTTTCAGCGAGGACAAATTATACTCAAATATTTAAATGCAATTGTCAAGACTTTATTCGGTGTGGCATTCCTTTATACAGTAAGAACACCCATGGGCTTTTGGATAATGTTTTTTAGCCGCTTGCACCGCATCACGACATTTGTCAAATGTACCCAAATAAATTCTATTTTCCTCACGAGGCATATAGCGGCAGTCTGATGTGTGAACCTCGTGATCTCCATTGGGGTCCGGATTCTTGTTTACATAATAACCAGCGCTTATATTTCTCTGCTGCATGGCAGCCCTGCTTATTTCTTCTATTGATCTGTTTTCCCATAATTTTTTTTGCCATTTTGTATATAGTAAAACTCAAAAAAAAGCAAATTTAAAATAAAAAACCGGGGACGACCGGGTCAGGGAAGGGTTAGAGAAATTTGATAGTAGTTGAAAAATCCGGGAAATTGGATTATAATTAACGTGTTATGAGAACGAAACGACAGACAACAACCGCTGCTGCCGGGAAAAAAAAAGCAAAAAAGAGTAAATACGACTCCGCGTGGAAAAAGTTGATCGAAGGTTATCTAAAATACTTCCTGGAATTCTTTTTCCCGCATATCTACGAGGCTATTGATTTCACCAAAGAGATTCATTTCCTGGATAAAGAATTACAGGAGATCGACCCGGATAGCAATATTGGGGACCGCACTGCCGATGTCCTGGTAAAAGTCCATCTAAAAACGGGAGGACTGGCCTATATCGGTATCATTATTCACATCGAAGTGCAGAGCCAGCCGAGACCGGGGTTAATGAAGCGCATGTTTATTTACTATTACCGTGGTTTCGATAAAATGATTGAAAAAGATATCCCGATGATCAGTGTGGCAATTTTAGCGGATGATGACCCAAACTATAGACCGGATGAATATTGTTTCGGTCTTTTAGGTTTCGATATTCGGATGAAAATACCTGTTATTAAAATTCTTGATTATAAATTGAAAAAAGAACTGCGGGAAAAACTGGAGACCAGCAAGAATCCCATGGCTATGATTGTTAAGGCGCAATTAAAAAGCCACGAGGTAAAAGGAGCGGATAACGAGGCAAAATTCGAGGTAACCAAGGAATTGATCAGGCAATGTTATAAGAATGAGTATTCAAAAGACGTTACCCGGTTTATTATGAAATTTTTTGCCTGGGTCATCCGGATACCGGAGTCTTACAAGACTCGTATAAAAAGGGAAATTAGAAAAATAGAGGAGGATTTAAAAATGGAATATATACCTTTATGGGAACGTGACGCCAGAAGAGAAGGAAAAAGAGAAGGAAAAAGAGAGGGAAAAAGAGAGGGAAAAAAAGAGACCGCAAGGCAAATGCTGCTGGATAATATGCCTATAGAAAAAGTAGTCAAATACACCGGTCTCACTGAAAAAGAAGTAAAAGCTCTGATGCATTAATCCCGCATCCGTTTCCGAACGGAAAACGAAAATGAAAACAAATTTTCGCCTGTCCCCTTCTTTTTTCTTTCTGAATCCCGGATGAGCACGATAAAAACCGTCAGGCACCCGGGGCAGATCATTTGCACCTTTTCTGTTTTCTTTCTCTCTTCCGCTGACATGATGAAAAGATTAAAGGGGACAGGCGAAATAAGTACCACCAGCAGCAATGTTGTTAAAATATCACGATAGGCACGTTTTAGTCACGTTCGGTGAGTTTTTGCTAATTTTGAACCGTGAAAACCGCTGGAAACCATTATTATAATTGCCTTTCAATTTTGATATGGTTTTACGCAGTCTGTTCTCATCAAACAAAGGGCGGCTGGAAACCATTTTCAGTAAATGGTTTCGCAAGGCCATTTTTTTAGTTTGCATCGCCTACGCTAATTTCATCCCAAAACGCCAAAGCAACAATCTTTTTTCGAAAGGTCAAAAATGCGGGACACGGGGAACTGGCAAGAAATAGAATTTTGAATCGTAGAAAGTTTTTTTTAAGCTGAGGTTGAAATAGGCGGTTACTTGTACTATAATTTAGTTATGGAATTTAATCAAATAACCGATACGCCGCCACATATACAGGAACTGCTGATCGAAGGCTATCGCCGAATGTCTCCACAACAGAAATTGAAACGTGTGGATGAATTGACAAAAGCTGTTCAACAGTTTGCCCTGGCTCGTATTCGACGACAGTATGGAGACATTTCCGAACGGGAACAAAAACTCCGTCTTGCATCCTTATGGCTGGATCGGGAAACCATGATCAAAGTATTCGACTGGGATCCATCAGTTAAAGGATACTGATATGCTCCTTACAGAGCCCGTCCAAATTACCCAACGACTTGTGCGGGAGTTTGAAGATTTAAAAATTCAATATTATGTTGGCGGCTCTCTGGCAAGTTCACTACATGGCATTCCCAGGGCGACGCAAGATGTCGATATTATCGCCGATATTGCTTTCCAGCACATCCCAAAGCTGGTAAACGCCCTTGAAACTGAATTCTATATTGATGGCGATATGATCAGGGAAGCCATTCAACGGCGTAAATCATTTAATCTCATCCATTATGAAACGATGTTTAAGGTGGACATTTTTATCCCTAAATTGGACACGGCTTCACAAGAAGAAATGGAAAGACGGCAACAGTTCCAGGTCTCAGATAGCCCCCGGAACTTACTTTATTTAGCAAGTGCTGAAGATATTATCCTTAATAAATTGCAATGGTTTCAAATGGGTGGTGGAGTTTCGGAACGTCAGTGGAACGATGTTCTTGGAGTGATACAGGTTCAGCATCAAAAACTTGATCATTCTTACCTGGAACGCGCGGCTCAACAAAGAGGGGTCGCAGAATTGCTTCAAAAAGTTTTCAATGAATTTAATATTGAATAAGGGAGATTATGAACAGTGGCAACCGGGAATGGAGAAAAAAGAAGGTGCCAGGCAAATAAACCCCTGGTTACCCTTGCTTCCGTCACAATTTAACTAAATTGCACGAGCAACAATCATCTGTCATCAAATGCAACATTTACACACTTACATGCACCGTCCCCGTTTTCAATTTTGGTGAAGGAATAATTTTTTAAATTACACTATAGACTGCATCATTTTTCACTTGACATCATACTTCTAAAGTGCTATTTTCTCTTTGAAATGTTGTGTGACAAAAGGAGAAAAAAATGAGTGCACAGTTAGATGTAAACGAAATATTAGATTTTGCCATTCTTATGGAACAAAAGGGGTATGAATTTTATACCGAAAGCGCTAAAAAATTTAATGACCTGAAACTGACTCAACTTTTTCATTTATTGGCGGAACAAGAATTTAATCACGAGAAAATTTTTAAAAATATGAAAGAAAAAACCGGTCCCTTGAAATCAACCGCTCTCGATGATAAGACTGATGAGATTCATTTGAAAGATTATTTAGGTGAGTTTCTTTTCGGCAAAAAAAAGTCTTTAAAAGAAAAAGTAAAGACCCTTCAGACTATTGAAGAGGTAGTCCAATTGGCTTTTGGTATTGAAAAAGACTCTGTGATGTTTTATACAGCCTTGAAAAAGTATGTGGACAAAGAGAATGAGGCTATGATTGAATCCGTTATCCAGGAAGAAGTCAGTCATGTTTTAAAGCTGCAAAAATTCAAAACAGAAGAAATCCCTCCGCCTCCCGATGTCGATGCTTTGTAAATTCTCAGACAATCTTCTAGCCTTTGACCACTACTAAGGGAATCAAACGGGCTACTTTTTTGGAGATACCTGCCCCATCGGTGACGTCGATAATTTCATCGATTTCTTTGTAAGCTTCGGGGATTTCTTCTCTTAAACCCTTATTAGAGTGAGAAAACACCAGGATGTTTTTCTTTTTTAGATTTTCTCTTACATTCATGCCTGCAGAGAATTTAATAGCTTTGTGCCGGCTGAGTCGTCTGCCGGCGCCATGGGCCGAAGAACCCAGGGAGAGTTCCATTGCCGTTGGTGTACCTCGCAGCACATAGGAAGCCGTGCCCATGCTCCCCGGGATCAACACCGGTTGTCCAGTGGTCTTATATTCCTGGGGTATGTCTTTGTGTCCGGGAGGAAATGCACGGGTGGCCCCTTTTCTATGAACCAGGACTTTTTGGGTATTTCCGGCAATGACATGGTCTTCAAATTTGGCAATATTATGGGCCTGGTCATAAACCAACCGAATCCCTAATTGTTGAGCAGAACTCCTGAGGGTATCCTCAAAAATTCCTGCAATATCATCCATTAACAGGTGTCGATTGGCCCAGGCAAAATTGGACGCGGCATTCAGGGCTTGCAAATAGTGCTGTCCTTCTTTTGACTGGATTTCCGCATAGATCAACTGCGGATCATTCACCTTGATTTTTCCCAGGTTTTTCTTTCTTAACCGCTCGATATAGTCACTGGCGATTTGATGCCCAAATCCCCTGGACCCCGTATGAATCATGATGGCAATATTTCCTTTTTTTAAGCCAAAAACCGCTGCCGCTGTTTCATCATAGATTTCATCCACCAATTGCACTTCAATAAAATGATTCCCGCCTCCCAAAGAACCAACCTGGGTATGTCCCCGATCAATTGCACGTTGGCTAATGATTTCCGGCATATTAAAGGGTAATTTCCCTGACGATTCGATGGATTTCAAATTGGCGCTGCTGCCCACCCCGGTTTTGGTGTAATGGTTGGCGATTTCTTCCGCACCGTTTTCCAGTACTTTCATGAATTGCTTTTTGCTCAATCTCAAATTGCTTTTTTTAGTCATGCCGGTGGGGATTTTGCTCAGTATGGAATACCCGATGTTTTCCCTGTAGTTTCCCAGATCATCTTGTGGAATATTAGTGGAGAGTAACCGGACGCCGCAGTTGATATCATAACCCACGCCCCCGGGCGAGACAATCCCGGTATCCGCGGGAAATGCAGCCACTCCCCCGATACAAAAGCCATAACCGTAATGAATGTCCGGCATGGCATAAGAACAAGATAAAATCCCCGGTAAAGATGAAACATTAAGTACCTGTTGAATGGCTTGATCTTCAATGGCATTATTTAAAATATTTTCCGTGGCAAAAACTTCCGCATCGACATTCATTTTTACCTGTGAAGATTTATATTTATCTTTTTCCAGCACCCACCGGTAAGGTGATACTTGCGTAAAATCTTTTAATTCCATTTTTTCACCTCATTTAAATATCAAAAATAATCTCTGTTGACAAAACATTGTTTTCTCTATTGATTTTCAAATTATGGTAAGTAACTGATTTTATTTCCATGTTAGGTTCCTTATCAGCAGGTATTGTGAGTAAATCCGCGTTTAAAAATGTTTCATTGATTTCTTTTATTTTTAGACCAGTGGTAATTTTATTTTCATTTTGCAGCAGGAACACGATTTCCGAGAGCAGGTTGACCAGGATATTTTCCAGGCTGTCGCCGTGGAATTCAAAGGGATAAACTGATGATGAGGCGGAAGAGGACAGGTTATGGTCATCAAAATAGAGCAAATTCAGTCCTTTAACGGCACTTTGCAGGAGTTCCCCGTATCCGCTGCCCCGGATACGGATACCCACATCCGCGGTAGTTGAAAAGGTCTCATATTTTTCCATTTTAAATCCATATTTTTATACTTTTACAACACTCTTTTATTTTACACCCTTTAAGAATAAATTACAAATCACAAAATACAGATTACAAAGGGGTTAACGCCCCCAGCTTGTTAAGAACTCCAAAGTTAAATGTCTAAAATTATAAGCGAAAATTTAATCAAAAGCTTTTGCAGATGCTTCACGGGTCCAGGGGGACGGTTTTCTCGAAAAGAGTCCCCCTGCCCGCCGGAGGCACCATGCACCTGGGGGTATCGAGCCGGATACAGGCTCATACAAATTTCTTACACTAATGACAGATCAATCGGGTGCAGCAGCATGCTGCCCGCCGGAGGCAAAGAATTATTATCAGTAATCAGGTAGTGGATTCAGGGAATATTTTGGTAAAATATTTATGGTTACTCTCTTTTGCCGGTTATTGAACCTGTCGAAAAACAGAAATTCATAATTTCCCACATACCCGGGCCCGGTTCCCCAATAAAACACTCCTTTTACCACATCAAAAGTGGAACCGGGAGGTAATGGTTTTAGTTCCTCGCCCGACACCTGGTATCCACTGTATAGGCCGGGCATCGCACCTACATGTATCACCACCCGTTCCAATTCTTCGATGTCAATAGTAATATTACCCTCATCATCGGGATAAACTTCATCGGGTTCGAGGAGGCGGTTATAGCCTCTTTTTACTTTAACGCCTTCAATTTTGTCAACAGGGGTATAGGAGAGTTCGTGAATAAATGTGGGATGGGGGAGTTGAAGGTTGGCTGCGGCGGCTTTGCTTTGAGCAGAGCTGCCGTCCAGGTTTTGGATGGTAAAATACCTGCTGCCGATGCCGTCTCTATTTCCCTTGTTATCCTGGGCTGTCCACTGGATAGTATGGAGCCCATTATCATACTTAGCGGTATTCAGGATAAATTTGCCGATGGCTCCATTACTATTGGCATAACCGGGGAAGAGCGTGGCAATATCCTTGCGGTAAAGATTATATTTGGGGTTCCCAAGATAGACACCGTTTACATAAACTTTGATGGTGGAACCATTGGTGGGGATTTTGTTGGGCTTGGGCGTCAATACCCACCCAAAATTGATAAAACCGCTGCCTTTGGCAATGCCGCCTTGACCGGGCGTATCGATCGCCCCAAAGGGTTTCACTGCATGGGCGTTGTCTACTGTGATGGTTTTGGTACCTAAAGTTACCGTATGACCTTCGGCATCAGTGGCTTTGGCAATAATATTATACCTACCGTTTCCACCGTTAGGTAAAAAGTTGGTAAGCAGCATGTACCCCCAACCGGCTTCATAGCTTTTGGGATAGGTGGGATATGCCTTTTCTACATCCGGGCGCGGTCCTTCCACAAATACCCCGTCACCTACATAAGTAGAGCCATTGTATATCTTCAAGCTCACCACTTCGATATCATCCAGCACCCAGCCGGTGACCGGGATACTGCTTCTTACCTTGGAACCATTGGTAGGGGTGGCAAAGTCACCAAAGGGTTTATCAGTGGCGCCGGATTTGTATACTTTTAGAGTAACACTCACTTTTCGGGGTGAATTGGAGGCATTGGAGGACTTGACTGTTATGGTGCCGGTATAGGTACCGGGAGATAAACCGGAGTTATTGGCGTCCACCTTGATAATCCCGGAATTGGTGCCTGATTTGGGGTTGACACTAAGCCATGGTTTATTATCGCTGACAGTCCAGTTTAAGGTCCCTGTCCCGGAATTACTGACTGATATATATTGACGGCTGGTGATTTTGCTCCCGGTGGCACCATAATAAAGGTTGGTGCGGTTCAATTTGATTTTTGCGTTCCCGGTGCCGCCGCCGCTGACTTGCATTGTCACTGATATAGTCTTAGATGAAGGGGTGGCATTGGGATCAGATACGGTGATTGTCCCGGTGTAGGTGCCGGCGGATAAGCCGGAGCGGCTGGCCGTTACGGTAACGGTCCCGGAGTTCTGACCGGATGTGGGACTGACACTCATCCATGACCGATTATCCGTTACAGACCAATTTAACGTACCACCACCACTGTTGCTGATGGTAAAATTCGCTGAAGTACCGCTGGTGCCAAAGTTCAATGAACTTTTATTCAAGGAGATAGCGGGTGGAGCCGACGCACTGTGGTCAATCACAATGGGCCAACGGCCATAGGTACGGTTGCTGTTTAAACCGTCTGAAAATGTGGCATAAATATAATAAGTTCCATTGGCCATTTTGGCGGTGTTCCAGGTATATTGTTCATTAGTGGGATTGATGCCTGATTTGATCAGGGTGCCGTTATACCCGCTGTTATTGGTATCATAATAAAGGTTAAGGGAGGCAGAGGTGGAATATTTGTCGGTATAATTCCATTTGATGGTATAAGAGTCATCCGCCCGTTCAAAAGCGGCCAGCTTAACTTCCTGGATATAAAAACTTTTATTAGTCAAAAACTCATGGGGATCGACGCGCAAACCATCGATACTGCCGTTCCAACCGGTGTTGGATTGACTATTTTCCAGGGGAAGGGTTTTCATATCGGCAATAATGGTATCGATAGTGATGGTGCCGCTTTTGTGGCGG
>Ga0210084_1000120_pt1 | contig 12018 bp, 11 predicted proteins | sample China_Galinas_Co_3_FD_184863 | JGI IMG/M metagenome (GOLD analysis project Ga0210084, IMG submission 184863) | Wetland microbial communities from San Francisco Bay, California, USA, that impact long-term carbon sequestration -... | ecosystem: Environmental > Aquatic > Marine > Wetlands ... | reverse complement strand
TTTTTCCTGGAAGGCCTGGAGGATTTCCGGTATGCCGGTTATGTGGAAGGCTCCCCGCTTCAGGCGGTGGTACACACACGCACGATCATAGACCCGGTTTTCGGATTGAAGGTCACCGGTAAGCTGGATGGGAAGAACAGCATTTCCGCGATTGCCGTGTTGGATGAAGCGCCAGGTGATCAAGACTCTACCGGGGCCGGCCGTGCCGGTTTCGGGATATTGCGCTTCCGCCATGCTTTAAAGAAAGATGCCTATCTCGGCGGGTTTTATACGGGAAGGGAAGTTTCGGAAGGATACAACCGGCTTGCAGGCGTCGATGGACGTTTAAGGCTTTCCAGGTTTGTTGTGGCTGAATATCACCTGCTGGGATCGATAACCAAAGACCCGGGTGAAAACCGCAAATCCTACGGCCATGTGCTGGGTGCCCGCTGCCAGTACGACAGCAGGAATCTTATTTACGAAATCGGTATCCAGGATATTTCCAAAGATTTCCGGGCCGATGCCGGGTTCTTGACCCGGCAGGGGCTTACCCGGCTGACTCTTTACGGCATGTATCGCTTCTACCCTAAATCCAAATTTTTCCAGCGTGTCGAGCCCTTTTACCTGGGTTTTCATCTGCTGGACAAAGAGAGCAACCTGGTTGAGAGCATGAATTATTTTACCTTTCGTGTCAACATGCCCCGGAGTTCCATGTTCCGCATCAATTTCATACTGGCCAATGAAGTCTATGCCGGCAGGAGTTTTAACACCGGCGGCATCGGGTTCAATGCCTTCGGCCAGGTCACCAAACACCTGTTTGTAACTCTCTTCTACCAGCGCATCGGGAGCGTCTATTATGATCCGGATAACCCTTTCCCGGGCAGGACCAATGATGCCTTTATCTCTCTTCTATACCAGCCGGGGGAAAAATTCAGTACCTCTTTGGACTTTTCCTATACGGATTTTTACCGCAAATCCGATTCTCAAAAAGAATACGATTACTCTATCCTCCTCAGCCGCACCATCTACCAATTAAACAAATATCTATTTTTCCGGGGTATTGTCGAGTACAATTTTTACCGGGAAAAGTTGGACCTGGACTTGCTGGCCTCTTTTACCTATATCCCCGGCACTGTGGTTCACGTGGGTTACGGGTCGGTGCGGGAAAAGCTCCGCTGGAACGGGATGGAATATGTCCCGACAGACCGGTTCATGGAAACCCAGCGTGCCTTCTTTGTCAAAGTCTCCTATCTCTGGCGGTTGTAAAGAGGAATTCGATTCATTTAAGAAGCCTTCAGGAGGCCCGAATGGGCCCCATGCCATGGGTCTTCTAGTCTGGCGCCTTATTTTTTATTGGGCCTTGTCTCCTGGAGTAAGGCGTTTTACCAGGCGATCTGCTTCAAGGTGATAGTCTATAATTCCTTTTAGCCTTGCACCCACCGGCTGGAAATACCAACCCAGTTCTTTTGTTGCTTTTCTATCCCAGGTTGCGTCGCCGTAATAGGTGATACTTATGAAACTATTACCTAATGAATCCAGGGCTTTTCTCATTATCTCCTCCCGCGTATAAAAATCATCCGATGTTATCAATGGGATTCCTTTAAGTTCGAACCCGGCAGATTCCAATTTTATTTTTGCCGACTCAAACCATCCGCCCGTGGCAAAAGCCATCTTTAGAAGTGATTGACCGGCAATTTGATGAAGGAAACGCTTTGCTCCCGGGACTTCGGCAAAGCCATTGTTGGCAGCGATGTATTCCCTGACTTTCTTGAAAAACCGTTGCTTTATACGTTCGATAGTTCCGGGTGTTTTGGGGATTAAATTGTCTTCTAATACTTCCATAAGACAACCCTGGTCAGTGACGTGGCGGTATTTGCTCAAGTCATTTTTAAATTTCACTTGACCCAGCTCTTCTACAATGCTCTGTTTAAAGAACGTGCCGTCCACATGAGTGGACTTAATCAGGGTGCCGTCTACGTCGAATATAATTGCATGCATCGCTAAACACCAATTTAGATACGAATTTCATATTTTTTTTAACCATAGGTGTTATTTATATCATAAATTAAAAAAATACGCCATCTACTTTTTCTTGCCAGCATTTTTGTCTATTCCAATATCTTCAATTTATCGGTTTTGTTGTTTTAGAAGCCACGAATGCAGCGCGGGACTCACCGTTTATGGGTAAGGACCGTTCATTACACCATGCCAAAAGTTCTTTCACATCCACCTTGACTTTCTCTACTTTAATCCCCTTTTTCCTTAATTCCCGGACTTTGTTTTGAGCAAATTGGATCCATTCCATAAACGTATTTTCCAACTCATCGCCGTCCTGGGATAGTTTTTTTAACAATTCCCATTGTTCGGGTTTATACCACGCAACCCCGATCCAGGAGTCCTTCTGATGCATGTATACTCTTTCTGTTTCCCTGACTAATTTTTTTTTTACTGCCATAATTATATATTATTTCATGAAGTGAATGTTCTTTCAAGTCCAAATTTATTTTTTTAATACAAATTTTCTTTACCTGTCGCTTTTCTATTATCTCAAAGGGGCACAAAGAAAAAAAGAGTATCCAGACCATACCAATGAAAAGCTTTTGGAAGTCCAGAAGGGGCTGGCAGCCCCGACCTATTAAAGAGTGTCTTTATGCTTTTCTTTTTTCACTAATGACAAATGACTAATGACCAATGACCATTGTCTGAAAGGTTTCTGGCCGCCGGAGGCAAAAGTTGACGTTGGATTTAGGTTTTCCTATCCGGTTGACATTTCTTTCCGTTTATACTATTCTAGTCCTGGTGTAAGTAAAATACCTTTACTGGAATTAAAGCAAAATGAAAGTGACGGAAGATCAAAAAAGACACATGGTGGCAAACCTTAACAAGTCCTTTGAACTATTAAAAACTGTTATGGAGCTGAAACTGGCCTATTTAAAAAAGATGCACCCGGACAAAACCGAAACGGAGTTAATCAGAAAAATCCACCTGGATGTCATTAAAGCAAAAGAGAATCAATGGAAATTGCAGAAGATTTAAAGGTCTTGTTAAAAAAATAATTTACCTGGCACCTTCTTTTAAAGTTATTTAGGGTCTTTTTTCTCAAATGGGCTTTCAGTGGTAATTTTGCCGTTCGGCAGCTCGTAATAAATGATGCCGTTTTTTGAAAAAACAATAGGAATGCCTTTTTCTTTGTTTTCTCTCAGTACTCTTTCCACTGCTTCATTGCCGATTTCTTGTATTTCGAATGCATCCTGGTAAAGGCTTAAATCATCTAATTTTTCCATTTGCATATTATTTTTCCTCCACTCCTCTGATAAATATATCAAATAACTTTTTATCATTGCACCCAAATTTACTTTGCGATCCAAAGGCAAATTCGATGAATTTCTGTTCGGAATTATATACTAAAAACCATTTGTCAGCTAGCTCCCGGTAAGTATTCCAAAAGTTTTTTCTACTCCGATGAAAACGTCGTACAACATCATCATCAGGTACGGGATGACCGCCTTTGAGTACCCTCTCTTTTATCCTCTCAATGCACACCTCCGGGGTTTCAAGGAAAATATATACAATCCTAATAAAGTAGCCTATACTCTTCAACTCTTTGATCAGCCCTATCATTGATTTCCCCGCCAGGGTGGATTCAATGATAACACTTTCTCCCGCTTCCATTGCTTTCCTGATGTGCCGGAAAAATAATTTTCCCGCTTCCAGTTTAGCCTGGTTGAAATTTTGAGGGTTAATGGATTTGGCAATTTCATCCGCGTTTATGAACTTATAGGGGTACCTGGTCTCGAAATCCCTGGCAAACGTGGTTTTGCCGGTGCCGTTGGCACCTGCGATAATTATCGCTTCTTTATTCAAACCAGCACTCCTTTAATACCTGGCAATTTTTTATAAAAGAATATTATACCAAATTTTCAGCAATTAATCGACAAGGGATAAGGGGATAAGGTATTCTAAATAAGAAAAATAAGGTGCCAGGCTGGAAGGACTCGTATTCAAATGTCATTTCAAACCTAAAGGTTATTTTCTTTGCCTGTCCACAGCCCGGACAAGCCGGAACCAAAAAGATTTAGCCACAGAGGACACAGAGGACACAGAGGTAAAAAAATCTTCTCTCTGTGCTATCTGTGATCTCTGTGGCAAAAATATTCTGCCGGAAAGTTGCAGGATTTTACTGCAAGGTAACTTTTCTCTTACCGGTGTCGTGAAAAACGTGAACGATGCAATGGGAAAATTTACCTATGTTATGCCAAATGCGACCTGTGCAGTGCAAACCGCGACCTATGCGGGGAAAAATTCTACCGATACCGTGCCAACTGTGAACGGCGCATCGAAATGTTTCGCCGATGCCGTGAAAAATGTGAACGGTGCAATGAAAAATTCTACCTGTACGGGGAAAAGCTCTACCGATGAATTGCTAATCCGGACCTATGTAATGAAAAATATTACTTTTGTCGTTCGAAATGTGACCTGATCGATGAGTGTTTTTACATTGTATCCCTAAACGTTACCGATGGAGTTCCTGATTTTACTTGTACCGTTCCAAATTTTCCCGAAACCGTGCGAATCGCTGCTTGTGCCTGTTGACTTTTACATTAATTATGCTAAACTTTATTGTTTGCCTTTTAGTTTTTTGGCAGTGAAAGTAAAACTTTGGGGAATATTCCCCGCATGCTAAAAAGGTAACCTTGTTTTATGAAGGTATAGAAGGAGGTATGATATGAAAATAAATAAAAGAGAGTTCTCCCGGGAACTGGGGAGACGGTTGACAATGGTGCGGAGAGAGTTGGGATTTTCCCGGCCGGAGCTGGCGGAACGCTTTGGGATTTCTTCCAATGCCCTGGGCAAAAACGAACACGGTGAGTCTATTCCCAATCCCCAAACGCTGCACCGTTTAGCATCGGATTACGATATTTCTATGGATTGGCTTTTTTTTAATAAAGGACCGATGTATCATAAAGAGAAAAAACCAATGGAAGAACTAAAAAAGGAACTGGACCTGGCAAGGCAGCAGCTAGCGGTGAGTGAAAAAAAGAAACCATTGGAAGGCAAGGAAATGGGGACCGCCGCGGTTTCGCGGTTAACACCGGAGCTCAGAGAACTGGTGGAACAGATGGGGAAAATTCCCTTGCTGTATCATGAAATATTGGCGCATTTCCACCGTTTTAAAAGGGAAAACAAAGAATTACCTTGATCCGGACATAAGTTTGATTTTAAAAAGAAATTATGCTATACATTTGAGTTGACATTACATAATTAAACCAGAGGAGGAATGATGATAAAAAAGATTCTATTGGTTATCCAGATGTTACTTGTTTCGGGCTTTATTTTTGGGGAAAAAGTGGCTGTATTACCGGAGATTAACCATCCATACGGATTTCGTGTAGATGGTGACCGGTTCTATGTAACCGAGGGCGTTACTATTTTTATTTATTCCACAAAAGATTACAAACTTATTAAAAAGTTTGGCAAAGAAGGCGAAGGCCCGGGGGAAATTCTCCTTGACCGGCGCCGCGGAAATGATGAGATCGGGATTAGTGTCCGGCCGGACTATTTAATTGTAAACAGTATATTTAAGGTATTATACTTTACAAAGCAAGGAGAATATGTAAAAGAGATTAGAATAGCGGAATCGGGAGGGCGACTGGTGGAACCGCTGGGAAATCAATTCGTAGGTAAAACATTCAAAAACGAAAAGGGTAAACTATATCACGGCATTGCTATCTATGATGCCAATTTAGATAAAGTAAAAGAGATTTACCATCATAAGCACGGATGGCAGGGGGCTGAAGCGGAATTCAATCCTTTAACCATGGAACAGGCTGCTTTTGAAATCTGCGACGATAAAATATTTGTGCTGGATGGAGCCAGGACCATGGTCATGGCTTTTAACAGCAAGGGTGAAAAACTTTTCACAATAACGCATAATGATGATCCGGTCAAATTTACAGATCAACATAAAGAAGAAATGATACAAAACTACCGGCTTAATTCCATGTGGAAAGCATATTATGAAAGAAAAAAACGCTTTTTTAAGTTTCCCGAATATTTCCCTCCAATACGCTGGTATTATGTTGATCCCTTAGAAAAAAAAATCTACCTGGAAACCGAAAAGGTGGAAAACCTGGAACGAAAGTATATTGTATATGATTTTAAGGGAAAATTAATCAAAAAGATCATGCTTCCATCCGAACAAAAAGTTTTGGGAAATCTCACTGCTTTCTACGGTGGAAAGTGTTATAAACTGTTCGAGAATGAAACCACGGAAGAATGTGAATTATATATTACCGACCCCCATGGCATGGGGGACCTGTAAGGCCTTCGGCCTACTGAAGGCTTCTTTAACTGAACCGATGCTGCTGTAAATGCAACAAAATACAGGAGGTTATATAAACTGTGAGAAGTTGTTTACAAAAAGGGTATCGAAGCCTTCAACCGCTTTTTTAACCGTCATATTTTAAACAAACCAAAGGCGGTCATGGTTTGCATGGATTCTTCCAGGTTGCAAACCATGACCGCCTTTAATCAAAAGCTTTTACGGGGGGTCCAGATGCTGCACGGGGCGGTTTTCTCGAAAAGAGCCCCCCTGGCCGCCGGAGGCAAAGTCTCCTACTGTTTCTTTATTCCCATTTTTTTCATTTTTTTATGGAGGCCGTGGTAAGTCATGTTCAGTTCTTTAGCGGCTCGTGATTTATTCCAATCGTGTTTTTTTAATACATCGATAATAGTTTCCCGTTCAGGTTTTAAGTTAAAACCCCGTGGGGCAGGTGTAGGGGGATGAGGTGAAGGTTCCTTTGTTGAGACAATATTTTTTTTGATTTTTTCAGATAAGATATCAAAATCCACCCGTTCGCCGTCATCGGTCAGGTTAACAACACTGTTGATCTCATTTTCCAATTCCCGGATATTACCGTACCAGTCAAAGTTAACCAGCGCCTCAAAGGCTTTAACCGAATACCCGCTGATGGAACGGTTCCTTTGCCGGCAAAATTTATCGGTAAAGTGATTGATCAATGGCGGGATATCCTCTTTTCTTTCCCTTAACGGGGGAATAGTGATTGTCCGGTGGACCAGTCTATAAAAAAGGTCTTCTCTAAATTTTTTCTGTTTGATCAGTTCTTCCAGGTTTTGATGGGTAAGTGAGATAATTCTCAGGTTGACTTTAATAGGGGTTGAGCCACCTAAACGGTAAAATTCAAGTTCTTGTAGTGCTCTCAGGAGCTTGGCTTGAAGATTCAAGGGCATATCGCCGATTTCATCTAATACCAGGGTGCCGCCGGAGGCCAATTCCAGTTTGCCTTTTTTCTGGTTATAGGCACCGGTAAAGGCGCCTTTTTCAGAACCGAAAAGTTCCGATTCCAAAAGATTTTCAGGGATTGCCGCGCAATTAAGAGCTATAAACTTGCTCTGGTCCCGTTGGGAACAGCGGTGAATTAACCGGGCAAAAAGTTCTTTACCGGTACCGCTTTCACCCTCGATCAATACAAACACACCGGAATCCGCGACCTTTTTGGCCTGCAAGATTAACGCTTTGACTGTTTCACTGTTGGTGATTATTTCTATCTCTTCCGGTGTTTCTTTTACTTTTTTTCGAGTCTTTTGTCTTTTGTCTTCAAACACTTTATACAGGAGTTCCACCTGCTTTGCTATGGAGATAAAAAAGGAATCGATGCCTAACAGTTTTTCTATCCGGTCATTTTGAGGGAAATAGATCATACAGCCATGATTATCGCCTAAATTCAAGGGTTCCGTACAGAATCTTCCCGGCGGCGCGGTAACGATATGGTCATGTTTATCCAATGGTACTCTTTCCCGGAACAGCACAGGGTTCTTTTCCAGTATTTCTTTAAGGTGCTGCAAAAGGTCTTGACCCGCATTTATGGAAAGATGGATAATCATTGTTGCATTTTGTATCTCCACCAGGAAAAGAGCGCCGAAACCGGGGATTTCATTGAGCGTTTGAGAGAGGAACGAAAGAAATTCGGTGAATGTGCTTAAACGCAAACCTTTATGGAGAATTTTTGTTTCGGTTCTTTTAAATATGGATTCTATGGTTTTGGTTTTTTTAAGGTCTTTTTTGCTTTCTTTGTCTTTAACTGCTTTAATAAAACTGGAACGAAATTCTTTGGAGAGGGTGAATTCGGTGGTTTCCCCGGTTTCAAAGGAAAAGACGATTTCGCCTGCTTTGAAAGATTCATTGATCTTTAATTCCGCTTTCTTTACTTTTTCATTGTACACAAAGATACCGTTTGCCGATCCGGCGTCTTCTACTAGAAAAGAATTAAGCCTGGGGGTGATAGTTACATGTTTTCTCGAGATAAAATCGTTATCGATGACTATATCGTTGCTTTCATCTCTTCCAATGGTGACCGCGGACTTTTCCAATGGAAATTTTTTTGAAAAGCCATCGATGGTGTAAGAAAGGTATTTCATAGCAAAAGTATAAAAGAAAACCCACTTTTTTTCAACCCCCCGTTAGGTCAGTGGGTCAGTGGGTCAGTGGGTCAGTAGGTCAGTAGTTGCATTGAGGCATGATTGCATGATTGCATGGATGCATGGATATCATTTCGCTTGTAATTTTGGACATTGCCATACGGCACCTGCCTTTTTTTTAGACAGGCGCATTGTAATTTTTTTCATCTTTTCAACTTCTATATCCCTCCCATTTACTCACTAATTTACTGAACTACTGATAAAATCCCCCGGAAAAACTTTTGATTAAATTTTATTCCTCTTGAAATTTACTTTTATATGTGGTACTCATATTATTTATTGTTCTTATTGTGACCAGAAATCGATTCTATGGAGGTAAAGATAATGGAGTTAAATATCGATTTTGTAAGAAAACAATTTCCCGCACTTTCCGGTGACTGGGTGTTTTTCGATAATGCCGGAGGTACACAAATCTGCCGTCAAGCAGCGGACAGAATCTATGACTATTTGTTAAATACAAACGTACAGTTGGGCGCTTCCTATGACATATCCCAACGTTCAACCCGGAGGGTGAACGAAGGCATCGGGGCAATGGCCGAGTTCATCAATGCCGGGGAAGAATCCGAAGTTATTCTAGGTTCTTCTACCAGCATGCTGTTGAAAATTTTATCCCTTTCCCTGGGGGAAATATTTAAACCGGGAGATGAAGTGATTGTCACCAACAGCGACCATGAAGCCAACATCGGTCCCTGGAGAAGCCTGGAGAAAAGGGGTATCAACATCAAAGAGTGGCGACTCAACCCGGATACCATGGACCTTCACCTTGAAGACCTGGAAGCTTTGATGACGGAAAAAACCCGTTTAGTGGCTTTACCCCATATATCCAATATACTGGGCACCGTCAATCCCGTCAAAGAAGCGGCTGCTTTTGTTCATGAGCGGGGCGCCATGATATGTGTGGATGGCGTGGCTTATGCACCACACCGCTTAGTGGATGTCCGGGAACTGGATGTGGATTTCTATGCCTTCAGTTTATATAAAGTTTACGGCCCCCACTATTCACTTCTTTACGGGAAAAAATCCCATTTGGAAAACATGCCCGGCATTAATCATTTTTTTCTTGAAGAGGATATTCCCTTAAGATTTCAACCGGGAAATGTGAATTACGAATTAAGTTATGGTCTGACGGGTGTTAAAGATTATTTCACTGAATTGGCAAAGGTTCATGCTGAAGGTCAAGTCGTAGAAGGTTTAAAAAATTCGGCTGCTTTGGTTTATGAAACCGTGGCCCAATATGAAGAAACCCTTTCCGCTCGATTATTGGATTTTTTAAATAGTAAATCCAACGTGCGTATTATCGGCAAGAAAGAATCGGACCGCGGCCTGCGGGTACCTACGGTTTCATTTGTTATCGATAAAGTAAAAAGCAGTACGATTCCGCCGCAGGTGGATAAGCATTATATTGGGATCAAGTATGGTGATTTTTATGCCCGGCGATTAATCGAAGACCTTGGCTTGGCCCCGCAGGATGGCGTCATCCGTGTCAGCATGGTTCATTACAATACCATCGAAGAAATAGACCGGTTAATAAAGATTTTGGCCACCCTGTTTTAACAGGCAGTCCAAGAATACAATCTTAAGACTTTCACCACCTCTAATCAAAAGTTTTTGCCGGGGGGGTCCAGGGGGGGGCAGTTTTTTCAAAAAGCGCCCCCCCTGGCCGCCGGAGGCATTATTATAAATTCTTAATGATCGCGTCAGTTATTTGTGTGATAGAAGCGGCGCCTTGTTCGAGGGCCTCGGGGGAACCCTTCAGTTTCAACATATCGTAGGACATGACTTTACCTTCTGCTACTACTTTGGCGATGGCTGTGCGGATATTTTGAGCTTTTTCGGTTTCACCGATATGGTCCAGCATCATGCAGGCGGAAAGGACCATGGCAATCGGATTAACGATAGAGGTTTCGTAATCGGCATATTTGGGAGCGGAACCGTGAGTCGGTTCGAAGATCGCCACTTCCTCACCGATATTGGCGGAACAGGCAAAACCCAGGCCGCCCACTAAACCGGCAAATCCATCGGAAACAATGTCGCCGAACATATTTCCACTGACAATCACGCCATAGTCTTCCGGGTTCTTGGTGAGCCACATCATCTGGGCATCGATATTGGTGTTCCATAATTCGATACCCGGATATTCTTTAGCCACCTGTTTGCCAATCGCCAGCATCATACCGGAGGTTTCCCGGATCACGTTGGGTTTTTCGCAAACGGTTACGGATTTGTAACCGAATTTTTTGGCATGTTGGAAAGCTGCCCTGACAATACGTTCGGTGGCTTTTTTGGTAAAAATACGGGTGGAGATGGCTAATTCCTTCTTGGGGGTATCGGCGAATTTTTTGAATTTGGGGTGGGTTTTCAATGCCTCATATACCTGGTCCGGTGGATCGGTCCACTCGACACCACCATAGAGTCCTTCGGTATTTTGCCGGAAAATCACCACATCCACTTCCGGCTCTTCGATAGTATTGGCGGGTCCCCGGCGGATGAAATTGAGGGGATTGCCTTTGAAGGTTTTGCACGGCCGCGTGCAAATGTCCAGGTTAAAATGCTGCCGCAATCCCACGATAGGACTGTAATACACATATCCTTTGCCTTGCAGTTCCGGCGCCAATTCGTTGACTGCTTCCGCCTTGGGTTTGGAAGTAATGGCACCAAATAAACTGATTTTATGTTTTTCTAACAAATCCAGGGTTCGTTGGGGTAGGGGATTCCCTTCTTTGCACCAAAATTCCCAACCGATATCTGCATGGACATAGTCCGCTGTAAAGCCGGCGGCTTCCAGTACTCGAATTGCTTCCGGCAATACTATTTTACCGATACCGTCTCCCGGCATCGAAACGATGGTTCTTTTTGACATAATTCCTCCATTTTTCTTATTAAGTTTTATATTATTTTTTTATTCCATTTGTTTTTTCAATTGCCACTACCTACTACCTACTACTTACTACTTACTACCTACTACGCCTACTGTCTTCCAGCTATTTTCGATTTAATGTAATCGATTAAACCGTTATTATCCAGGATATCCATCACGGTGGGGGGATAGGGTGGGAAGGAGAAGGTCCCGTTGGGGGTAATGATTTCGCCTTTTTCCATATCGATGGTAACGGGGTTACCGGTTTCCAGTGCTTCGACGGCTTCCGGTGATTTGATGGCCGGCATGCCGGCGTTGATGGCGTTCCTGAAATAGATGCGTGAAAAGGATTTGGCAATAATAACCCGTATCCCGGCGTATTTAATGGCCACGGCGGCCTGTTCCCGGGAGGAGCCCATACCGAAGTTTTTGCCTGCCACCAGGATATCGCCGTCCTTTACTTTATTGACAAACTCCGGGTCCAGGTCTTCCAGGGCATGTTTGGCCATCTCTTCGGGTTCCATTTTCTGATAGGTGTATTTGCCGGGAAAGATCACATCGGTATTGATATTATCGCCGTATTTCCATACATTTCCTGTAAATTTGCTAATCATAAGAACCTCCCGGGGTGAGTAATTTCTCCGGTAATGGCGGAGGCTGCCACGGATAGCGGTGAGCCCAGG
>Ga0210084_1000119_pt1 | contig 12151 bp, 11 predicted proteins | sample China_Galinas_Co_3_FD_184863 | JGI IMG/M metagenome (GOLD analysis project Ga0210084, IMG submission 184863) | Wetland microbial communities from San Francisco Bay, California, USA, that impact long-term carbon sequestration -... | ecosystem: Environmental > Aquatic > Marine > Wetlands ... | reverse complement strand
CGGAGGGGTCGTTGCTGAAGTGGCAGTGGGGCGCGATCAACCAGGAGCTGACCGAGCTCGCGACCGACGTGCTCGGGCCAGAGGGCCTCGACCCGGAGGAGGAGTGGACCTACAAGCTGCTCCGCTCGCGCGCCAACTCGATCGAGGGTGGCACCACCGAGGTGCTGAAGAACATCATCGCCGAGCGCGTGCTCGGCCTGCCGAAGCTGCGATAGGAGAGCCCGAAGATGAACTTTGGTTTCAACGACGAACAGCAGGAGATCAAGTCGACGGCGCGGCAGTTCCTCGAGAGCCGCTTCAAGCCCGACGTCGTCCGCGAGCTGGCCGAGGGCGGCCGCTACGACGATGGGCTCTGGAAGCAGATCTGCGAGCTCGGCTGGCCGGGGATCGCGATCGCCGAGGATGACGGGGGCCAGGGACTGGGGATGATCGAGCTTGTGATCCTCAGCGAGGAGCTCGGCTACGCCTGCGCTCCGACGCCGTTTCTCTCCAACGCCGCCGCCGGCCTGGCGCTGGTGGCGGCGGGCAGCGCGGAGCAGCAGGAGCGGTATCTGCCCGGCTGCGGCTCGGGCGAGGCCCGCGGGACCGTCGGAATCGGGCCGGCGGGGGCGACGAGCTTGCCGCTGGTTCCCGATGCCGACGGAGCCGAGTTCATCGTCCTGATCACGGGCGATCAGGCGATGCTCGTGCCGGCCTCCGACGCGGAGATCGAGGTGGTCGACGCGATCGATACGACCCGCCGCTACGCGACGGTCGCGGTTAGCGCAGGCGAGCCGCTCCCGGGTGACGTCGACGCCGCGCGCGACCGGATCTCCGTCGCGCTCGCGGCCGAGCTGACCGGCGTCGCGCAGCGGGCGATGGACATGTCGGTCGCCTACGCAAAGGAGCGGCACCAGTTCGAGCGGCCGATCGGCGCCTACCAGGCAGTTTCACACGCATGCGCCGCGATGCTGTACGGGGTCGAGGAGGCGCGCTCGCTGACCTACTACGCGGCCTGGGCTGCCGACGCCGAGCCCGAGTCGCTGCCGATGGCCGCGGCCATGGCCAAGGCGCGGGCCTCCGACGCCGCCTGGGACGTGACCAAGGCCGCGATCCAGGCGCACGGCGGAATCGGCTTCACCTGGGAGCACGACCTGCACTTCCTGCTCAAGCGGGCTCGTGCGGGCGGGCAGATGTACGAGTCGGCCTCCCGGCATCGGGAGCGTGTCGCGGCGCTGGCCGGAATGGCCTGAGCGGCGTCCCCGGCTACTCGGGGGTCACCTCGAGGTCGGACGCGAGGTGCGTCTTGCCGCCTATCCGGTACTCGATGTCGACGGTCTCGTTCTTGCGGTAGGAGCCGAACAGGCCGATGTACATCGACAGCCAGCGCAGGCCCCCGAGCTTGCCCTCCTTGACGATCGGCTTCGCGAACGTGATCGAGTCGCCGTCGAGGGTGTAGTCCTCGTCCTGCTGCTGCTCGATGCCGTTGATGTAGACCCGAATCGGGGCCTCGGCTCCGCGCGGCAGCCGCACTCGCCTACCGACCTCGACCCCCTCGAGGTCGGTCGGCGCGTGGCCTCTGCGCTCTTCGCTCATCGCCTCATTCTCGCAACGCGGCCGCGACGACGTCCTCGAAGCTCTCCGACTCCCTCGGGTCGAGGTGCTCACGGGTGGAGCCACCGCTGTACGGAACGACGGTGCCGTCGCCCATCACGTCGACGCCGGCCTCGCGGCGCCGGAACAGCCGGCCCGTGGAGATCTCCAGCCGCGCCTTGACCCGCTGACCGGGCTCGAAGCTCCTCAGCATCGAGACCTCGGGCAGGCCGCCCTCCGCGCGGATCGCCCTCACCGATGCGCTCAGGGCCTCGATCGCGCCGCTGAGCGTCTCATGCTGCTCGCGTTCGACCCGCGGCCCGTTGCGGATCGTCAGCTTGAACTGGGCCATGCCGAGCGTCCCCGGAGGTCCCGCCGCCGAGGTCAGGCGCCGCGCAGGGCCCTGACCGGCCTCCGCGCCGGAGGCCCGGTGATCTTCTCGGCGCCGCTCCGCTCGTCGACTGGGACGAAGTCGCGGTCGAGGTAACCCGTGTAGATCTGCCGCGGGCGGCTGATCTTCTGCTCGGGGTCGCCGTTCATCTCCATCCACTGCGCGACCCAGCCGGAGGTCCGGGGGATCGCGAAGATCACGGTGAACATGTCCGTCGGGATCCCGAGCGCCTCGTAGATCAGGCCGGAGTAGTAGTCGACGTTCGGATAGAGCTTGCGGTCGGTGAAGAACTCGTCACCGAGCGCCCGCTTCTCCAGCTCGGTCGCGATCTCGAGCAGCGGGTTGTCCACCCCGACCACCTCGAGGACCTCGTCGACGTGCTTCTTGATGATCTGCGCCCGCGGGTCGTAGTTCTTGTAGACGCGATGGCCGAAGCCCATCAACCGCTCCTCGCGGTTCTTGACCCCCTCGAGGAAGTCCGGGATGTTCTCGACGGCCTCGATCCGCCGCAGCATCCGCAGCACCGCCTCGTTGGCGCCGCCGTGCAGCGGCCCGTAGAGCGCCGCCACACCGGCCGCGACTGCGGAATAGGGGTCGACCTGGGAGGAGCCGACCGATCGGACCGCGCTCGTCGAGCAGTTCTGCTCGTGGTCGGCGTGCAGGATGAAGAGCACGTCGAGCGCCCTCTCGAGCCGTGGGTCGGGCTCGTACTTGACCTCGGTCATCTTTCGCATCATCCCGAGGAAGTTGCCGGCGTACGAGAGGTCGTTGTCCGGGTAGACGTAGGGCAGCCCGAGCGAGTGCCGGTAGGCGAACGCGGCGAGCGTCGGCATCTTCGCGATCAACCGGATCGCCGCCATGTAGCGCTCCTCGGGGCTCTCGATGTCCTTTGCTCCGGGATAGAACGTCGACATCGCCCCGACCGTCGAGAGCAGCATCCCCATCGGATGGGCGTCGTAGCGGAAGCCCTCGAGCATCGCCTTGATGTCCTCGTGAACGAATGTGTGGTGGGTCACGTCGTGGACCCAGCGCTCAAGCTGCATGGCCGTCGGCAGCTCGCCGAAGATCAGCAGGTAGGCGACCTCGAGGTAGGAGGAGCGCTCGCAGAGCTGCTCGATCGGATAGCCACGGTGCTGGAGGATTCCGGCCTCGCCGTCGATGTAGGTGATCGCCGAGCGACATGAGGCCGTATTGGTGAAGGCCGGGTCGTAGGTCATCATCCCGAAGTCGTCTTCGTTGACCTTGATCTGGCGCAGATCCATCGCCCTGATCGTCTCGTCTGTGATCTCGACCTCGTAGCTGCGGCCGGTCCGGTTGTCGGTGATCGAGAGCGTGTCCTTGGTCTCGCTCATGTCTGCGAGCAATCCTCCTCGGGCTGGTTGGGCGCTTTCGGAATCGAAGTATCTCAGCCCCTGCTCGCCGGCCGGGCTCCGGTCGATCTGTTGGCCCGTGGCGCGCGGCAGTCGTCCGCGGCCGTCAGTCGACGGCCGGCGCCTCGGTGAAGTGGGTCAGGCTCTTGAAGTCGGCGAGTCGGGCCTCGACCTCAGTCGGCTCGAGCGCGCGGACCCGTTCGGTCCCGAAGCTCTCGACGTTGAACGAGGCCATGACCGAGCCGAAGACCATCGCCCGCCGCAGGTCGCCGGCATCGGGGCTGTCGGCTCCCGTGGAGTCGAGGTAGCCGAGGAAGCCGCCGGCGAAGCTGTCGCCGGCGCCGGTCGGGTCCCGCACGTCCTCCAGCGGCAGCCCTGGGATCGCGAAGGTGTCGTCGGTGGTGAACAGCACAGCGCCGTACTCACCCCTCTTCGCGACGACGATCGCGGGGCCGAGCGCCATCACCGCGCGTGCCGCCTTGGCCAGGTTCGGCTCGGCTGTGAGCTGGCGAAGCTCGGCGTCGTTGAGCAGCACGCAGTCGACCTCGCCGATCGCGGCGGTCAGCGAGTCGCGGGCGGTTTCGATCCAGAGATTCATCGAGTCGAGCGCCACGAAGTGGGCGCCCGTCGCCTCAGAGCGGACGCTCCGCTGCAGATTCGGCTGGATGTTGCCGAGGAACAGGACCTCCGAGGACCGGGACGCATCCGAGAGCTTCGGCTCGAACTCGGCGAAGACGTTGAGCCGCGTGTCGTCGGTGTGGGCGACGTTGAGGTCGTGCTCGTAGTGACCCTGCCAGCGAAACGTCTCGCCGCCGGCGACCCGCTCGACGTCCCCAGTCTCGATCCCGCGAGCCTCGAGGACCTCGAACTCCGCCGGGCCGAAGTCGTCGCCGACGGGCCCGACGACTCGCACCGGGGTGAAGAAGCTGGCCGCGAGCGAGAAATGCACGGCCGACCCCCCGAGCATGCGCTCGCGCTCACCGAACGGAGTGCGCACGGCGTCGAAGGCGATCGATCCGACAACGGTCAAGGCCATGGGCGCGCATGCTCGCATAGCATTCGCACGCGTGCGTGCGATCCAGATCAAGGAGTTCGGCGGCCCGGAGGTCCTCGAGCTCGTCGAGCTCCCCGATCCGGAACCGGCCGAGGGCCTGATCGTCGTTGATGTGGAGCGCGCGGGGATGAACTTCGCCGATACACACCAGCGTGAGAACGACTACCTGGCAAAGGCCGAGCTGCCGCTCACTCCTGGAGGGGAGATCAGCGGCACGACCGCGGACGGTCGCCGCGTCGCGGCGATGCTGGCCAGCGGTGGCTATGCCGAGAAGGTCGCCGTTCCCGAGGCGGCGCTCGTGCCGATCCCCGACGAGGTCAGCTTCGACGAGGCCGCGGCGATCCTGATCCAGGGCCTGACCGCCTGGACGCTGTTGCGCGTCAGCGCGAAGGTGGAGGCGGGGGAGACCGTCGTCGTCGAGGCGGCGGCCGGGGGAACCGGAACCCTCGCCGTGCAGCTCGCCAAGTCGATGGGAGCGCGGGTGATCGGGCTCGCTTCGACCGAGGAGAAGCGATCCCTGGTCGAGCGGCTTGGAGCCGACGCGACCGTGGACTCACGCTCCGAGGACCTGCCCGCTGCTCTGCTCGAAGCCAACCGGGGCGAGCAGGTGGACGTGGTCCTGCAGATGTCAGGCGGCGAGGCATTCGAGCAGCAGCTCTCGGTCCTGGCCCCGTTCGGGCGCATGGTCAGCTTCGGGATCGCCTCCCGCCAGCCGAACCAGGTGATGACTCAGCAGCTGATGCGAACCTCGCGCGCGGTCATCGGCTTCTGGCTGTTTCACCTGCTCGCCCGCCCCGATCTGCTCAGGCAGGGCATCGGGGAGTTGCTCGGGGCTGTAGCCTCAAAGGAACTCGAGGTCGTGATCGGCGGCATCTACGCGATGAGCGATGTTGCCCAGGCTCAGATCGAGCTCCAGGAGCGCCGGACGCAAGGCAAGCTCCTGCTCGACCCGGGTGCCTGATACCCAGCTGACAACCTCCCACGGGCCGCCCGGCCCTCCGACAGGAGCAACAACGACTTGACCGCTTTCCGCGACATAGGCCTCAAAGACGAAATCCTTCGGGCTCTCGACGAGCTCGGCTACGAGGAGCCCTCCCCGATTCAGGAGCGGGCGATCCCCGAGCTTCTGGCCGGCAAGGACATGATCGGTCAGGCCCAGACCGGCACCGGGAAGACGGCCGCATTCGGCCTGCCGCTGCTCCAATACATCGATCCCGACGACGACTCGACCCAGGCGATCGTCCTCACGCCGACCCGCGAGCTGTGCATCCAGGTGACCCAGGCGCTGCGCTCCTACGCCGAGCATCTCGACATCAACGTCGTCGCCGTCTTCGGTGGGACCTCGGTCCGCGACCAGGCTGCCCGGGTGCGCTACGGAGCGCACGTCGTCGTCGCCACGGTCGGGCGGATGATGGACCTCGTCTCGCGCGGGTCGCTGAACCTGACCGCGGCCCGCTACGTCGTGCTCGACGAGGCCGACGAGATGCTCGACCTCGGATTCATCGAGGATGTCGAGAAGATCCTGCGGATGTGCCCGAATGGACGGCAGACGATGCTGTTCAGCGCAACGATGCCACCGCCGATCGCGAAGCTCGCCGAGACCTATATGTACGACCCGGTAACGGTCTCGATCACGCCGAAGCAGCTGACGGTCGATGCGATCGAGCAGGCGTACGTCGTCGTCGACCCCAAGCAGAAGACCGAGAAGCTGATCGAGATCCTCCGCGAGGAGGAGCCGGAGCAGGCGATCGTCTTCTGCCGGACCAAGATCGGGACCGCGCGGCTCGACAAGCGGCTGCGCGAGAAGGGCCTGCCGTCGAAGGCCCTGCACGGCGACATGAGCCAGGGACAGCGCGACGGCGTCATGATCGCCTTCAAGGAGCATCAGTCGCCGCTGCTGGTCGCGACTGACGTGGCCGCCCGCGGGCTCGACATCGAGCACGTCACGCATGTGATCAACTTCGACCTCCCGAACAACACCGAGATCTACGTGCACCGGATCGGGCGGACCGGGCGGGTCGGGCGCACGGGCCGGGCGATCACCTTCGTCTCCCCGAAGGAACGAGGCGAGATCGATCGGATCGAGCGCGAGGCGAAGACGGCGATCGGTGAGTGGGAGAGGCCCGACGAGCGGATCGAGCACGCCCCGCGCCCAAAGCGGCGCGATCACTCGAAGGAGAAGCCCTCCGAGGAGGGCAAGCCCGAGCACACCAAGCTGTTCATCAACCGGGGCGCCCGCAGCGGCCTCGAGGAGGGGGACATCGAGTTCGCCCTGGTCGAGGGAGCCGTGATCCCGGAGGAGTCGGTTCACGACATCCGCATCCTCGAGCGCTTCACCTTCGTCGACCTCGATACCGACCGCGCCGAGCAGGTGCTGGAGCGGCTCAACGACACGAAGCTCAAGGGCAAGCAGATCCGCGTCGAGTACGCGAAGGACTGAGCCGGCGGCCGACGGCCGCGCCTAAGCTGGCGCCGTGAGCGTCCTCACCGCGCCGGTCCGCATCGCCCGCACCCGCCCGCTGTTGGTCGCGACCGCGATCTCGGCGCTGCTCAGCGTCGCGTACCTGATCTGGCAGCCCGCGACCACCGACCTCGCGGCGCAGACGTTCCGGGCAGACCTCTGGGAGCGGGACGGCTTCGTGATCTGGAACCCGAGCTGGTACGGGGGCCATCTGGTTCCCGGCTACAGCCTGCTCTACCCACCGCTTGGTGCCTGGCCGGGGGTCGCGCCGATCGGCGCGCTCAGCGCGGTCGCCGCGACCTGGCTGTTCGGGCGCCTCGCGCTTGACGGCTGGGGCGCGCGGGCCTGGCTCGGGGTGGTCTGGTTCGGCCTCGCGTCCGCGACCGCCCTCTACAGCGGCCGGACGACCTTCGCGCTCGGGCTCGCGCTCGGGCTCGCAGCGCTGCTGGCCGTGCAGCGCCGCCGGCCCGGCTGGGCGGCGCTGGCCGCAGCGCTGACCGCGGCCGCCAGCCCGGTCGCCGGCCTCTTCCTCGGGATGGTCTGTGGCGCGGTCCTGCTCGCCGATCGCTTCCCGCTGGGCAGCGGCCGCCGGTCGCGACCGGGTGAGCAGCGCCTGCCGGTCCGTTCGGCGCTCGTCGCCGCGCTCACGGCGGGGCTCGTGCTCATGTTGATGATCATCGCCTTTCCCACCCCCGGATTTCATCCGTTCAGCTTCGGCGCCTACATATGGATCCCGCTGCTGGCGCTGGTCGTCCTCGCCGTCGCAGATCACGATCAGGGCGTCGTCATCTGGACCCTGGCCCTGTACACGCTGCTCGGCCTCTTCGCGGTCGTTCTCGACACTCCGCTAGGAGGCAACGTGACCCGCCTTGGCGCGACCTTCGCCGGGCCGCTTCTGGCGATCCTGCTGATCCGCCGCCGCCCGATCCTGTTGGCGCTGCTCGCGATCCCGCTGCTCTGGTGGCAGTGGGAGACGACGGTGCAGGACGTCTCGCGCGCCGCGAACGACCCGTCGACCGAGGCCGGCTACTACGAGCCGCTCCTCGATCAGTTGGCGACTCGCGAGGGCGGCGAGCTGCCGCTCCGGATCCACATCCCGCCGACCCGCAGCCGCTGGGAGGCGGTCGAGGTCGCGGAGCGCTATCCGATCACCCGGGGCTGGCTTCGCCAGGAGGAGACAGATGACTTCCCGCTGTTTCGCGCCGGGCCGGTCGATCCCGAGCTCTACCTCGAGTGGCTGATCGCCCGCGGAGTCGACTACGTGGCGGTGCCGGATGCCGAGCCCGACTATGCGGCCCGGACCGAGCGCGAGCTCCTCGACTCGCCCGCCAATCCGCTAGACGAGGTCTGGGCCGGGGAGCACTGGCGCCTGTTCGCGGTGCCCGGGGGCGGCGCCGGCAGGGGCATCGACGCGCTCCGGCTGCGGGCCGACGGCTTCACGGTCCGCACCCGGGCCCCGGTCGTCTCCGTCCCGGTCCGCTACTCCCCGTACCTCCGGGTGGCCGAGGGCGAGGGCTGCGTCGAGCGGGACCCGAGCTCGGACCAGCGCACGCGCGTGGTGGTCGCCGACCCGGCGCCACAGCAGCCGGTCGAGATCACGGTCGAGGCGAGGCTATCGCTGGCGGGCATCCTCGGGCGCGACCGCGACTGCTCGGGCGGCTGAGCGCCGCTCAGGCGCGGAGCTCTAGCCCGAATAGCCGCTCGAGGCGGGCGATCGTGTCGGCCGTGTCCCGGTGCAGCACGGCGGTCATCCCGACTTCCTCGGCTCCGGCGACGTTCTCTCGGAGGTCGTCGACGAACGCGCAGCGCTCGACCGGGACGCCGAGCCGCTCGGCTCCGAGAAGGTAGATCTCGGGCTGTGGCTTGTGCAGGCCGACGTCGCCGGAGATCACCGTCGCATCGAACAGCTCCAGGGGCGCGCGCTCGTAGATCCCGGTTCCCCAGGAGTTGGAGATCAGCCCGGTCGGGACGCCGGCACCTCTGACGGCCGTGACGGCGCCGATCATCGCCTCGTCCGGTCCGAGCCCGGCGAACAAGCGGGCGACCAGGTCCGTCGGCTCGACCCCGAGCAGCGCCCCGAATCGCCGCTCGAACTCGGCGTCATCGAGCTCGCCCGTCTCCAGTGCGCGAAGCAGGCGCAGGCCCGCGCCGTCAGCGCGGAAGGCGTCCTTGACGGCCCCGGGATCGAGACCCTCGGCCCGGCAGAAGGCCTGAAACGAGATCCAGATGTTGGTCGTCAGCACGCCGCCGAAATCGACGAGCAGTCCCTCGCATGCGACCTCGGGGGCGGGCATCGCCCAAACCCTAGGGGAGTCGCCCGGCTAGGCTGCTCCGGTGGCGAGTGAGGCCGACACGACCCCCGACGGGATCAACCGCGCCGGCGTCGAAGCCTGGTTCGGGGCCAACATCGCCGGCGCCGAGCCGCCGCTCGACTTCGAGATGATCGCCGGCGGGCGCTCGAACCTCACCTATGCGATCACCGACGCCGCCGGGCGGCGCTGGGCGTTGCGGCGACCCCCGCTCGGCAAGCGCCTTGGCTCCGCGCATGACATGGGCCGCGAGCACAGGGTGGTCTCGGCGCTCGCGCCGACGCCCGTCCCGGTGGCGCCGATCGCGGGCTTCTGTGAGGACGAGAGCGTCAACGGTGCCCCGTTCTACGTGATGGAGTTCGTCGCGGGCCCGGTCCTGCGAACGGTGGAGGACGCCGAGCCCTATGGGATTGCCCGGCGCCGGGCGATCGGCGAGCGGGTGGTCGACACGCTGGTCACGATCCACGACGTCGACCCCGACGCGATCGGCCTCGGCGATCTCGGCAGAAAGACCGACCACGTGGCCCGCACCCTGCGCCGCTGGCTAGGGCAGTGGGAGGGATCGAAGACGCGGGAGCTGCCGCTCGTCGAGGACGTCCACGATCGGCTCGCGGCCCGGATTCCCGAACAGGGACCGGCGACGATCGTGCATGGTGACTACCGCCTCGACAACATGATCCTCGACGACTCCGACGAGGTTGCCGCGGTCGTCGACTGGGAGCTCTGCACGCTCGGCGACCCGCTCGCGGACGTTGGCCTGCTGCTCGTCTACTGGGCCGAGGAGGGGGACGACCTGATGCCGCTGTTCGAGCCGGCGACGATGGCACCCGGCTTCATCTCCCGCGAGCGGGTCAAGGCCCGCTACGCCGAGCGCTCCGGCCGCGACCTGAGCGCGATCGACTTCTATGTGGCGCTCGGCTACTGGAAGCTGGCGATCATCATCGAGGGCGTCTTCGCCCGCTACATGGCCGGCGGCTACGGCGAGCAGGCCGCCGAGGACGAGGGGGCGAAGGCCTTCGCCCGCAACGTCGAGCGCCTCGCCGAGGCCGCCGACGAGGCCGAGCGACGCCTCGACTGATTCTGCGTCTCAGCCCGCGGTCGCCTTGGTTCCGGCGGGACGCGGAGCCCCGCCGTTGCCCTCGGCGCCGCCGTCGGCCTTCGCCCAGTGGTTCAGCTCGCGCCGGGCGATCACCATCTTGTGCACCTCGTCGGGACCGTCGGCCACCTTCAGCATGCGGCTGTAGCGCCACATCGAGGCGAGCGGCGTGTCATCGGACATCCCGAGCGAGCCGTGCACCTGGATCGCGCGGTCGAGCACATCCATGACGACGTTGGCCGCGACAACCTTGATCATCGAGATCTCGCGGCGCGCCTCGCGCTTGCCCTCGGTGTCCATCAGCCAGGCCGCCTTCAGGGTCAGCAGCCGGGCCTGCTCGGTCTCCATCCTGCTCTTCGCGATGAAGTCCTGGATGAACTGCTTGTCGGCGAGCTTGCCGCCGAAGGCCTCGCGCTGATTGGCGTAGCGGCACATCAACTCGATCGCCCGCTCGCAGGTTCCGATCGCCCGCATGCAGTGGTGGATCCGACCGGGCCCGAGCCGGTCCTGTGCGATCACGAACCCGGCCTGGCGCGGGCCGAGCAGGTTCGCCTCCGGTACCCGGCAGTCCTCGTAGAGGATCTCGCAGTGGCCCGGCCCCTTGTCGTGGCCCATCACCGAGATCGAGCGCACGAGGTTGAAGCCGGGCGCATCGGTCGGGACGATGATCATGCTCGCCCGGGCGTAGGGGTGGGCATCGGGGTCGGTGACGACCATCGCGATCGCCATGTCGGCGCCGACCGCGCCCGAGGTGTACCACTTGTGGCCGTTGATCACCCACTCGCCGGCCGTGGAGTCGAGCTCGGCGCGGGCCTGAAGCGTGGTCGGGTCCGAGCCCGCGACCTCGGGCTCGGTCATCGAGAAGCAGGAGCGGCTGTCGCCGTGCAGCAGCGGCTCCAACCAGCGCTGCTTCTGCTCGGCGGTGCCGTGGTCGTGGAGGATCTCCATGTTGCCGGTGTCGGGCGCGGCGCAGTTGAACGCCATCGGGGCAACGGCGGGGCTGTGGCCCATCTCCTCGCAGAGCAGCCCGTACTCCCAGTTGGTCAGGCCGATGCCGTACTCCTCGTTCGGCATGAACAGGTTCCAGAGACCCTGCTCCCGCGCCTTCTCGCGCATCGCGACGATGATCTCCGGGTAGGCGACGCCGGGCCTGACCTCGTCGTCGAGCGCCGCCATCGCCTCCGCCTCGACCGGGTAGAGGTTCTCGTCCATGAACGTGCGGATCCGTTCGCGCAGCTCCTCCACGCGTGGCCCGGGTGAGAAATCCATCGTCGCAGCCTACCGCGCGGCCGGCAGGGCAGACGCTTAGCTGGCGACGCCAGACCGCTCGTCGCTCGGCTCGGACTCCGGCTCCTCGGCGGCGGGATCGTGGTTGGGCACGAGCTTGCCGTTCTCCATCCGGTAGGGGGGTGGGTGCTTGTGCCAGGGCATCTTCACGAGGTTGAACATCCGCACGCCCTCGCCGTGCGGGAGCTCGACCTCGCGGCGCAGGATGTAGGTGAAGATGACGCCGAAGCCGAGCGAGACGGCCATCGGCTTGAGGAACTGGGCCTGGACCTGGGTTTCGGAGAGCAGGGGGATGAGGCCGACGAAGGTGGTGAGCGAAGTGAGCAGGATGGCCCGGAAGCGCTGGCCGGCGGCATCGTGGATGGCGTCGGCGAGGGTCATGTCGGGGTTTTCCTGTTGCAGGTCGGTGATCCGGTGGAGAAAAACCAGCGAGTCGTTCACGACCACACCGGTCAGGGCCACCAGACCGTACAGGCTCAGGATGCTGAGATCATAGCCCATCAGGAAATGGCCCAGGATCGCTCCGACGATCCCGAACGGGATGGCGGCCATGATCAACAACGGCTGCGAGTAGCTGCGGAACGGGATCGCCAGCAGGGCGAAGATGACGA
>Ga0210084_1000118_pt1 | contig 12168 bp, 9 predicted proteins | sample China_Galinas_Co_3_FD_184863 | JGI IMG/M metagenome (GOLD analysis project Ga0210084, IMG submission 184863) | Wetland microbial communities from San Francisco Bay, California, USA, that impact long-term carbon sequestration -... | ecosystem: Environmental > Aquatic > Marine > Wetlands ... | reverse complement strand
CAACCGTAACAGAGTGCTCTATCCACCCGGCAAAGATCATCATCCAATTTAAGAGCATTGAAGTGGCAACGTTCGATACAGAGGCCGCAGCCGGTGCAGAGCTCCTCGTCCACCTGGACATAAAAATCCGATGCGGCAACCGAGTTAATTCCACCATATTCCACCACGCCCCGAAGAACCCCGCAAGAGCAGGTGCAACAATTGCAGATATAGGTAACATCATCCCGGGTGTTGCTGGTAGAATGAACCAACCCTTCGCGGTCTGACTGGGCAAGTACTTCTAAAGCTTCTTCTTTCGAGATAGACCGGATGGTTTTGACCCGGTCGAAGGCTTTCGTTTTGGAGGAAAAAACCAGGCAATTTTCAAGCGAGTGGTCGCAGCCCTGGCCGATCAATCTTTTTTGTACCCGGCAAATACAATTCAGGACGCCCCAGGAATTGGCTTTGTCCAGGTAGGTAGAGGCCTTTTCATAGGGCATGACTTCAATATTTAAGGGGATGGTCTTTTCGATGGGAATGACCCGGTGAACCGAAGGCTTCATGGTCATCATCTTGTATAGGGCCTCATGATAGTAGGTTTCGAAATACTCGGCGAATTCTTTGTCGATTTGGGCATTCTGGTTTTCATAAAAGCCTACTACAAAGGGAATTAGGAAAAATGCCAGGCCCCCTTCGCCCCGTTCGGCTTCAATCAATCCTTTTTTGACCATGCTTTTAAGCAGGGAAAAAACGGACCGTTCTTCCCGTTCCAGGCGGATTGCAATGGCTTTGGCCGTTTCCGGTTCCCGGCTAAGCAGGGAAGCCAATTCTGCTTCTTCCGGGGTAAAAAGTTTGGCCAGGATTTTAAGTTCAACTCCGCTTTCTGTAGCCGGGTATCCATTGGGTATTTTATCCAATTCCAGGGCCAATTGTTTATAAACGTCCGTCATTGACTGCCTCCGTTATTGTTAATAAGCAACGTTAAATCATATCATGCCCTCCTACCCTTTGCAAGAATTTTAGGCAATTGTGACTGAAGCGGTATAATAGTTGAGAAATTGAGGGAAAATGAGTGAGAGAAAGAATTTAAAAGACCGAAAGACTTCGATCTCTCCGCCTTAACCGAAGCTAGCCTGGACGACGCAAAAATAATCACCGGGGCATAACCCTTTTCCCGGTTTTGAGACTTAAATCCTATTTTCTATATTTGGGTCTCTTGGCCCATTGCTCATTTCTTCCCTTCAAATTATGATGAGTCCATTAACTATCAGCGACCCTATACAATTAGTAGTATAAAGATTCAAGGGCAAGGAGAGGTTTCCTCTCCTTGCCTTTATTGGGGTTGGTTTGTTATTTTTTTAGTAAGTTACGTTCGCTGAAGGTGTTTTCCGGGATGGGGATATCGAATTGGATCTTTTTGATAATCATTTCGGTTCGCGAGTTTTTTCTAAGTTTGTCTTCCATGACCATCCGGGTGGGGTAAGAGCGGCCTTTGATGGATTGTATATCGGTCACGTACATTACCTTGAGGAGTTTGCCGCTTTTGGCATAAAGTTCCTCTTTGATGCCGATGAATTTATCTTTGTCCACCCAGATTTTCCTGGTAAAGTAGGTCTGTTTGGGCAATTTGGATGTCAATTCCAGCAAGAAGCATGAGATGCCGTTGAGATCCTCTATACCCAGGACTTTGCCTTCGTATTCCTCGCGCATCTTTTTTGATCTTTCGGTCATGTCTTCATAAGAGAAGTCAGAACCCATCATGCTGCGCCGCAACATATGACCCGACAGGCGCATTACCCGCTCTGCCGAGGGGTAGTAAACTTTCACGATATCTTCGATTTTTAGAATCTTGGTGCCTTTGTCCCGGGCAGGTGAAAGGAAAACAAGCAGGGACCGGCTGTTGCCCTGGGAATAGGCGGTGAGGCTTTTGGTTATGGTACGGTTTTTGATGGTGATGTTCATATCGGTTTCCGAATAGGCTGTATCGAACACCATATTTTTATCTATCTTTTCCAAAATATCAAAGGCGCTTAAATTCTCCTGGGCCCTTAATCCCAGACTGATCGATAAAAGCGCCAGGCTTATGATAATCGTTCTCTTCATTGTTTGCTCCTTTTATACTTTCAGTTCCGATCTGAATGCTTCAACGGGTTTCATTTTCATGGATTTGAAGGCCGGGTAGAGCACGGCCAGTAGGGCCACCATGATCCCGAAAAGTATGGAACCGATTAAATTCTCCAGGGTAAGGTCGGTGTAGAGGATTCTTCCAAACATGGGAATAGGCATATCCAATTTATTCCAGATTTCCTCGCCCATCATTTTGGTGATATCGATGCCGGTCTTTTCCACTATTGCGGCCAGGGTTCCTCCCATAATACCTCCCAGCAGGGAACCGATGGTACCGATATAGAAGGCTTCGGCCATAATCAGTGAAAAAATCTCACTATTCTTAAAGCCCATGGCCTTGATCACACCGATTTCATGGTAACGCTCCATTACGGTCATGAGCATGGTGTTTAAAATGACCAGGGCCACAATCAAGAAGATGATGCCCAAAATTTTGTCATACACCGTATCGATCATGGGTATAAAACTCTTGATGAATTCATTCTGTTGCCAGGGAACCACTTTCAAGGGTTGGTTGGGTGCCTCTTTTGCTAAGTATGAGCTGATTTGAGCGGCTGTCTCTATGGCGAGTTCCGGGTTCTTGACATATACCAGCACTTCATGGGCCCCGAACCCGCAATCCATCATTTCCCGGGCTTTTGTCAGGGGGATGTAGAGTTGATGTTTGTCGGCGCCGGAATCGCCGGTTTCGGACAAACCCACTATTTTAAAGGGCAGGGCGTAGGTGGAGTAATTGATGTCAGTGGTTACAAGTAATAATTCATCATCCACTCCTACTTTGAGTTTTTCCGCCAACTGTTTGCCGATGACCAGGCTTAGGGAATCGTCCTTTAAATAGGAACCCTCAATAACCGATTTTTTAATCCCCATAATATCCCCGGCAGGTTGGGGCTCGATACCGATGACCAATGCGGCCTCGTTAATATCTTCATGGTTCAAGAGGACGTTGAAGCGTATGCGTTCTACCAGGGTCTCTACTCCAGGTATGTTTTCCATGCCGGTTTTCAAACGGTCCAGTTCAGTGACCATATGCTCTTTGGGCATGATCCGTTCCAGTCTTAAGAATTCTTCATTTGCGATTTTGATATGCCCGATCTGGGTTTTAATGATGGCTTCCGTAGAACTGGTCATTACGCCGGCGATATAACTTTTAGCAAAAACAACCGACATTATACCGAAGGCAATTGCCACCAGGGTAAAAAGGGTTCTTCGTTTGTTACGCCATATATTTTTCCAGGCGAATCCGAATATATTGGTTGTCATGATATCCTCCTAATTAGATATGGCGTAAGGCCCGTATGGGATTCATCTTTGCAGCTTTCCGCGCCGGGTAGAGGGCAGCTAAAACAGCGATGGCAATACCGAACAAAAAGGTCATCAATAATAGCTCAAAGGTGATATCGGCGTAAAAGACCTCTTTAACCGGGTAAAAGGCGGAGGTTAAGTCCTGGAGGGATTCGCCCATGGCTTTAATGGACCACCCTTTGGTCTCCAGGTACCAACCGGCCATGCCACCCAGGAAACAACCCAGGAAAGCACCAATGGCACCTATAAAACTGCCCTCCAATACAAATAGGCGGGTAATTTCTTTTTTCTTCATGCCCATGGCAGCCAACATGCCGATTTCCCGGGTCCGTTCCATGACTGCCATAAGCATGGTGTTGATAATACCCATAGAGGCGATAAAGAGCATGATCATGATAATCATGGCACTATTTTTGGATTTCATCTTACTGATGAGCAGAAAGGTTCCTGCCAGGTCTTTCCAGGAGAAGGCTTCCAGATCTTCACCTTCACTAACAAGGATTTGACCGATCTCTTTTTTCATACGGTCCACGAATTTTTCATCCCCCGATTCCAGGCGAACTACGATTTCCGTGACTGCTTTCTCCATGCTCAAGCCTTCCCGGGCTATGGCCATGGGGATGAACAAACGTTGACTATCCACACCGGGATTGCCCGAATCGAAGATGCCCGAAATCTCCAGATCCAGGGCATTCCAGCTAAAATCTTCATCTTCTGAAGAGGTGACCATTCTCACGGTCACCCGGTCTCCCACAGTTAAGCCGATATCTTTTGCTAAATCTTTACCAACCAGCATTTGAGATTTCTTCGGGTCCAACCATTGCCCCTGGACCAGGGATTCCTTAATGTTGAATATTTCCGGGTCCTTTTCCACATCGATGGCCACCCCCAGGCAGGGTAGTTCGTCCATATCTTTTATCAGTCCTGCGCCGAAGAGGATACGGTTTTCCGAAGCCCTGATCCCCTTGAGGCCGGCCAGTTTTTCATGAACCGGCGTGGGGTCCTCGATGCGGATGTTGAGCGGCAGTTCATCTTTTTTATCAAAATAACCCTTTTTGAAAATTTTGATGTGTGAAGTTTGGCAATTGATAATGTTTGAGATGGATTGTTTGTCTATGCCGTTGAGCAGACTGATGGAAATAATCAACAGGGCCAGGCCGATGGACACCGCAGAAAGGGTGATAAAGGTCCGGCGTTTAAACCGGAACACGTTACGAAACGCAAGTTTTGCCAGGGTTAACATGATTCACCCCCTTTTTTCGTCACTTTCGATCTTACCGTCCCGGAGCATGATAATTCTCCGGGCGTATTCCATAACCATTTTATCGTGGGTGGAGAATATGAAGGTGGTATTGGTCTTCTTGTTCATGGCGGTCATAAGATCCAGTATTTCCCGGCCGGTTTTGGAATCCAGGTTTGCCGTAGGTTCATCAGCCAGGATCAATTGGGGTTTTTTCACCAGGGCCCTGGCTATGGCCACTCGCTGTTGTTGACCGCCGCTCATTTCCGATGGTTTGCGGTGCAGGAAATCTCCCAGGCCCACTTCGGCCAGTATCTCTGCGGCGACTTTTCTGCGTTCCCGGGGAGAGATTCCGCCTTTGAGTATCAATGGGAATTCCACGTTCTCAATGGCTGATAAGATAGGAATCAGGTTGAAGGTTTGGAAAATAAAGCCAATATAATGGCGTCTGATATCTGCCAATTGAGAACTGTTCTTACTGCCTACATCATTGTTGTCCAAATGAAAGGTACCACCCGAAGGCGTGTCCAGGCAGCCAACGATGTTTAATATTGTGGTCTTTCCCGATCCTGAAGGTCCGGCGATTGAGAGGAATTCTCCTTTTTGGACATCCAGGGATATACCGTCAAGGGCAGGAAAGTTCAGGCCGTTGTTACGGTAGATTTTCGAAATATTCTTTAATTTTACCAGGGACATATGATCCTCCTGTCTATTCAAAAATTGTATTTCAACCAAACAAAAAATATATTGTAATCACCCATTTTAAACTCGCCGTCCCGGGCTCCCATAGGGAAATAAAATCCCCCGGATACAACCAGGTTCTGGCTGATTTCATATTGCAGGGAGGGGTTTAATATATAGCTACCGTCTCCCAGGTTACCGATATAGCTCATGGAGCCGGATAAAAAATCGGAGAAACTATAGCGAAGCATGGAGAAGTAGTAGTGACGGCCCAGGGTGAAACTGGGCATAGGGGAGAGGCGGGGTTTGCTGTAATCTACCGGGTTGTGGGCTCCGCCGGAATCATAGAAATATTCATTCAACCAATAGAGCCCTTTATTTATAGGAAAGGTATAATCAAACCCCAATACCAATTTTATATCTTCACCGGCGGGCCCGTCAAAATATCCTGCTTCCAGCCACCAACCCAGGAAGTTTTCACCCCTCAGGTCCAATCCGTAGATAGTTGTCTCCTCCCGGGAGGCACGAATAAAGGTTAGGGCCCCGTCCACACCCCACAACTGGGTGTGGGCCCGGACTGCTGATTTGGCGGCATTGAAATCCAGGTCGTTTGCGTATACGGCTGTAATGCTGCTGACGTCTCCCAGGGGGATGTAAACCTTCAGGGCATTGGTGCCGGGTTTCTCCTCTTTGGGTTCGAATACATTGACCCGGTTAAAGACATCCAGGGGAGCCCACAGGTAGGAGATTCCAAGAGCCACCCGCTGCTTGCCCAGGGTAACGTCGAATTTTTTAAAATAGATATTCAGATAAGCGCGGTCCAGGGCGGCATCCAAGCTGTGTTTTGCGTTTGTACCGGTAGAGCCTGAAAGTCCCAGGGGTGATGATATAAATCCGTGAAAGGAGAACAGATCCACTGCCATGTAGGCAGATATTTTATTACCCAGGTTGTGGGAGTATTGTAATCTAAGACGGTTATAGTCGCCGATGCTGAATTTTTCGTCTAAATTCGACCAGGAGACCGGTGTATCGTTGAGCAGGAAAAAACGATTTTCAAAATAACCGGAAAAATCTCCATCTGCTTGTAGTGCCAGGAATCCCAACAGTATCAAGGCCATACTGGTTATTGCTCTTCCCGATTTCATTTTACTACTCCCCGGGGGCCTGGACTTTGAACAACTCGATATCTTCCCGGTTGACTACTTTTATTGAGCCCTCACCGGCTCCCAGGATACGCTCTATATTGCGTTCCCATACTCGCATCTTTTTCTCGATGATGTCGAAATTTCCGGGGTTTTTATCAGCCTCCAACAATAGGGAAACCACAATTTCGTTGATATTTAAGGACATGGCAAATACAAAAATAGCGGTTTCTTCCACATCGATGGGCGAAAAAACACCCTCCTCTATCCCATCTCTTAGAATCCCGGCAAAAAGTGGCGACATTAACTCAACAGAACGTTTGAAGACTTTGTGCCTGAAGGCCAGGTTTTCGTCTTTGTACATCATCTTCATCAACATTTTCATGAGTTCCTTGTTCTCCACTTTGGAGTCACGCATAGTCAGGAAGAAAAGGTTGAGCTTTTCAACGGCGCTTATATCTTGTCGTTCCAAAAGCGGCTCCACTTTCGTCTTGGCGTCTCTTGTAAACCGTTCTACCAGTTTATCCAATAAATCTACTTTGGATTTAAAATAGTGGTAAAAGGTGCCTTTTGCAACTCCAACTTTATTGATAATCTCATTGACCGAGGTGTTTTCATAGCCTTTTTCAAACAACAATTGTTGGGTTGCATCCAGCAGCTCATTCATCCGTTCATCGTATTCTTTGACGATTCGTGCCATATTTACTCCTTGACCGACCGTCGGTCTAAACCGACCGTCGGTCTAATGGTAGTATGGCCTTATGATTTTGTCAACTTTTTTTTTATTTTTTTGGGTGGACTCAGGCTTTCCCTGCCCGGTCCCGGATGAAATTAATCAATTGTAAGCGGCTTTTGACGCCCATTTTCTGGTAGATATTATATATGTGTGTTTTGACTGTTTTTATGGAGATAAAGAGCTCTTCCTCGATTTCTTTATTTGACTTTCCCTTGAGAACCAGATCCAGGATCTCTTTTTCCCTTTTTGATATATTGTGCTTTTTCAATAGGGCCGGTAAGTTTTCCCACCTGCTTTGACCGCTTTTGAGTCTCCGGTATTTCAGATAAAACCTGAGAATATAGAAAAAGAATATTGCAAAGACAAATATCAAAAAAAGATTGAAAACCGGGGTCTTCCAGAAGGGTGGATAAACCTTTATCTTGATGGAGACTCCCTTTTCATTCCATTTACCATCGGCGTTTGAGCCTTTAATATGCAACTTATAGACGCCGGGCTGTAGGTAGGTCAGGTGAAGGTTGTTCCTGGTTCCCAGGTAATGCCATTGGTTGTCGAGTCCATCCAATTTATATGCGTATTGGTTTTTTGCCGGGGCTTTGAAATCCAGGGCGGAAAATTCCAGGGAGAAGAGTTTTGTTTTATAATCCAGGTGGATGCATTTTGCTTCGGAAATATCACTGTTACCGGTTCTGCTGCTGATGGGCTGGATCTGGTCGTAAATATAAAACCCAGTTAAGGATAGAGGGGGAGCGGGGTGTCCGTTGTCGTAATCCCCGGGTTGGAAACAATGAATTCCATTGGGCGCTCCGAAATACATGCGTCCATCAGTGGCTTTGTAGTAAGCGCCGGGATTGAAACTGTAATTGAGAAGACCGTCTTTTATATCAAAGTTGTTAAAAGTGGAGTTTTCCCGGTTGAAGCGGGACAATCCTTTGTCTGTGCTCAGCCACAAATAACCGGCCTTATCCTCCAATATGCCCAAAACACTGTTCCCGGGCAGACCCTGCTCCTGATTGAAATGAGAAAATTCCCCCGAGACCGTATCCATACGGCTCAATCCTTCCTGGGTCCCGACCCAAAGAATGCCCGGTTCCCTGGGGGATTCGTGAACGGTTAATACATTGTCATGCACAAGACTGTGAGGATCTCCGGCGTTATGTCTATAATGTTGGAAATTCCCGGTTTGAATGTTGAGCTTGTTCAATCCTCCGGCTCCTCCTACCCACAACCGGTTTTTAGCGTCCTGGGTAATGACGTTGACCTCATTGTGGCTCAAACTTTGAGGATTAGCCGGATCATGACTGTAATGGCTAAAGCTATTGGTTTGCCTTTCGTATTTTTCCAATCCCCCGGACCCGGTGCCTACCCATAGAACCCCGCTTTTATCCAGGAAAAGAGCCTGGATATTATTATCCTTTAGGCTGGAAGGGTTATTGGTATCATGAATGTATGACCTGAAAGTATTGCTCCCGGTGGGGATAGCCAGCAGGCCTCCGGGGGTTCCCAACCAGAGGTCCTTCTCCCTGTCCCGACAGATGGTATTAATGAATGTGGTATTGATTTTTGTCCTTTCCCTGGCCGGCAGTTTGACGGTCGTGTAGGTGCCGGTTTGGGGATTTAGCCGATTGAGCCCGCCTCCCTGGGTGCCGGCCAATATATTGTTATCTCCATCTCCATAGATGACATTGATGACGTTGCGATAGACATTCCCGGGTTTTTCGGGATTTGCCATATGGTGGTGGAATTTAAGTCGTGAAGGGTCATAGATATTTAGTCCGCCTCCACAAGTACCGATAAATAATAGACCGGTCCGGTCTTCAAATAGGGTCCATACATAATTTAAACTCAAATTAAAGGGGTCCTTTTCGTGCTGAAAGGAGCGAGTGAAGGTACCGGTTTTTACATCGAATATATCTAAGTTGGAATCGGTTCCCACCCATAATTCCCCTTTTTGTCCCTTTACGGGATGAATGGCACGCACCCGATTATTGCTAAGGGATTTGTTATCCCCCGGGTGATTCTTGTAGATCCTAAAAGCGCCTGTTTTTTTGTCGAAGCGGTTTAATCCGCCGAATTCGGTACCGATCCAAAGAATCCCGGGCTCGTCTTTTGATTCATAAATAGTCCAGACAAAATTGAAGCCCAGGCTGTTAGGGTTGCCCTCTTCGTGTAGATAATGTGTGAATTTTCCTGTGACCGGGTCGAATCGATTCAAACCGCCCCCACCAGTACCAATCCAAATTATCCCATCGTTGTCCTCAAGGATTGCCCGGGTATGATTATTGTTCAAACCCTCTTCAAACCCAGGGTGATGGGTGAATCGGGTAAAACGACCGCTTTTTGTATCAAATTTGTTAAAGCCCCCACCCCAGGTGGCAATCCATAGAATTCCCGGCTCAGAAGGGGATTTGTAAACATAGCTGACGGTGTCGTTACTGATAGAGCCGGGGTCTCCGGGATCGTGTCGGTTATGGTTGAAGGCAACCTCATTCCTATGAAAGCAGTCCAGGCCCCCGCCATAGGTTCCTATCCACAGGTTGCCGTCGTCATCTTCCGTGATGGAAGAGACTATTGGGTGGCTCAGGCTCTTGGGATCACCGGGATCCTGGTCGTAAACCGTGATATTGTAACCGTCGTATTTGTTCAAACCCCTGGCTGTGCCTATCCAGAGGAAACCGAGATGATCCTGGCAAAGAGTGTAAACATAATTACTGGATAGTCCCTGTTCCTGGGTAAGATGATTCAACACGGGAACGTTCTTTGCAGCCTCTAAAGAATAGCATATTAAAAAGCTTATAATTATCCTGAAAACTAATTTTTTCATTGTCAATGCCATCCGGATTAGAATACCATTTTTTCTGTTCATTGACAACTGGTGGATTTGGCAGGATTTTCTACAAGAAAATGAACATTTTGCATTTTAGTACTTTTTTCCTATTGAAAAAAAATGAAACCAATGTAATATAGTATTTGTAAAATCAAATACAAATGTTAAGCGAAGGTTTGTTTTTTTGGAGTCGTTGCAATAAGGAGATTTTGTCTGTGGTAAGACTTTTGAAGGTGTTGCTTGTAATTCTTTTGTTACTTCTCTTCAGTTTCAATGAAATGAGAAGAAAGGAGCGCCCCTCCCATGATCAAAGAATCACGGCAATCTCATACCTTTTTGCCGACAATATTGTATGCCCCGGGGTAGGTTCTTGATTCAATTGATCCATTTTTTCAAAACAATTTTTTTAAATTTGTCCCCAGCTGTACCTATTATCAACCGGTAATAGAACAGCCGGGATTTGGGAGCCTGTTTTTTAGGCTGCCCTCTATTTTTCAATGATGTTTATTGACAGCATGTACTATAAAAGAGAATGTAATATTTAGGGGATGGACCTGTGAAGCATTAGGTGGGAAACGAAGGGGGACAGGCAATTTTGCCTGTCCCCCGACACATTGACTTGAAATGCCCCGAGAATTGATCTACAATTAGCAAATGTTCGATAGTATTAAAACCAATTGTGGGAGCTGTTGAAGAAGAAGCAGGTCTCCCTGGTTATGATTTTCGACGAAAAGGGAGAGATTCTGTGGCACAAAGGCCGGGAAATCCAGGGTAAGTCCATCCATATGGGCGTAGGTTTCCCTGGAAGTTTTGCCAAAAAGGTCATTAAGAAAGGGGGGGGTAATCCGCAAAGAGAATGTGGAAATTGTGGTTTTTGGTAGCGACCTATCGGAATCAGCCCTAAATTTAAGTGTCAAGAGTTTGATTATTATTCCTATCAATAAAGGTTTTTTCCTCTACATTGACAGCGGCACCCGGGAATATTTTTCTGAAACCGATATCGAAGTCTTTCGGGTATTGGGTGAATTATTGGGACGTGCTATTGAGAGTGTCATGAGAGACGAAGAGGTCGGCGAGGGGATTACCGGGATCAGTGGTGAAATCAAAAAAATAAGGGAGATGGTGTTGAAATATTCCCTTGAAGACGAGCCCGTTATAAATATAAATAAAAAATATTTAAAAGGTAAAGAGATCGGTTCGGGATTTTGGGATGTAATACTAAAGCATCAATGGCCGGGTAATATGCGTGAGTTGATTACGGTCTTAAAACGGGCCGGCATTTCCACGAATTTCTGATGAAATCCAGATGTTTCTTTGTGAAATCATACTGGGTGTTGTTTCTCCCGCCATGAATTCCCGGGGCTCAAAGAGTGAACGCTTATTGAGCAGGAGTAGGAAAGGGAACCCAAAGAGTGAGCAATTCGCTCTTCAAGAATAAAAGTATAATAAAAAAAGAGTCAGAATTCATTCCGGAGGAGTCAACACCCGGGTAAATGTAATCAACTTTTCTAATACAACAATAACTCTTTCATAGAAAATTGCTTAGGTTTCTTTATGAAATGGCTAAGGTTCTTTCTTTTTCAGTCATTGTTTATCTGCAAAAGACAAAAGAAATATATATAAAATAAATGTCACGCAAAAGGATTGATTGTTTGTTTCTTTTATGTTATATTGTTTTTGTTGTTTCTCGCAACCCGGGAAAGGGAAACTTCAAAAAAATGAAGGAGAAAATAATGATAAATATTGGGACAAGTATAGAAAAAATTTGCGACCAGGAAGAAGAAATATTGAAAACTCTTCAGGATTTGAAAGATCTAATGCCCGATCTTATCCAGTTGAATGAAAAAGCCAAGAGCAGGTTGGCTAAATTAAGTCGTAAACGCTGGGAATTTGTCCTCCATACCCATTTGTATGCTGAACAAAATCCTGAACTCTTACCTGCTTATATGGATATAAACCACTACCAGCGTACTCTGCAAGCTATCGAAACTTTGAATCGCATTCAGGCAGCCCTGCTTCCCATTTGCAACATGGTAAAAGATACGCTTATGCAAGTGCGTTCCGAAGCCTACCAGGCAGCCCTGCTTTTTTACCGGTCAGTTAAAGATGCTCTTCTCTTCAATATTCCCCA
>Ga0210084_1000117_pt1 | contig 12211 bp, 9 predicted proteins | sample China_Galinas_Co_3_FD_184863 | JGI IMG/M metagenome (GOLD analysis project Ga0210084, IMG submission 184863) | Wetland microbial communities from San Francisco Bay, California, USA, that impact long-term carbon sequestration -... | ecosystem: Environmental > Aquatic > Marine > Wetlands ... | reverse complement strand
GCAGATACCAGGGATACCAGGGTCAGGCAAATTATCCTCTATTTGTTGATTAATCAACACTTTACAAAAAAGTCAAAGAACAAAATCCGTTTTCATTTCCATTTCAGCCGGTTCAACCGTTTTAACGAACCATCCATTCTATACATTTCGTCAGAAATTATAATATAGTACGTTTATCGCTATTTGTCAACAAAAATTCTATGAAAATTAATTGAGAAGAAAAATTCTCCTGCCCATTTCCACATCCCCGTTTAACACGGGAGTATTTTTTATCTCCTTTTTGGTTGTCGCTATTGCAATTTCCCGGTATTTCGTTTAAAATATCGCATTGACGATGAAAAAAGGAAGACAAATCCAACGTCATTTTATGTTTTTGATAGGATTACAGTAAAAACCATGTATTTTCTTTATGTAGATGAAAGAAACATCTTGCATGTCAATATGTTAGAAAAAAAGGGGGGAAAAATTATTTTGATAGACTTGATCCCATTCTCTGCAAAGTAGCCACTCGAGCTAATGATTGGGGAATTGTGTACAGATAAGAGGGAAGGAGCCCTTTCGGGCCCTGTGAATCCTACTAACGGGTCTGGCCCGTTCTCAGATTCACTTCTATTATAATATAAATATTGCCAAAATACAACCACAAATCGAATTTTCTTGTTATAGCGTCTATTCAGGCATTTAAAAACAAATTAAAAGAGAAAAATTTCGCCTGTCCCCCTTCTTAAATCCATTTTCATTTCCATTTCAGCCGGTTCAACCGTTTTAACGAACCATCCATTCTCAACATTTCGCCAGGAATTATAATATAGTGCGTTTATCGCTATTTGTCAGCAAAAATTCTATGAAAATTAATTTGCCTTAGCTTTCTTTTCAAATCGATATTCTCTTTCTTTGATACAAGCAGCAACCTCCGCACCAATTCATGGCGAAGGGGTGGCGGGATCATTTTATTTTCCCGGCTAAATAGAGCGGATAATTATGCATCTGTGGATTCTCCCTGTGCAGATTATTAGCGGTAATTTTTATCCGCAGCGGCGGCGCATATTTATTCTTATAAACCAAAAGACTCTTGGCCTTTGTCCTGTGCCCTGATTTCACTTCCACCGGGACTACCCTGTTATCGATCACCTTTAAAAACTCTATCTCGGAATTTTTACCGGTCCAGGAGAAAAGTTCCCGGTCTCCTGTCCCGGTGTGTTCCGCCGCGATAAATTCCTGCGCAGTAAAGTTTTCCGCATAAAATCCCTTGTACCGCCCGTAATCCTGGTTCAAAATCGAATCGAAAGATAACTCCATCATACATCCCAACAACCCCGTATCAAACAGGTAAAGTTTAAAGATATTGTCTTTTTTGAAATTCTTCAACGGTAAAGCCGGTGTATCCAGGATAAATACCTTGATAATAAGACCCGATTTCAAAAGCCAGTCAATAGGGCCTTCCAGTTGTACAAATTTGCTTTTATTGGGGATAACACCCTTAAACCGGAACCTGGAAACCGAATCATCGATACTCTTCGCTAATTGAACCGGGATATTATCAAATACTCGATTAATATGCGCGGCGTTTTCTTTTACTGCATGTTTAGCAAAATCGCCGCGGTATCCTTGTAAAATTCCCTGCTGTACGATTCTAACACTCTTATAAGCCTCAAACGGATTTTCTTTTAAATCAAGATACCGTTTTACCGCTTCAGGCATACCCCCAGTGATATAATAAACTTTTAAGTCCTTCCACAGTTGCTGATGAATCACCTCCGGGATAACCGTTTCATCTGAAAATTCTGCCAGCAGCGCAGCTTTTCTTTTGTTAATCGCCATGAGGAATTCTTCAAAATTCATGGGAAATAAATTCAAAAAGTCCACCTGGCCGACAGGAAAAGATTGTCGATTCAAGCTGATCCCAATATGTGACCCGGCGCAGCAAAGGGCCAATTCCTTCATGTCTTCGTTAAAATACTTCAGGCTGGTCAAGGCTCCCGGGCATTCCTGTATTTCATCGAAAATCAAGAGGTCTTCCTCGATGTCTATTTCCCTCTCCAGTATGATAGAGATATTTGCGATTACCTGCCCGGTATCGAAAGTCTCTTTGAAAAGATAGTCCAGGTCATGTCTTTTCTCAAAATTAATATAATGGACCTGTTTGAATTCCCTGCGGCCGAATTCTTCCAACAGGTAAGTTTTGCCCACTTGCCTTGCTCCCTGGAGCAATAAGGGTTTTCTATATTTTGAAGTTTTCCAGGCCAACAGTTTTCGATACAATAATCTTTCCATGAAGGGGATTATAGTTGGTATTGTCTTTTTTTGCAAGGAAAAAAAGACAAAAATGACTTTTTTTGCCGGGCCCCATGGCATGGGGGACCCATAAGGCCCTTCGGGCCTCCTGAAGGCTTCTTTAAATGAATCGAACTGATAGTAAATGCATCAACATGTCGCATGTTATAATATTCATTGGAATTTGCATGCAAAAGGAGTATCGAAGCCTTCAATCTTCTTAACTTCTCAACTTCTTATCTTCTCAACTTCTTTCTTTTTCCCTGGACCCCCACAAAAGCTTTTATTAAATTAATAAACCTACTGATTAAATTTCGAATAATTTAGCATATTCTCCATTCAAATCGATGTTCTCTTTCTCAGCGACTTCCATCGATACCTGTACCAATTCTTTACGTTGAATTAATTCCCCGGCAACTCCCAGGTCTTTGGCAAAAATCCGGTCTTCGCAGGTGTGATCGATTTTTTCTCTAACTGCATGGTGACAGGCTTCCAGTATTTTACTTGATTTTAAAGGACGCCGGAAATCAAAAGCCTGGGCCGCACAAACCAATTCCACCGCTAAAATATTCTCCAGGTTATCGATCACCCGGTTCAGCTTCCTGGCACTGATGGGCCCCATGCTGACATGGTCTTCCTGTCCCAAAGAGGTAGGTATGCTGTCGGCGCTGGCCGGAAAACACAGACTTTTATTTTCACTCACCAATGCCGCTGATGTATACTGCGGGATCATAAACCCCGAATTTACCCCGATGTCTTTCATTAACAGCCTGGGAAGGCCCTCAATACCACCTTCAAGGAGAAGATAAGTCCTCCGGTCCGAAATATTTCCCAATTCGCAGACCGCGGTGGTGACATAATCCAGCGGCACGGCCAGGGGTTGACCGTGAAAATTTCCCCCGCTGACGGCATTGTCTTTGTCTAAAATAATAGGATTATCGGTTACCGAATTTAACTCGATCTCCAGTAACTCCTTGAGATGCAGCCAGGCATTCCGTGAAGCACCATGAACCTGGGGCATACATCTCAATGAATAAGGGTCCTGCACCCGGGTGCAATCGGTATGAGATTCCACCATTTCCGACCCCGCCAATAAATGCCGCATCCGCTGCGCCACATGCTGACAACCAATAAAAGGACGAAGTTGATGCAGCTCCGCCTTGAAGGGTTTCACGGAACCTAAAAGCGCTTCAAGAGTCATTGCACCGATAATATCCGCTGTATCCAGGCAGTTTTGCAGACGCTCCACTGCTTTAATGGCAAATGCCGAAATAAACTGGGTCCCGTTGATTAATGCCAAACCTTCCTTGGGACCCAATTCCAGCGGTTTTAAGCCATGAGTTTTGAGTACAGGGGCTGTCTCTGCAATTTCGCCATTGTACAGGACCTGACCCAGACCAATCAGCGGTAAAAAAAGATGCGCCAACGGTGCCAGGTCCCCGGATGCACCTACTGAACCCTGGCAGGGCACAACCGGGGTGATATTATTTTCAATATGCCAGGTGATTCGCTCCAAAGTCTGTCTCGATACCCCCGAATAACCCTTAGATAAAGCGTGGACTTTGAGCACCATCATCAGTTGTGAAATCTCCGCCGGGACATTTTCTCCTACCCCGGCACTGTGACTTTTAAGAATATTGGCTTGCAGTTTTTTTGTGTTTTCCGCTGAAATAACGGTTGTACACAGCGGACCGAAACCGGTATTAACCCCGTATACTGTTTTTCCGCTTTTCACAATACCGTTTACCGCTTCTTTACTTTTATCTATTTGTTTGGCGGCTTTTTCACTGATTATCGCTTTTCTTAAACCCCGGGCGATCTCCAGTGCCAGGCCAACACTTAATGTATCCTCACCATAATGAAATGTTTTAATTTCTTTAGTCATTTTTTTACCTCCTTTTTTAACCGCTGATATCATAGGAGACACAGAATATTAAAGTCATTAGCGATTTGCAATTATAGTCGTTCCCTTTATAAATGTCAATCCTTTCCAGGGGGGCTCTTTTCGAGAAAACCGCCCCCCTGGACCCCCCACAAAAGCTTTTCATTAGGTTAAAGGCTTCGATATTCCTTTTACATGAATTATATACCCTTCGACATTCTGTTGCTTTTCCCGCCGTAGGCGGTATACTATCTTGCCCGGAGGGCACAAATTCCATTAACAATTAACAATTGACAATTAACAATTAATAATTAAAAAAGGGCCTTATCGGTCCCCCATGCCATGGGGATTGAAATAAATATGTATTTTAGTTACAATATGAATTTATAAAATACAGGAGGTATCGATGAAAAAGTTAACGATTTTGTTTATTGGATTATATTTGTTTCTCTTGTTGCCCTCCGTTGTATCAGGGGAAAAGGGGGATAAAGAGAAAAAAATACCTGCGTTTGATGATATTTTGAAATTTCAATCTCCCGGTTCGCCCATTATTTCACCGGATGGTAAATGGGTCCTCTATACCGTGAGCGAATGCGATATGGAAAATAATGAATACCGGTCGCAGATTTGGTTAGTGGATGTTGAAAAAAAACAACCCCGGCAGATGACCTTTGTTAAAAAATCCAGCCAAGACCCTCAATGGTCCCCGGACAGTCAGTCTTTTATTTTTTTATCGGCGCGGGAAGAAAAACCCCAGCTTTATATCATGTCTGCTTTTGGGGGCGAACCCCGTCCATTAACCGAATCCGAAACCGGGGTTCAAAACTTTAAATGGTCGAAAAATGGAAAATATATCGCCTTTACGGCAAATGACGAGAAAAGCAAACAAGACAAAGCCATTGAAAAAAAATATGGGGAGTTCGATGTTTTTAACGAAAAATTCAATAACAGTCACCTCTTGATATTGGATATCCAGGCGAACAAGGCAGAAAAAGTCCTGGATAGAGACGACCTGCATGTGGCTGATTTTGAGTGGTCCCCGGACAGCAGCCAAATTGCGTTTACCGCTGCCCCGGACCCCCGGGCGGGGTCTTACTCCAAATCAGACATTTATGTGATCAATATAAAGGATCGAAAAGTACGGGAGTTGGTAAAACAAAAAGGTCCGGACGATAACCCGGTTTGGTCCGGTGACGGCAAATGGATCGCCTTTAATTCTAATACCGGCGCAGAAGAGTATTTTGTGAACAGCCGTATTTGTATGGTTCCGGCAGAAGGTGGAGAAATTATCAACCTGACCCCGAATTTTGATGAAAATGCTTATCTCAGGGAATGGAGGGGTAAATACATCTGGTTCACCGCATACCAGGGCATGACCCGCCAGATTTTCAAACTGGACCCGACAAATAAGAAAATTTTCAAGTTCACACAGGGACTGCACGGTAATGGCCGGGTCAGTTACAGTTTAACCCTTTCCCAACAGGGCGCCCGGGTTGCATACAATTACCAGGATGCCTCACGATGTCCTGAAATTTTCGTTTCCGGGACAAAAAAATTCACCCCTGTCCAACTGACCCGTTTTGGCAGCCAGGTAAAAGATTGGACCCTCAGCATCAAGGAACCCATCAAATGGAAAAGCCCTGACGGTGTAGAAATAACCGGGGTATTAATCAAACCGGCAGACTTTGATCCCAACAAAAAGTATCCCCTGCTGGTTATTATCCACGGTGGACCGACATCCATTTCCATTCCCGCTTATTTCGACCGTTATGGTCGCTATTATCCGATTGAACAATGGGCTGCCAAAGGCGCTGTTATCCTGGAGCCCAATTACCGGGGCAGCGCCGGGTTCGGGGAGAAGTTCCGCAAATTGAATTATCGTGACCTGGGGGTAGGTGATTACCGGGACGTGATATCCGGTGTAGACCACCTGGTCTCCCGGGGATTTATCGATGAAACCCGTCTGGGCGCCATGGGTTGGAGCCAGGGGGGCTATATATCCGCCTTTATCACCACCTTTAGCAGCCGGTTCAAGGCTGTTAGCGTTGGCGCGGGGATTTCAGACTGGGTAACCTATTATGTCAATACCGATATACCCCCCTTTACCCGTATTTACCTGGGGGCGACGCCCTGGGATGATGAAGCGGTTTATAAAAAAACCAGCCCCATGACTTATATCAATAAAGCCCAAACACCCACCTTGATTCAACATGGCGAATTCGATAAACGGGTCCCCATCCCTAATGCCCATAAACTCTACCGGGGATTAAAGGATAAAGGCGTAGCGGTGAAGTTTTTTATTTATAAAGGATTTGGCCATGGGATCAGTAAACCCAGGGAAAAACGCGCCGTCCTCAAACACAACTTTGATTGGTTTAATAAGTATATCTGGGGCGAAGAACCCCCGGAAGAAACCTTTGATGTTGAAGAAAAACAGGATAAAAAAGACGGGAAATAGCAAATGATGGTTAATAGGGGTTGAAATTCTTTTTTATTTGATTTAAAATACGGATGATAGAAATTTAAAAGGTTTCTATCAATAGGAAATAAAGGAACATGGCGAATTTGATTAAGAAATACCCGGTTCCGCTGATATTTAAAAAAATACTTAAGGACAATCTCAGCGGCCAGTTGGTAGTCAAGGGAGAAAATTTTACCAAAAGACTGTTTTTTACCAAACAAGAACTGCAATTCGCCACATCAGACCTCCCCCAGGAACGACTGGGAGAAATTCTCTATATGAAGGGAAAACTGAGCCGGGAGCAATTCATTATGCTGCATAAGATGAAAGACAACACCAACGATAAACTGGGCAAGCTCCTGGTTCAGCAGCGCATATTAGATAAACAGGGCTTATTCGCGGCCCTGCATGATCAAGTTAAAACCATCGCTATTTCTACGTTTTCCATGGCCTCCGGTGAATGGACCTTTACCGTTGAAAACCCTAAAATCCCCAACAATCAAAAATTTAAAGTCAATTTAGCCACATTAATAAAAGAGGGCAACCAAAATATTTTGGATTTCTCTTACTATAAAAAAAGATTTAATTTACGAGCCCCCATCACGCTGCCTATTCCCGAGCCTTTGGGCCAAATATTATCTCCCGATGACATTCGATTTTATATTAAATTATCAAAATGTAACAACATTTCCAGTGAACAAATCCAGGCATTAATGGATATCCCGGAAAAGCTGTTTTGGCAGAGGATAAGCTATATGTATCTTTTGAATATCATTGATTTTACGGAGTTCAGGATTGACAGCGAGCACCAAAAGGATGTGGAGTTCATCGCTTATCTGCACGATCGCTTAAAAGCCAAATCCATCGATCATTATGAGTTGTTGGCGTTAAAAGATACAGCTTCGGTGAGTGATGCAAGAGATAAATATTTTTCTTTTTCCAAAAAATATGAACCCGTGGCACGAGAAGCGCCACCGGATTCTCACACCAAAGAGAAAATTGATTTTGTGCTTGAAAAAGCACAGCAAGCTTTTGATATCTTAGGTGATGAAGACAAGAAAAAAGCTTATGATACCGGCAAGCAGCAGCGGGTCACCCTGGAAAGTTTTAATATTCAGAAAGAAAAAATTCAAAAAGCCCGCAGGTTATATTTAAAAGCCCATTCTTTTTATGAAGAGAAAAAATACCAGGAAGCGGCTCGCCTGCTTGAAGAAGCAATAAAACTGGACCCGGGGCGCTCCTCTTATTTTTTATTGTTGGGCTTAAGTCAAAGCCGGATTCCATCTTCACGACCGTTGGCAGAAAAAAACCTCCAAAAAGCAGCGGAAATGGAACCATGGAATGCAGACCCGGTGTTTTACCTGGGACAATTGTACTGGGTAGAAAATATGTTTAAAAAAGCAGAAAATTGCTATAGAAAAGCCCTGGAAATCAACATGGAACATACCCTGGCCGCGAAAATGATTCGCAAAATCGAAAAAACATCAAAGAAGAAACCTCTTTTTTCAAAAAAAAAATAAAAGTAACAGGTCAGGCACCTCATAGATGGTAGTGAAAAGCTGGAATAGATTGAAGAGGAATGGATGCATGGATGCATGGCGCCTTCGAATCATGCAGTCATGCAGTCATGCAATTCCCCAAACACTCCTTCAGGCATTCCGGGGAGGCTGACCAGTTACAAATAAAATAAAAAAAATTACTTAAAATTATTGAAAATTATTGAAATAATCGTCTATTTCTTTTAAAATACCAATATGAAACGTAATAATTTTAAACCCAAAACAACAAATAGTGTTCAAGAAAAAAAGGACCGTATTGCCCAGTGGGCATTTGACACACGGTCGATTTTAGGACGGTTTCACCTCTGGCTGGAAGATGTCGAGGTGGAGTGGAACTGGGGGAAATCCTTCAGGGAATTCAGCAGTGAAATTTCTTTTCTTGAAGGCAGCATGGAGCGGTTGTTTGCCATGACCGGTGCGGTGACAGCACTGGGCACCCAGCTTTTCGGGCGGTTTGGCGAAGGTGCCAACCTGGATAAAGCCGGACTCAACCAGGTGAAAAAAGATGCCGATGCGATTTCCGCTTATGCCATGAGTGAAAGCCTGTGGTACCTGTCCCGTCAGCTCCCGGAAAACCATGCCATTATGGTCTGTATGGGTGAAGGACTTATGCCCAAAGTAGGAGAAACCCCGGAAATGGGGTCAAATCCCCAGTTGGGTTTTGGCCGTGTTTATGCGCGTCCACAGGTGGCCAAATGGCTGGACCGGCGGGTAGTCAAATTGATCAATGATGAGCAATACGGATGGGACCAATTCTACCGGGAAATCAAAGAGGCAGGCATTACCGTATGGGGTGCAGCCATCGATACGTTAGAAAATACTTCGCGCTTTGCCAAAGGTAAAACCACGGGACCTTTGACGGTGCTTCATTTATTTGACCAGCCTCTCCGGGTTACCAGGCCCTATGAAGGGTACATGGGTAACCTGTTCTTGCCCAATGAGGTAGTAAAAACCGCTCACCGGCAGTCGGTGTTGATTGGTTTTCAAACCCCACGAAACCTGGTGCTTAAGGCCATTGAAGACACCTACCCGGGTATTCAACGGGAAAACATTCATGTCTGGACCCTGGGAGGCGAAAGTCGCAAAGGACGCATTGGCGGATTATGGCAGCAATGGGAAGAATTGGGCGTACACCTGGTGGAAGAAGGCTGGGAGCTTCCTTCCGGTATGGCAGCTTTTACCGGGTCCGGGACTTATGCTCCCACGTATGGTGTGGGGGCTCGGACGGATGACTCCGGCAAAATACAACTGTTTATTTGCGATGGTTATGCTGCTTCGGCAGAGGCGATGCAAGCGGCAAGCCTGGCGCCGCTGCTGGATATCCAGGCCTTTGTCTCGGTGTTTACCTCTAACTTTAAACTTCCTTATGACCGGGAACAATATATTATGTCAATCGATCCCGAAGCCGAAGATTTTCAAGCCCGCCTGGAAGAAGTCATTGGTGAACCGGTGAATGATGAGAAACGGGAAAAATACCGGGAAATGGTTCATGAAGCCCTTGATGCCGGTATCCCGGTAAAAAAACAAACTATCCAGGCTGATGATTTTTTCCCGGAAAAGCAGTGGGAAGTGCTGGCGGTCTCCGGTTATATGCAGCCTGATCCTTACTCCGGTTCTCCCGGTGTAGAGGAAGTAGACCCTGATAAGCGTATTTACCGGGTAACGGTAAGGTTAGCCGGTTCCCATGGCGATAAGCGAATCACCTTTAAGCTTCGTCTTATGGAAGACATGAAAGAGAGCCACCTGGTATTTAAGCCTTTGCTGAACCGGTTCATGGCCGGTGAAAATTTTGAAGAACGGGGTGTAAGAATCTCCGATTCCGGCCGTATCAGGAACGAGCTGCAAACTCTCTGTGCCGAAGCACTGGAATTTCTTAGCGACGAACATATGCGCATCCATTTTGACCGCATTCCCCCGGAAGTAATTTCACCTGAGAGCCAAAAGAAACTTTTGGAGATTCTCAAATGGTATAAAGCGCGTCATCCCATTTGGTTCTCCTGGTTAGAGATAGTAGAGAAGTAATTACCAGGCCGCAGGCTGACACAGAGCACCCTTAATAAAAAATTTTTGTGGGGTCCAGGGGCGGTTTTTATAAAAAGAGCCCCTGGTCGCCGAAGGCAAAAAGAAAAATTCATTTAACCTTGACAAAATCGAGATAAAATGTAAAATATTTATTGTAAAAAAATTTCCGATAATTTTATAGTAGGCAAATATGGGAAATAATAGCACAAAAAAAATATATTTAGGCCCGATAGAAACAGAAGTGGTGTCCCGGTTATCTTACGAAAAAGCAACTATAACCACCCGGGAGCAATTGAAAGACATGTTCAACTTTGGTTACTCTTCATTGAATCAACTAATATTCCGCCTTAAAAAAAAAGGTATCCTCAAATCCATAAAAAAAGGGGTATATTTCTTTTCTCCGTTGGAGTCAGGCCCGGCAGGGAGCAATATCAATGAGTTTTTGATTCCCTCTATCTTATATCCGCGGGGTAATTACTACGTGGGTTATGGAACCATGTACAACTATTATGGTTTTACTGACCAGATTTTTCAAACCATGTATGTATTAAATACAAGTAAGCAGTACCGGAAAACAATCGGGGATATGACTTTTAAAATGATTAAGATTTCATCGAAGCGTATGTATGGACTGGAGAAGATAAAAATAGGCAATACAGAGGTGATTGTGAGTGACAAAGAAAGGACGCTGGTGGACCTGGTTTATTTCCCCGGACCTGTTGGAGGCTTGAAAAATGCGTTTGATATATTAAAAGACCAGGTGACAACAAAGCGGATAAATAAAAAAAAATTTATCAAGTATGCTTCGCGGTTTCCGATTTCATCCACTCGCAAAAGAATCGGTTTTTCACTGGATCAAATTTTATTTAACGATAAAGAATTATTACCCCTGATGAAAACCATTGAGAAAACATCTTTGAGTAACCTGTTCGATTTAAAGTCAAGAAAGGGTAAGATAAACAAAAAATGGAAAATTATTGAAAATGCTGCCACATCATGATAAAGACGAATTTACTAAAGTTTTGGGAAGAGCTTCCGCTCAGACAAGCTTTCCTCACCGGTTGTTAGAAAAAGATTATTACCTGACAGTCATTTTATCCCGGGTAAATGAGAGATTAAGTCGTGATTTGATTCTTAAGGGAGGAACCTGTTTAAATAAAATTTACCTTTCATACTATCGCCTGAGTGAAGATTTGGATTTTTCTCTTCGGCTTCCCCGGGATAATACAACCAGGGGTATGAGAAGAAAATCTATCAAGCCCATCAAGGAATCCATCCGGGAATTAGCTGAAAGTCTTGAGATGAATATTGATGACCCGGAGAAAGCCGGACATAATCAATCAACACAATATATCTTTTATTTTTACTATGATTCGGTTGTATTAAACAGGAAAGAAAAAGTAAAGATTGAAGTTGGCTTACGTTCTAACCCGATAATACCTGTGCAAGAGAAAAAAATCACCCATAAATTTCTTCACCCTTTTACAGGTGATCCTTTATTTGAAGGTGGGAAGATCGTTTGTTTGTCATTGAAAGAAATTGCTGCCGAAAAGATGAGAGCGGCTGCTACCCGTCTTAATATTGCCCCCAGGGATTTTTATGATTTAGGTTATTTGTTGAAAGTGGGGTTCGATTTTAAAGACAAAGAATTCCTGGGTATACTTAAACGGAAGCTGGCAGAGGACAATTTTTCTACTGCTTTAAAAAATTATAAGCATTATTTGGGTCGAAGCAAAGAGGAGATAGAAGATATGAAATCGAGGCTTGAAGAAGAATTGTTTCCTGTGCTGTCTATCAAAGAAAAAAGTGCTTTTAATATGCAAAATGTTTTAGAAGAGATGAATGAAATCTTCAAGGATTTAGAATGAAGTCAGTGCCAAAAGGCGTCTAAATTTATGAAGGAAGGGGGACAGACCAGAATGGCGCTTACTTAAGACTAATAAATCCGAAATTCGAATATCGAAATCCGAAACAAATACAAAATCCAAATGTTCAAATTTCAAAACAAAAGCT
>Ga0210084_1000116_pt1 | contig 12214 bp, 10 predicted proteins | sample China_Galinas_Co_3_FD_184863 | JGI IMG/M metagenome (GOLD analysis project Ga0210084, IMG submission 184863) | Wetland microbial communities from San Francisco Bay, California, USA, that impact long-term carbon sequestration -... | ecosystem: Environmental > Aquatic > Marine > Wetlands ... | reverse complement strand
TGGGTTCGGTATTTTTCCTTTCATGGTCGGCAATCTCTTTGCCTGCAACCATGAGCCTTATTGCCGGAGTTCTCCCCTTGAACAAGAGAACCATGGGTGTCTCCATGCACTCTTTTATGAGAAGAATTCCCATGGCACTTGGGCCGATTCTGGGAGGCATATGCATCGGACTCTGGGGTGAGCGTGACGGCGTTCGGGCTGCCTTTGGTTGCGCCTTTCTGTTATCTATCCTTGCAACGGTTCTCCAGCAGATTCTTATCGAAGACGATCCGCCAAAAACTTCAACAAAACAACCCGGAAGGCCTGAAAAGAATCCACTGAAGATTTTACATCACATGCACCCGTCGCTTAAGCGATTACTTATTTCAGATATTTTGATTCGGTTTTGTGAGCAGATTCCCTATGCTTTTGTAGTGGTATGGTGTATGAAAACCATCGCCGAACCGGTAACGGCCTTATCTTTCGGCATCCTAACAGCCGTTGAAATGACCGTCGCCATGCTGGTGTATATTCCGGTGGCGTATTTGGCGGATAAAAGTACCAAAAAACCATTCGTCGTCATAACATTTATATTTTTTACGTTCTTTCCGCTGGTCCTGTTTTTCTGTCAATCCTTTAACCTCCTGGTATTCGCCTTCATCTTGCGCGGCCTCAAGGAGTTCGGAGAGCCCACACGGAAAGCCCTTATCATGGACCTTGCACCGGAGAATCGTAAAGCAGCCATGTTCGGCCTGTATTATCTCTTGCGAGATAGTATCGTATCAATAGCAGCTTTTGGGGGGGCTTTTCTTTGGCAGATCGATCCCTCCATAAATTTTATCGTTGCGTTTCTTTTCGGTGCAGCGGGGACCATCTATTTTGCCCTTTACGGCAGCGATCTTTTGGACGGTGAACATCCATCGAGATCCCGACATAAAACCACCCTATTGCCCTGAAACGGCAGCCATGACTGCCTGCAACAGGCTTTAAAATCGCTTCTCACACATTGACCCCATGAATTTCTTTTCATTCCAAGAACCTTGAGTTCTTAAGCGTTTTTTATTTGGCATCCAATACCCGTGTTTTGAAGCGGCCTGGAGTCTCCGTTAAGGGGGATTTCCACCCCGGTTAAACAGAAAACAGATAGGTTTCACGGGGTAAACTCGGCTTGGGCAATCTTGCAGGGAATGGGCTCACTGTGGCTGTTCAATGGGTTATATGATTGGCACATATCTTGCTTTTGCATCTTAGGTTTTATGGATGCTTATAAAGTGTCGGAGCTTGTCTTTTTTATTTTAAATTAAAGATTAAAGGAGGCTGAAAAATGAACAATAAACGAAGATGGATGGTTGCAGGAATAATTTGTGTTTTTTGCTTTGCATTGATCTGTTCGAATCCGGTTTTTGCCGATGAAATTACCATTACCGGAATCATCAACGACACGTATCAGATTGTTACAGAGGGCGGCATGGTGTATGAAGTGGAAGATACGGATATGGGCAATGAAATGTTAAATCATGTGGGCAAAACCGTGGAAGCCACCGGCAATGTCGTCGAAGAAGATGGCGTCAAGTCCATTAAAGTGGAATCCTATAAAATACTTGAAAAAACAGAATCATAAATTTAAAGAGCGGGCATCGGCCCCTCGGTCCGTTAAAGGCCGGAAGCCCGCTTTTTAAAAATCAGGCCCGTGATAAAAACCGGGTTAAGTTCTATTTTTGAAATCTTCCTTTCGGATACCGTATTTTAGCATGAGTTTATGCAACTGCCGGGTACTGACACCGGCCTCTTGGGCAGATTGGTTTATTTTTCCGCTATTTCGGGATATCAATTCCTTAAGATATTTCTTCTCAAAACTTTCTATGGCTTTTCGACGCGTTTCTGCCAGTGAACCATCGGGTCCCAAAGGCAACGCTGGGGATGAAGTTTCATGTTCAAAAAGCTCTACAGGGAAACTCTCCGGGGTCAGGACCTCAGAGGTCTCCAGTATGTAAGCCCGCTCCAAAAGATTTTCCAACTCCCTTATGTTCCCCGGCCATGAATATTTTTCCAGAGCCTCTTTGACCTGGGGATGGACGTCATGAATATCTTTCTGTAAATCTTTGCTCAGTTTTTTTAGAAAAAACTGGATCAGCAACAGAATATCTTCTTTCCTTTTTCTTAACGGCGGAATTTCGATGGGAAAAACGTTCAGGCGATAATATAGGTCTTTTCTGAAATCGCCGTCTTCGGTCATTTTTTTTAAATTGGAATTCGTGGCGGTGATAATTCTTGCGTTGGTTGCCATGATTTTTTCAGATCCTACGCAATTATATGTACCGTCCTGGAGCACTTGAAGCAGTTTAACCTGGGCCGAAGGCGTTATGGTGCCGATTTCATCCAGAAACAGGGTCCCATTTCTGGCAATCTCAAACTTACCCAGTTTTTTTTTGAACGCACCGGTAAATGCGCCTTTTTCATGGCCGAAGAGCTCGCTTTCTAAAAGGGTTTCCGGAACAGCTCCGCAATGGACGCTGATGAATTGAGCATTTTCCCGGTTGCTGTGCCGGTGTATTAATTTTGCCAAAACGCCCTTCCCCGTTCCTGTTTCACCGACCAGCAAGACGGTTGTTTTTGTGGGCGCGACCCTATGGATCTTTTTATACACTTCTTTAACGGTGTCATTGTTGGAATGAACCATTTCCAGCGAGTCCGATCTCCAGAACTGCTCTCTGAGATAATCGAGTTCAGATTGCCGAATAATCGATTCGCTCATCTCCTCGGTTACCAGCTGGACCTCCTCCGGATCCAACGGGTATGTAAGGTAATCGCTGGCACCGGCTTTTACGAATTTGACCACCTCCCGGGTCATATCGGAACTGGCCATGACGATAATTTCTATGGTGGGACACAACTGTTTTAATGGCCGCAACACCTGTGTATAGTCACTGTTTTGAGTCGATTGAAGGAGGATTTTTAGATCAATAAAAACAAGATCGTACCGTTTTTTTCTGAGGATTTTTAACGCTTCGTCTTTTCCGGTGGTTCTATCGACGCAACACCCCGGGTCAAAGGCGGTATGAATTTTTTTGTAATCATCCGGCGTTTCCGAAACAACCAGAACTGATCTCATATGTTTCTCCAAAATATCTCGATTTTATCGGGAATACTCTTCCAAAATTCAAATTTATATATTGGGAACGGATTTTTATTATAGAAAAACACGTAAATCAAACATAAAAAGAATCCATTCACAAAAAAATGACCTTCTTGAAATCAAAATCACTGCTGGCAAATTAGACCCAAAAAGACATTGTGGGGCGATGTCCGGCAGGATGGTAGAGAAGATTCGATAAAAAAAACAAATGGACCAGATTAAAAGGATAAAAATTTTGAGACCGGGCCGGCTAAAAACCCGAGAAAGGGATCGGACGGTGCTGGAATCCACGGAAATTAAAATTATTGCTCAACTGGCTGTTTTTCAGAAAAAAATCTTTTCGGGGAGGGGGTGGAACGTTTTTTATTGAAGCTCTCTGGAGCAGGTTGGAGCGCACCGGAAACCCCCTTCGGGGATAGAAGGGAGCTTGGATAATTCTTCTTTTATCTATAATACAATGACCCAGCCATTATCCTTCGTTTTCCTCGTACGCGCCGATTCTGTGATGACAGGACGGGCAGAAAAAATAATTCGGATAGGGATCATTTCCACAGATTCTACATTTTCTTCCGGATTTAATGCCCTTTTTTTTGTAGCTCTTATAATTTTCCTTGCGTTTGGTGTTCCGTTGGCTTTTCGGTTTTACGGATATTAAGGGGGTTGATGTTTTCTGTTCCTCAACAATGGATGATTTCATCTTTCCAGTGCCTCCATCTTCGTTTTACACTGAATACAAAGGGTCGTTACCGGTCTGGCCTTGAGGCGTTCAATGGCGATCTCTTTTTCACATACCTCACAAATCCCGTAAGTACCGTCGTCTAAATTTTCGAGAGCTCTTTGGATCTTGCGAATAAGCTTGCTTTCCCTGTCCCTGATTCGAAGCATTGTGCCGCGTTCAGATTCAAACGTCGCCCGGTCCAGAAGATCCGCCGATGTCTCGTTGTTTTCGACCAAACCTCTAACCGTAAGATCCGCCTGACCCAAAAGTGTCCTCAACTGTTCGGTGAGCAATTGTTTGAAAAAATTAAGGTGTTCTTCTCTCATGGTGTTCTTCTGCCATCGCTATTAATTGGGGTGTGTTAATCGGGATAAACCCCTCTATGTGGAAAAAAGTTATTTTTGCTTCAATCTAGGTTTTAATTTGAATGGCTAAACAGGGAGCCAAAAAACAGGAAAAGTTGAATACAACATGTTCCGGAATCTTTAAAGGGTTTAATTGATGCAATTACTTTGCCAATCCAACACCGACGGTATCGGATCTTCGGGTTTAACGATTATGGAAAAAAGCTGCACCAAGAGTTTATGGGCCATATCAACAAAAATGATTTCCAAGGGATTTTAATTTATCCCCCAACCATCCGTTATCAGATGAGGTACTGGCGCCGGCGGCCGACGTTCAATGGAGTTGAGGAGAATTTATTCGATGCCGTGCCTATTCCGCAAAAAAATCATCCCCTTTTTTTTATCGGCGGCGAATTCGGAATATTGGGTTCTGAGTTTACCCGAAATCGGAACTCGAAATTCTTGTTTTGGCCATGTCGACCCTCAGGGTATGCCGGGGAACCCAAAACCCGGGTTGAAACGTATGCCGTGTAAAATCTTACCCGCGGCAGCAAAGGTTTTAATCTTTTGAAATAGCAAAGGAATTCCTTATTTTTTGATTCAAAAAAGCCGGCAAATCCAAATTTGGCATGTTCGTTGCTTTTCAACGCCTTTTAAGAAAACCCAGGGGATGGCATCCTTTTCATGAGGAGAATCCATTGAAAACCAAAGACAACCCTCAGCGAACCGTCACCGGCATTTTAATCCCTGAGAAATGGGATGATAAAGAGAATGTCATTGGTGTTTCCATACAGGCCTTTGATGAAAATGAATATATCGTTAAAAGTTACCAGCCAGGTAACAACGTATTCGACTTCATCAATGAAAAAGTGAAAGTTACCGGTTGTGTGTTAAAAATATCGGACGGAAAGTTCACCATCGACGTAAATCGCTTCGAAGTATTAGACAATTAATTAAGGACCCAAATGCTGTTAGTAAAGAGTGGTTCCCTCAACAATTTCAATGAACTGCAACCCCTTGCCCGGTTGAATCTCCCAAATTCAACCGGGCAGGCGGATTCCCCGCAGTTTGTCGGAGCAGAACATAAATCCCATCTCAAGGGGGCTGCAGGGAACTTCAAGGGGTAAAAAGATCTATTCCCCACCATTAACCATTAGATAAAAAAAAGAAAAAGATTATGGAAAATTTAATCCTTGCTTGTATCCAGTGTCAGGAAAATTTCGAACTTACCTTCGATGAACAGGAAAAGTTCGAGCAGAGAGGATTTGACCTGCCGCTGCGCTGTCCCCAGTGTCGTCGGCATAAATCCCGGGATGTCGAACGCCAGGAACCTTGGAAACCTAAAAATAAAAAGAAGCGTCATCGGCAAAAATTCGATGAATTTGACGGTTGATCACAATCCAGAGTGTTTTCAATCACCTTAATATATCATTATCATCGGCGGTGGTAATTATTTTTAATTGAGAGGAAAATTATATGACGAAAACAGAGTTAATTCACCACATGTCAGAAAAGCTTGATTCCCAGAAAGAGGCTCAGCGCGCCCTTGAAAGTCTGCTTTCAGCCATCAGTGACACATTAAAAAAAGGGGATTCGGTGTCGCTTACCGGCTTTGGAACGTTTAAAGTATCCAAACGGAACGCCAGAAAAGGAAGAAATCCCCAAACCGGTGAAGAAATAAAAATACCATCTAAAAATGTTGTCCGGTTTTTACCGGGAAAACATTTAAAAGACGCCATAAAGTAATGTGTTAGAAACCATCCGGAAATATTTATATTTCTGTTTTCTCTTCTCGGTTAAATCACGGACCGAGTGTTTTTGAAATGAATCCAAACGGGGATGTGGGTATTTCACGGGTGGTTTCGACACGCCCACGGAATGCCTGTTCAGAATGCCCACACCCCGCGTTACAATTTTATCGTTCCAGATATTTTAGAGACCGTCAGTCTTAATGAAGTTCCCCGCCGATCCGCATATGGGATTTTTGCCCCGTTAAACAGAAAAGAAAGATCAGGCTTTACAGCCTAAACTTTGCCTCCACAGCCGGGCGGAAATACAGGACAAACGCGTTTGAATTCTAATAGAGAGAGAACGCTCCACGACGGCGTATATCTCTTTCCAACCGACTGGAACTTGTGATTAAGCACCCGTAAGCCCGAGCCGTGCCAGAGTTATAACGAACCATTATTTCATAAAATATCTGATGGATTTTTTAAATCATAATTTAATTCGGCTCGGTCTAACGGGTGCTAAAGCCCTTCAAACAGCCACTCGGTTTCCAAGAGAAACACGCCGTCCCTTCGCTGTACCGAAATCAAATGCGTTCACCCTGGGCGGAAATATAATACCTATTGACCCATAGCCACAATGTAGTATAAATATGCCAACTCGCGGCTTCAAACGTTTGAAAAGATTATGAAGGCCGCCAGAGGGGATTTCACTTCGTTCAAAACACCGGGAGGAAATGGTCGGTCATAACACATTGGAATCATTTTAATATTCCATTGTAATGCGATTCAAATTGGGAGATTGTATGGAAAAGAAAGACCACGAAAATGGCAAATACGTAAAAAAAGAGACCCTGCTGATTGTCGCTTTTGTTGCCCTGTTGATCGGTTTTTTAGGGGGGGTTGTTTTCGGTGTTTATAAATCGAGCAACGGGGATTTGGTACAAAAAGCCGCGATGCCCCAGCTGGCCGGACAAGATCAGAAGGTTTCGGCAGAAAGGGCTGCCCAAATTTTCGAGCTTGAAAAAAGGACCTCCGAAACCCCGGATGATGTTAAGGCATGGATAGATCTGGGCAATCTATATTTTGATGCCGGCAACCATGAAAAAGCGATCACGGCATATAAAAAAGCCCTGGAGTTGAACCCCAACGATGCCGATGTCATGAACGATTTGGCTGTAATGTATCGCCGGTCCGGACAACCCAAGAAAGCCATTGAGGCCTTTGATCGAGCCATAAAGATCGACCCCGGCCATGAAACCGTTCGGTTTAATAAAGGTGTCGTTCTGATGCACGACTTAAACGACATGGAAGGCACGGTTCAAACATGGGAAGAACTCGTCAAGCTCAATCCCCAGGCAACATCGCCAACCGGAGAACCGATTAAAAAACTGGTGGAAAATTTGAAAAAAAGCATGAAACAGTAGCCACTATCCCCTTGAAGCCTAATAATTTCGGCTTTTCCGGGGGGGGAACCGCCGAACCACAACTTCGCGGGAATTCCTCCCTGCGGGTTCAACAAAGTGAAAATCCTCCCTGGGGGACCGCCATTTTTTATGGAAATATTTTTCTCTTGCAAACAATACATATTACTGTAATTATTCCCACTTGACCGGCAAACGTTTCAACACCTTTACCACATCGGTTTGGTCATCATTTTTTGCAGGGAAATTCAGCATGCCCATAATCAGAAAACTGGTCTTTGTTTTAATGATGTGTATTCCTGCTACCGGCTGGAGTGCGAACCTATATTACGCACTCGATGTTCATATAAATCCTGGTGAACGAAAAATCACGGGTACCGGGCGCCTTAAAGGGGATCGTCCTATGAACATCGGTCTGTCGGTTCGGAACCTCCGAAAATTGAAGATCGACGGCGACGACGTCCTCCGTACCGCTGATGAAAACGTCAAGCTGACCCTCGAAAGCGGCCAAGAAATAACCATCAGCTATGAAGCCGAGTTTCCTGAAAAGGGAATTAATTTTATCGATGAAAACCACGTGGTCTTAATCGATAACTGGTATCCTTGCCCGGATGATCTTGTTGAGTACGCCCTCACCGTGACCCTACCGGAAAATTTTATTGCCACCTCGGAATCTGAGTCGGTGACCGTGGAAAAACATGGCAAAACAGAAACATTTGTGTTTCAGTTTGACTATCCCCTGGACGGTTTGCATCTGGCGGCGTCCACCCGTTACATTTTAAAAAAAGACCGCTACAACGATATCGTTCTTGAAGCCTATTTCTTCGAAGAAGATGCGCACCTTGCAGACGGGTATATGGCCCATACAAAAAAATATCTGGCAATGTACGAAAAGCTTCTCACCCCTTATCCATATAAACGTTTTGCAATTGTTGAAAATATTTTGCCCACAGGCAATTCCATGCCCACATTTACCCTTCTGGGCAGCCAGGTGGTAAATTTGCCCTTCATCGTCCAAACCTCTCTGGGGCACGAAGTTCTGCATCAATGGTTTGGAAATTCCGTGTTCATCGATTTTGTGTCCGGCAACTGGGCGGAAGGGTTAACAACCTATCTCTCAGATCACCACTATGCTGCTCTGGAAGGGAAAGATACTGCCTATCGCAAACAAATCCTTATAGATTACCATGCGTACGTCAATGCAGACAATGCCTTTCCGTTATACGCGTTTAAAAGCAGTCGGCATAAAGCCCAAAGCGTCATCGGCTATGGCAAAGCTGCCATGATCTTTCATATGCTGCGAAAACAATATGGTGATCGATCATTTTTTGCAGCCCTGCGGGAATTCATCCGGCAGAATCGTTTCCGCAATGCCTCATGGCACGATATCCAGCGCGCTTTTGAAAAAGAAACCGGAGAAGAACTGTACACATACTTTGGGGACTGGCTCACCCGAAAAAATATTCCACGTCTCGGTGTGGAAAATGCAGAGTTGTATGTGGCCCAGGGAAAACTTGAACTGAACTTCGACCTGCTGCAGAACGATGGACCTTATCCCCTGAGCATCCCCATCACGTTGCACACCAACAGCGGAAAACGAATGCACACCGTCCATGTGAAAACGCCCAAAGAAAAAATCCGTATTACTCTGGAAGAATCGCCCAATAGCGTTGTCATGGATGAGGACTACGCACTCATGCGGCAATTGTCTCCTGAAGAGATCCCGCCGGTTCTGGCTGGGATCATGGGCAAAAAAAATCTGACGGCGGTTATTTCATCCTCGCAGCGCTCAACATACCAGCCGCTGATTGATGCGCTGGGGATTGAAAATATAACCTATGTTACACCGGAAAAATTTTCATTCATCCAGATGAAAGAAAATTCGATGCTGATTGCAGGCTACGACAATCCTCTTGTGGATATGCTGCTTGGCAAACAGGTTGTCCCGAAAGATGGATTGCGCCTGAAAGTTTACAAAAACCCGTACAATGCATCCGAACGAATTGCACTGTTGCATGCCAAAAACAAAACAGAAACTCAGGCGGTTCAGGGCAAAATACCCCACTACGGTAAATACACCGAACTGGCCTTCGACGCGGGCCGAAACACCTTCAAGGCCACGGCCAAAACAGATAGCGGCATTCGGGTCTTGTCTCATCCGGCAACCAAAGCCGTAATTCCCGATTCACTGGCGACGGTTGACGATATCATTCCCCAGCTCGCAACCGCCCGGATAATTTATGTTGGAGAGCGGCACGACCGGTTTGCCCACCATATTAATCAGTTGCAGATCATTAAAAAGATGCACGAGTCCGGATATAGACTGGCTGTGGGAATGGAAATGCTTCAAAAGCCTTTTCAACAGGTGGTAAATGAATACCTGGCCGGACAGATTGATGAGCGAACATTTCTACAAAAATCGGAATATTTCAGCCGATGGGGTTACGATTACAATCTGTATAAACCCATCGTCGATTATCTTAAACAACAAAATATCCCGGTTATAGCCCTCAATATCCAAGGAGATATCAGCCGTAAAGTTGCACGGGAAGGCCTGTACAGCCTGCCTGACGACCAAAAGAAACAGCTCCCTTCTGCAATGGATTTTTCAAATGAACAGTATCGGAAGGATTTGAACACCGTATTCACATTACACACCCAACAAAAGGACCTCAAAGATTTTAATTATTTTTTCCAGGCGCAAACCCTGTGGGATGAAGGCATGGCGGAATCTGCCCAAAAGTTTCTGGCAGACACCCCGGAAAGCAAGCTGGTGATTCTGGCGGGCAACGGCCATGTCAGGCATAAATATGGAATCCCCGGGCGCTTGCATCGGCGTAATCACGAGCCGTTTAAAGTTGTTGTGCAGGATGAAGAAATTGAAGACAGCATTGCGGATTATGTACTTTTAACCACGGAGCTAAAAGGGGAGGAATCACCCAAACTGGGTGTAATGGTTGAAGAAAAAGACCAGGGCCTTGAAGTCACAGGTGTCAGCCATAATGGCCCCGCAAAAAAAGCAGGGTTGCAGGAAGGGGATGTCATTAAGGCCTTTGACGGGCAGGCAATAACATCGTTGGCCGACTTGAAACTCCAGCTGTTTTACAGCAAAATTGGAAGCAATGTTAAAGTTCAGATCCATCGGAAGGGTCAGTCGTTGGATAAGGAGATGGAAATGTTTTATTTTGGAAATTTTTCACATCAGCACGGAACAACCGACCGGTAAAAAACGGATCCATATTGATGGGTGATTCGGGCTAAAATAACGATTTCAATATGTCACAAGATCGACAAAACTTCATTTTTTCTCCCCACTTTTTCTGAACGGTTCCGTCACAAATCGTTCCACTGATAAACCAGCAAAGATCTCCGGTGTTAAACTCCCAGGCCGGGCACTGCTTTTTCTTTTCAGAAGGACATTTTTTTATTACCCAGCACGGGTTTTTTTCTTCGAAATCTTTCTGTATCCTTGAAACCAGGAAAAAAACCTGGCGCTCCACATAGTACGGTACCGACCGCCATCCCTGTTCGTAGCTGTGTACCGCCTTAAGGGACACGCCGAGGAGCTGGGCCATCTGGCGCTGAGTTTTCCCTAGCCTTTTTCTAAAATATCTAAATTCTTTCTTATCCATGTAAAATCCCCGCCGACATGCTGTAAAAATTATGAAAACCCCCTTAAACGACAGCCTGGCGCGACAATTGTTAGTATTACTTTGTGGTATTTGATGTCAAGTCATTTCTGACTGTCAAACACCATCAAAAAATTATTTTGTACTGAAATCCCGACCTGGAGATGGGCTCAATACCGGTGGAATGAAAAAGGGGCGGTTCATTCCAAAGAAAAATAGCCCCGGGTCAGAAGGAAGTCCAATAGGAGGTGACAATGGACGTTAAATTGGAAACTATTATTTCCGAGTAATTTTGTCAAGAGAAAAGTGCTACATAGTGGTAGCTTTTTGATCGGCGTTACGCAGCGCACCCACCCAGAAATTCTCTACCTCATACTGCGGTTCCTACAGTTTGATCATCTTGTTTTCAAATTTATGCATCAGTTCCAGCTGAAGCTTCGAAAATTCTTCACCACCTTAAAATTCCCAAATGAAGAAATATAAAGTTTAACTTCACGGATATTATTGGCAGGGGATTTAGATTTAATTGAAAAAAGGTGAATTGGGTGCACTCAAAAAAGACATCGCAGAATGTTAAAGGCGCTGATAAAGTCTTTAAAAAAACTTTGAATACTTGACCCCTTGGATCCTTGGACCCTCTTCTCCAACTTAATTGGAGAAGAACCAAATTTTTCAGGTTGACACAGCCACATTGTAGCATTATCTACTGAGAATAAACCAAAGGAGGAACCATAAAATGGCAAAAGAAACCTTTTCCATACCCAATATTTCCTGTGGACACTGTGTGATGTCGATCAAGAATGAGTTGAATGAACTGGAAGGCGTCAAAACCGTGGAAGGTGATCCTGGAAATAAAAGCATAACGGTTGAATTTGAATCCCCGGCCACTCTGGAAAAGATCCGGGACACCCTAAAAGAGATTAATTATCCGGCCGCATAGGGGCCGTTCGAATTGCGGTAACTTTCAACCCAAGAGGAACACGTTAAATGGATAAGAATCCCTTTGATTTTTTGGAAAAACCATCTTGTCATGAAGCCGGACCCGCAGAATCGTTGACCGGCACCTGCTGACCCGGGAAAAAAAAGGTTCAGGAGAGCCTTCCCGATATGAAGCAGCCGTTTATCATTGGCTCGGTCCGGACACCGGCGGGTGACGTGCCAAAAATTTCGTCCGGGTTGGTCTGGGCGGACCAATGGGGCAGCATTAAGGCGCGCTGGGGGGTGGGCCGTATGAATTATACGCTGGATCCCGGCCTT
>Ga0210084_1000115_pt1 | contig 12328 bp, 7 predicted proteins | sample China_Galinas_Co_3_FD_184863 | JGI IMG/M metagenome (GOLD analysis project Ga0210084, IMG submission 184863) | Wetland microbial communities from San Francisco Bay, California, USA, that impact long-term carbon sequestration -... | ecosystem: Environmental > Aquatic > Marine > Wetlands ... | reverse complement strand
ATGACAGGTCTTGATATCTTTTTTTAAACGGGTACACAATTCAAAACCATCAACCTCGGGCATCATCACATCGCTGATTACCAGGTCGGGGATGATCTCTCCGGCCTTATCAATGCCTTCCTTTCCATTTTTCGCTTCTATGACGTTAAAATGCGGATCCAACGCACTTCTTATATAAGTCCGCATGTCCTCGTTGTCCTCAACCACCAGTATGATGGGTTTTTCTTCTCTTTCTTGCCTCCGGCGGCCAGGGGGGGCGCTTTTTGAAAAAACTGCCCCCCCTGGACCCCCCCGTAAAAACTTTTCATCAGGGGACTTCCCGGCAGTAGAATTTTGTTTGTAATTTGTATTTTGTAATTTGTAATTTTGGTTTTTTTCCCCATCTTCCCTCTCCTGGGCCTCCTCCACAATCTCTTCGGGTTGGAGATGCGCGTTTCCCATGGGCAGGCGGAGGATAAATTCCGTTCCCCGGGTATGCTCCGGCTGGCAACTGCTGTGTACCTCGATTTCTCCGTGATGAAGCTCCACCAGTTCTTTGGACAGGGCCAGACCGATGCCGGTGCCTTTGCGCTTATATTCAGGACTGGTCTCTCCCCGGTAAAAACGGTCGAAAATATGGGGCAGTTGGTCCACGGGGATACCGACACCGGTGTTGTATACGGCAATTTCAACGCAGCCGCCGGGATAGGCGGTTCCAACTGCCGTTTGTATCGATACCCTGATTTTACCGCCAGGGGGTGTATAATTAAATGCATTGGAGAGGAGATTGGTGATAATGTGATCCATTTTTTCCGCGTCAAAATAGAGCATTACACCATCTGCCTCTACCTGGAAAACCAGGTCTATTTTATTTTGTAGGGCCAGCGATTCGAAACACATCACCAGGCTTTTCACGAAGGGAACGATGCTTTGCAGCTCTGCTTGCAATTTCATTTTACCGCTGTCAAATTTTGCCAGTTCCAACAGTTGGTCCACCAGGTTGAGCAGGCGTTGGGAATTACGCAGCATCATGCTGACCCTGGATTCAAGATTTTTATCGGGATTCTCCCGGAGAATTTGTTCCAGGGGACCCTTGATCAATGTAAGCGGGGTGCGGAATTCATGGGAGATGTTGGCAAAGAAACGGGATTTGGACTTATCCAATTCCTGGAGTTTCTCAGACTGCTCTTGCAATTGTCGGTTCTTGGCCTCGATAAGCTCTTTGGACTGCTGGAGTTTTTGATGGGCGTTCCCCAGTTGAGTGTTTCGTTTTTCCAGTTCCCGGGTGCGTAATTCCACCAGCCTTTTCAGTTCTTCTTTCCTGGCCCGCAATTGCCTTAACCGGTAACGGTGCAGTGAAAAAACCATCAGGAGAACAAAAAGAACCACCGAAACATAGAACCAGGTGGTCTGGTGAAAATAGGGCCGCAAATAAAATGAGAAAGAAACTTCATTGGTTTCCCAGTCCCCGGCGGTATTTCCCGCTGCCACCCTGAAGGTATATTTCCCAGGCTGAAGACCGGTATAGGTAGTATTGCGGAGGTTTTTCATATCCACCCAATCGCTGTCGTATCCTTCCAGTTTTACTTTAAACCTTATTTTTTGAGGATTGATAAAACTGACGGCAGTATAGTAAAATTCCAATCTTTTTTTTCCCGGTCCCAGTTCCGGAAAACTTTTATTAACCGGCTCACCATCCACTATCAATTTTTCAATGATAAGCGGCGGGGGTATTTCATTCTTTTTGATATCGTTGGGGTCGATCATGGTGACTCCCACGGCGGTGGGGAACCAGAACCCGCCGTCCCTGGTTTTGTAAGCGGCAGCGGTGCACCACCTGGATTTCATCCCCTCTGTCTCATTGTACCAATCGGGATGAACTTGACCGGTTTTCCCCATGGCAATATCTTCTAACTCTTGTTTTTTGATCCGGGAAATGCCGCTGCGGCCAGCCAACCAGAGACAGCCGTTTTCATCTTCCAGTACCGAGTATACATGGTTATCGATGAGTCCATGTTGAACCGTATACAGGGTAGTTTCTCCGGCCTTTAAACGTAAAAGGCCGCTGTTGGTGCCAAACCAGGTCACGCCGTCATTGTCTTCGTATGCGCAGCGGAAAAGGCTGATTTCCACACTGTCGGGTATGGTATAAACAGTGATAATTCCATCTTTCAAGTAGTTTAGACCGCCATCGGTGCCGATCCAGAGATTTCCTTTTCTGTCTTCATATAAGAATTCGATGCTGCTGCCGGAGAGTCCCTCTTTGAAGGAAAGATGAGTAATTGTCGTACCGCTGCCGTCAAGGCGGTTCAGGCCATTTACCGTTCCCACCCAGGTGTTACCCCGGTTATCTCCCAGTATGCATGTGATCCGGTTATCCGACAATCCTTGTTTTTGGGTGAGGGAGGTGAGTTTTCCCTGTTGAAATTTGTGCAGCCCGCCCCTGGTGCCGATCCAGAGGCAGCCTGAAGAATCTGCAAACAGGCTTGAAACAGCGTTATCCAAAAGTCCTTCTTTGGTGGTAAAACGGGTGGTGAAAACACCGCGGCTCATCCGGTTCAATCCTTGTTTTGTCCCGATCCAGAGACCACCGTCGCGGTCTTCGGTGATACAACCGACATAATCGTCCATCAATCCTTCCTTGCTGGTGTAGGTGGTGAATTTATTGTCGCTTAATTGGTGTAATCCCCCGTCAAGAGTGCCGACCCAGAGGCTGCCTTCTTTGTCTTCGCAGATAGGATAAACAAAATCGTCGGCCAGGCCGTTACTCACGGAAAGTGTGCTCATATGTCCATCATTGATCCTCAACCGGGTCAGACCGCCCCCGTCCGTCCCGATCCAGAGATTTTTCATCCGGTCCTTATAAAGGGTGTTAATGGTGAGGTTAGGGAGCCCGGCTTGCCTCCCATAAGCGGTAATGCTGCCTTGTTTAGACCGGAAAAGCCCTTTGCCGGTGGTGCCTGTCCAGAGCTCCCCGGTTTCATTATCATAGAGACAGGCATTCTTAACATAGGGTAAAATCGATTGAGGTGCGTAGACCTTGAAACTACCGGGCTGAATCAATTTGATGATCCCGGTGGCGGTTACCACCCAGAGGTCTTCATTATCATCTTTATATATGGAATTCACCTGGTTATGGGGCAATCCCTCTTTGGTGGTATAAGTGGTGAACCGGTCATGGCTAAAGCTGCTGAGGCCTCCTGTAGAACTGCCGATCCACAAATTACCCCAGCGGTCCTGGTTAAGGGTGCGGATGCGATTAAGGGCCGGATATTTTGAGACCGGATAAGTGAAAAATTCTCCCTCTTTATAACCGGTAAGTCCCCCGGACTCGGTGCCGATCCACAGCGTACCCTTTTGATCCTGGTAAAGCGCCCGGATCATATCGGACTTTAACCGGGGATTCCGGGCATGGTTATATAGCTGGAAACGAATTCCATCAAAACGAACCAGTCCCTCCTGGGTGCCTATCCACAGATAGCCCTCCCGCGTTTGCCTGATAGCATAAACAGTATTGGAGGGCAGCCCGCTTTCGATGTTCCATATCCGCACTTTGCAGCCGGTAATAGGCTTATCCGGGTCCAGGGCCATCAAGGTAAATGAGGCCGTTAAGAATAGGAAACAAGTAAAAAAGATTTTAGGTGACATGTCCTAAAATTTTAACCCATCGAGTAATAAAAATCAACTGGTCTTTTTACCCGAAATCCACCGTCAAAATATGTAAACCACGAAGGACACGAAGGAAAAAATAGTACCTAAACCATCCCAATGAAAAGCTTTTGGAAGTCCGGAAGGGGCGCGGCATGCCGCGCCCCGGTATTATACATTGACATTGATCTAATTGATTACGCGGTTATCATCCGCTGGGACTCAGGTCGGCCCTGGGTCTGTAGTAACAATTGGCACTCGGGGGGACCGCTCCGGCCGTGATCCTTTGTAAATGGCCCAGTGCCAGCAGGGCCGCGCCTTTTTTGTTCTTTTCCTCTTGTGAGTGCTGGATGAATTCCTCCAGGAGAGAGAAACATTTTTTGGCGTTTTCTTTTTTTAATCGACTCATTTTAAATCCTCCTCTTTTGAAATATTGATGGTTTAAGTTTCAATTTCACTAACCATCGGTGCTTATTTTAAAGGAGTAAAGGGATCAAGGATAGGAAATTTGAACCAAAAAACAGTAAAATCGAACCAAAATGGTTCCGGATCGATTTACTCATGCGCATACGTGTGTGGTAACTGGTGAAATTTTTCTTTGAAACAGCGGGTAAAGTAGTTGGAACTGGAAAAACCAACCTGGAAAGCCACGTCCGTGACATTGCCGAATTTCTCTTTCAACAACTGCGCTGCCCGTTTCAGGCGGTAAGATTGAATAAACCGGTTAGTGGACTCGCCGGTGAGGGCCCTTACTTTGCGGTTCAGGTGAGTACGGCTCATATAGAGTGACTGCGCCAGTTCATCGACGCCGAAGTCCATATCCCCTAAGTTTTTCTCTATGGCTTCTTTTAACTCGTTCATAAACTCCCGGTCAATGGAAGATACTGCAATTTCAGTGGGCTGCAGCAGCATCTCCCGCTGGATGGTTTCCTGCAAACGGAGTCGGAGATCGATGAGGTTTTTGATGCGGGTCAACAATATTTTAATATTGAAGGGTTTGGTGATATAGTCATCCGCCCCGGTCTCCAGGCCGGCGATGACACTCTCTTCAGATGCTTTGGCTGTTAAAAGAATGATGGGAATGTGGCTGGTTTTAATATCTTTTTTTAAAACATTGCACAATTGAAACCCGTCTTGGCGGGGCATCATGACATCGCTGATAATAAGGTCCGGGATGATCTTCCTGGCTTTTTCGATGCCTTCCTCACCGTCCGCGGCTTCTATTACTGTGTATTCAGCTTCCAAAGGCCCCCGGATGTATTGGCGCACATCGGGATTGTCTTCTACGATGAGAATAACATCTTTCCCATCGGTTCCGGTTTCTATATGGTTCTCTTCTTTGTTCCCGGCGTTTTCGTACTTTTCAAACTCTGTCACTGCCGCCAGCCTGGTATCAAATGTAAAGGTGGGAATTTCATCGGCCCGGATATCTTCGGGTTTTAGATGTTCTTTCCCCAGGGGCAGGCGGAGAGTAAATTCCGTGCCCTGCTCTTGCCGACTGGCTGCATGGATATCGCCGTGATGGAGGGTGACCAGCTCTTTGGCCAGGGACAGACCAATACCTGAGCCTTTGTGTTTATGCTCATGAGAAAAATAACCGTCCGCCTGATAAAATCGGTTGAATATGTAAGGTAACTGGTCTTCCGGGATTCCGATGCCTGTGTCGCAAACCGTTATGTTTAGATAGCCGGTAGGATAGTTTTCTTCTTTCGCGCGGTGCGCCGCGGCGGTTACGGTGATTTTCCCGCCGGCGGGGGTAAATTTCACTGCATTGGCTAAGAGATTGACAATCACTTTTTCCAGTTTTTCAGTATCGTAATAGAGGGAGATATCCTCTTCATTGGCGTGAAATATTAAATCCAGTTTCATTTGTGCCGCCAGGGATTCAAAGCAACCCACCACACCTTTTAGAAAGGGGATAATATTTTGCCTGGAGGCCTGTAACTGCATATCACCGCTGTCCAGCCTGGAGAGGTCCAATAGTTGGTTGATCAAGGTAAGCATCCGCTGCGAATTACGCAGCGCTATTTTGATGTTGTCGGCCAGTTTCCTGTCCCGGTTTTCGTTGTATACTTGCTCCAGGGGCCCGATGATCAAGGTCAACGGGGTGCGAAATTCATGGGAGATATTGGCAAAAAAACGGGATTTCACCCGGTCCATCACTTTGAGTTTTCCCGATTTCTCTTCCAATTTGACCAGTAATTCGCCTTTAGCCCGATTGGCTTGCTCTGCTTTTTCTTTTTCCGCTTGAATGATTAGATTGGATTTTTTCTTTAAGCGATACCCGTTATAGGTGACAAAGACCAGGATAAGCATCAGTCCTGAACTAAGGATAAAAGCTGTGATTAGATTTTTTCTTTTCTCCAGGCTCAATTCCTGGATTCTATTTTTTTGTTTCAAAGACTCATTTTCTGCTTCCTTTTTCTCCACTTCATACTTTGTTCGTATGCTGGAAATTTCTTTCGCTTTTTCCATGTTAAAAATATCTTCCTTTAATTCAGAGTATCGCCGGTGATATTCGAAGGCTTTTTTATAATTTTTCAATGTCGCATAAATTCCCGATATGTCTTTCAAAAAAACCAACAGATATGGTTTAGCGTTGGTTTCTTCTAATAATCTCAGGCCTTTTAATAAATAATCCAATGAGTTTTTTGGCATTCCCGTTTCATTATAAATTGTGGCAATACTATGGTAAGAACCGGAAATCCTGCCTTTATCTCCCAGCTCTTCCCTGATGCGCATGCTTTTGAGTTGGTACTCCATGGCCCGGTTATAATTACCCTGGATTTTATAAATATTACCGATATTATTGTAAGAATCGGATATCCTTCTTTGATTCCCCAGTTCTTCCCTGATGCGCAAACTTTTAAAATGAAACTCCAATGCCCGGTTGAGATTACCCAACGTAGTATGAACATCGCCGATATTATTGTAAAGTTGAGCAATAAGTTCTTTATCCCCCAGTTCCTTAAATATATTCAAACTTTTGAAATAGTACTCCAATGCCCGGATGTGATCATCCTGATCACTTAGATAATTGATTGCAATTAGATTGTACGATCTGGCAACCCCTTTTTTGTACCCAATTTTTTCACTGATTTTTAAACCTTTTAAGGCATACTCCCATGCCAGGGTGTAATTTCCCTGTAAACCATGAATAAAACTAATCTTATTGTAAGAATCGGCAATCCCTCTTTTATCGCCTATCTTTTTCCTGATGGTCAAACTTTTTATATAATCCTGCAGTGCCCGGCTGGAATTACGTTGGGTGAAATAAAAAATTCCGCTAAGATATAAGCAATCCGCAATGCCCTTTTGATAATTGATTTTCTCGCTTATTTTTATCCCTTGCCTGGCATAGTCCAGCGCTTTTGCCGGTTCGCTGCGCAAATATGCTTCACCGAGCTTTGTGAGAATATTGACCCGGTCAGGACCTTCTCCTGTTTTTTTTAGTTCTTTTAAAAGCCGGTTTATTTCTTCATTGCTGGAGTTTGTGCCGCCGCTCCCTCGACCAAAGGAATACCCGGTTAGCAAAAAAACCAATAATAAAATAAGTAAAATTTTTTCCATTTTCATGGCACACTTTTCCTTTTATTTTTATGACAACCTGAAGCCAAAGAATAATTTTAATCCAAATATCCCGGGATTTCAATAGGAAAGATTGTAAGAGATGTATCAAAACTCCGATTTGTGTTTTAATGAATATATTTTTCTATCACGGCATAGAGAGTATTGGCTTTGATGGGTTTTGCCAGGTAATCATTCATACCGGCTGCCAGGAACTTTTCCTTATCTCCCTTCAGGGCATGAGCCGTTATGGCAATAATCGGCAGGTGTTCAAAGGTTTTGAGTTTTCGGATGGCTTTGGTGGTCTCCACCCCATCCATTATTGGCATTTGGATATCCATTAATACCAGGTCAAAACCTTTTGTTTCGGCGTTTTCAATATTTTGCAGGATATCCAGTACCTCTTTTCCATTCTCAACAGCGGTGACGTGCCAGCCTTTCTTTTCGATCATGGCCTTCACCAGCTTGCGATTGATGGCATTATCCTCAGCCAGTAATATTCTTACCTGTTCATTTTCAGTGACTTCATGATGAGACTTTTCAGGTTTCTCCGGCTTTGACGAAGGGCCGGATTTCATTGGTGTAGGTTTATCGTGTATTTTTAAATTATTCTTATTTTCTTTTTCTACTGCTTCTTCCAGTTTTTCAAAGGGCAGGGAAAAATAAAAGGTGCTGCCTTTACCAATTTGGCTTTCTACCTTGATTAAGCCCCCCATTAAACGGATAATTTCTTGTGAGATGGTAAGACCCAGTCCGGTTCCTCCGAATTTTCGCGTCATGGAGCCGTCTACCTGGGTGAAACTGGCAAATATGGTTTTTTGTTTCTCCGTGGGGACCCCGATCCCGGTATCGCTGACGGAAAAATGCAGCTTTACCGTGTTTTTGTCTTTATGTTCTTCTTCCAGTTTTACGGTTGTTGTCACCGTTCCTGTTTCTGTAAATTTAACGGCATTTCCGATTAAGTTAATCAATACCTGGCGCAGCCTGGACGCATCTCCTATTACAAGAACAGGCACCTCCGGTTCAATTTCACCGGTTAATTCTAACCCTTTTTTGTTTGCGCTAACAGCAAACGTTTCCACTGCTTCTTTTATGACACCCGGTAAGTCAAATAGAGCGACATCCAATGCCAGCTTTCCCGCTTCTATTTTGGAAAGGTCCAGGAGCCCATTGATAATGTCCATCAATGAATCCCCGGAACGTTTCACTGCTTCCAGGTAATCCCTTTGTTGTGCATCCAGGTTGGTGGTTAAAAGAAGGTACACCATTCCCAGGATACCATTCATGGGTGTGCGGATTTCATGACTCATGTTGGCCAGGAACTGGCTTTTAGCTCTGTTGGCGGTTTCCGCCTCTTCCCTGGCCTGGACCAAATGAAGGGTCCTCTCTTCTATTTTTTTCTCTAAATTCTCCCGGATGGTATTGACTTCCAATGCCGTGCGATTATAATGGGCTGACGTGTTGATCAATTCTTTATAAGCATAGGTAGGAAAGAGCAAACCAGCCCCCTTTTCCGCCAACTGCCGGGTGGATTCGTTCAACTCCTCCAGGAATAAATTAACGGAATTTAAAAACATAATAATATTAAAACCAATGCTAAAAATACTCATAACAATAAAAAGCAAAATTTCTTCGATGGCTTTATGACCGGTACTCATAAATTGCGCCAGCACGATCATGGTCAATAATACCAGGAAGATGATAGAATAAGAAGTTTTCCTGTAACTGAAAATATGCTTTTTTTCAAAGGTAACATTGCGATGAAACAGGGTTTCCTGTATTTTTTTCCTGATGGGCGCCACCCAATATCCCGCGATGGTGAAACCAAAATAACTATTGACAATGCCGGCAATGGTACCACCAATAAAAATAATAAACGCATGCCGGAAAGATGAGGTCATCCTTATATTCAGGTATACCACTGTAAAAGTAACGGCAAAGGAACAAATTCCCACAATGAGCGCATTATAAAGCGGTATATTGGATAGGGCATCCAGGAGGCTTTTTAATTGTTGGTCTTGCAATTTTTCTGTCCTGTTACCGGCAGGGTCTCGGTGCAGAAGCTGATTCACCAGCCGGTATCGTTTATCGATTCCTGGAAAGCCAAGGGATTGAAGCAGCCCGGACTGAATAAAATACAGCACCGACACGATTGCCACTGATATAATCAGATGCTGCGTAAACGCTTGAAGTTCATCCGGTTGAAAATTGACATTTCCATAGATAAAAAAGTAACCGTAAATCACGGCAAACCAGGCGCCGAAAATAGAAAAAAACGCGATTCCAAAACCAAATGATATTTTTCCGGCAATAAATGCGAAAATATGATGATCGGATTTTCTGGAGCCTCTTTTTTTGTTATTTTTTTTACCGGGTTTACTGTTATTCATTGGTATTAATATCTTATATCGCTTTATTCCCTAATTTTTTACATTCCTGGACCAGGTTCTGCGGTGTGGTACCGGCAAAGACTTGTTTTACATTGTCGATGGTCATTTGCGCCATTCCCATTCGAGCTTTATAGGTGGCACTGCCCAGGTGGGGGGCTAACACTACATTTTTTAGTTTTTTCAATTTTTCTGTTACCTGTGGTTCATATTCATAAACGTCCAATCCGGCGCCGAACAATTCATTTTTTTCCAGTTTCTCTGCCAGGTAAGTTTCATCTACCAGGTCTCCCCGTGACGCATTGATGAAGACGGCATCCTTTTTCATTTGATCAAATACCTCTTTGTTAAACAGGTGACGGGTTTCCGGGGAAGAAGGAACATGCACGGAAACAATATCCGCCTGGCGGACCAGGTCTTGAAACGGCATATATTCAAATCCATATTCTCTTTCCAGGTCTGTTTTCCTGGTGCTGTCAAAATAGATAATTTTCAAGCCAAATCCCCGGGCGCGTATGGAAGTGGCCAGCCCGATGCGTCCTATGCCTACAATCCCCAGGATACTGCCGTTTAATTCTTTGCCTAACATCAAATTGGCACCCCAGCCGGTAAATTTTCCTTTGCGGACAAAATCATCCCCCTCTACTACAAAGCGGGCAGCCGCCAGCATCAATGCCATGGTAAAATCAGCCGTGGCATTGGTTAAAATATCAGGCGTATTGGTTACCGGAATCCCCTTCTCACAGGCATAGTTTACATCGATATTATTGTAGCCCACTGCATAATTGGCAATGATCTTCAAATTTTTCCCCAGGTCAATGATCTCTCTATCGATTTTATCGGACAAAAAAGCAATTAAAGCTTCTGTATCGGGATTTTCTTTTAACACTTGTGCCAGGCTTTTGCCGCTGTCTTCAATAATAATCAGGTTGAATGCTTCGTTTAACTGCCGGATTGCTTCATCCTGGTACTTTTGAGTCAGTATGACTTTTTTTTTCATAATGATTTCTCCCTACTCCAACACTCCATCATTCCAATTGCGGAGCGAAACTAAATTATATTCTTAACGATTAATTCATAGGATTGAACAAATTCTTCCTGTAATCGTTTTTTATCCGGGAACACCTCTATCCCTGACTCTTTTAAGAGGTCAGAGGTGACAACAATGGCCTGGAAGGGTTTTTGTAAGTAGACCCTGAGGGGAAATAATTCCATCTCTACAAAGTCTATGCCGCGGCTCTTTTGTTCCCTTAACCAGGAGGGGGTTTCTCTTTGGATGATATCAACGGTGACGCCTTTGGCTTTTCTTATATTTCCCGGATTCACCGGTTTTAAAGGAAGGGATTTTTCAGGGGAAAAATGTTCTAAAATTTCCGTTGAAAATATCTCTTCTACCTGCAAGGGTATCGGTTGATTAATGGTTTCATTCAGACTGCCGGCCGTGCCCAGGAATACCACTTCTTTTTCCCGGACTTCATTAATAAATTCCAACAAGGTTAAGATATGGGGATAGCCCAGGAACCCAACGATTACCGTATATTTTTCAAACAGCAGCAGGTCGCTGTCAAGGAGATTCAAGCAGCCCAACGCATTTTTTTTCAGTGTTTCATAGTAAACTTTATCCCAGAATTGTGGTATCAGCACCAGGTGCCGGGGTAAATCAATTCTTTGAGGATTAAAAAGTATTTGTTCCATTTTAGTGTATGAATAAAAGAAAATAATGGGCGATAGAGGATTTGAACCTCTGACTTCTACCGTGTGAAGGTAGCACTCTAGCCACTGAGTTAATCGCCCATGAAAGTTCAATTATAAAACGAAATGCAAAAAGAGTCAAGTAATAATGAAAAGTTTTTGGAAGTCCAGAAACCTTTTTTCAAAAAGGTTTTTGGCCGCCGGAGGCCAGGGATGCGTCAAAGTCGCCCAAGATGTAAGATTTTGGGGCAGGCACGGAGACCTGCCACTACGAAAGCGTGTAGGGGCGACCCTCTGTGGTCGGCCCGTATCTATGAAATTCTACTTTGACGGAGCCCTGCGCCGGAGGCAGGGGTGGCTTGACACCTGGGTGCGAATCGAATACAATATTCTCTCATGAAAGAGCGAAAATTAAAACATTATTTGAAATACATCTTAATAAATATACTGATTGCTGCCGGTGTATCCATTTTCCTGATTACCTATGTGGCTTCCGCTTATAAAATCGAGGGCAATTCCATGGAACGGGCATTAAAAGACCAGGAACGGGTTATCATTACCAAACTGGGAGTGAAAAATAATATTAACCGTTACGATATCGTGGTTTTATATAAACCTGATGAACCCAAAAAATCAATAATAAAACGAGTGATTGGTCTCCCGGGGGAGATCATTGAAATTAGAAAAGGAGATGTCTATATCAATGGCAAAAGATTACCTGAACCCTATTTGCCGGGAGCAAAAGACATCATGTTCCTCTCCATCACTATGAAGCCGCTGCTGATCCAGGAAGACCATTATTTTGTCATTGGTGATAATCGTACAGTCAGCCAGGATTCACGGATTTTCGGCCCTGTTCCCCAAAAATATATTTTTGGAAAAACCCTGTTACGTTATTGGCCCTTTTCCCGGTTTGGAAAAGTAGAATGACCCCTCGGCGAGGGGAGCCTATATGCTGCGCAGTTCGTTTGTGTCGGTTTTCATTCGTCTCCGGGTGATGGCGCGGCATCATGTGTAAATAGGTGAGTGAGGAGTGCTCTGTGATCTCTGTGTTC
>Ga0210084_1000114_pt1 | contig 12333 bp, 3 predicted proteins | sample China_Galinas_Co_3_FD_184863 | JGI IMG/M metagenome (GOLD analysis project Ga0210084, IMG submission 184863) | Wetland microbial communities from San Francisco Bay, California, USA, that impact long-term carbon sequestration -... | ecosystem: Environmental > Aquatic > Marine > Wetlands ... | reverse complement strand
GAAATAAAAGAAAATGACCGCATCCTACAATTATCCAATTATGCCTTTGACGGATCGGTATTTGATATATATGGGGCGCTCACCAATGGAGCGGCATTAGTGATGATGAAACAAGAAGAAGTCCCGGCAGTAGATCGATTGTCAATGTTGATCAAACAGGAAGCCATAACCATATTCTTTGTCACCACTGCTTTATTCAATGTGTTAGTGGAACTGGCTATCGATTGTTTTGCCCGGGTAAGAAAAGTTTTGTTCGGTGGAGAGCGTGTATCGTTGGAACACAGCAAAAAGGCCCTGGATTATTTGGGAAAAAACAGGATTATACATGTCTATGGTCCCACTGAAGCCACAGTATACGCCTCTTATTATTTCATCGATGAAATCCCCGGGCAAGCAGCCACCATCCCCATAGGCAAGCCCATATCCAATACCACCGCCTATATACTGGATAAAAATTTAAAACCGGTTCCCCTGGGCGTGCAAGGCGAGATATACATCGGTGGTCCCGGACTGGCCCGCGGATACCTCAATCAACCGGAATTAACCAATAAAAAGTTTTTGCAGGGGGGTCCAGGGGGGACGGTTTTTTCAAAAAGAGTCCCCCCTGGCCGCCGGAGGCAATACAAAACCGGTGACCTGGCCCGGTGGCTGCCGGACGGGAATATCCAATTCCTGGGGCGCAGCGATGACCAGGTAAAAATCCGGGGATACCGGATCCAGTTGGGGGAAATCGAAAAGCAACTGATGACATACCCCGGCATCAAAGAAGCAGTAGTGATAAACAGGAATGACAGTGGCCGGCAATACCTGTGTACTTATTTTACCTCTGCCCGGTCCATGGCAGGAACAACGGTCCCGGTGCAGCAACTGAAATCATACCTGGAAGACAAACTGCCCGCTTATATGGTCCCGGCCTGCTTTGTGCCAATAGAAAAGATACCCTTGAATGCCAACGGGAAAGTACGGTATAATCTGCTGCCGCGGCCTCTTGAAGCCGATTTTCACACCGGCGGCACCTATACCCCCCCCGAAACCAACATCCAGGAGATTATAGCCGAAACCTGGCAAGAAATTTTGGGCCGGGAAAAAGTAGGTATACAGGACAATTTTTTCGACCTGGGCGGAAATTCCCTGGACATCGTTAAAGTCAGCAATCGATTAAAGCAAAAGCTCAACCGCGAAATACCCCTGGTCACCTTGTTTACCTATCCTACTATCAGTTCCCTGGAGCGCCACCTGGCCGGGGAAAAGGAGGAATTGGAATCCCCGGGCTTCAATATAAAAGAAATACAACCAAAGGATTCTCAAACCGGCCTGGAAATAGCAGTGATCGGTATGGCCGGGAGGTTCCCCCGGGCAAACGATATCGACGCCTTCTGGGAAAATCTCAAAAACGGGGAAGAATCGGTTACTTTCTTTTCGGATGAAGAATTGACAGCAGCCGGCATCGCCGGGGAAACAGTCAAAAACCCCAATTATGTAAAAGCCAAAGGATACATAGAAGACATTCAATATTTCGATTCGACTTTTTTTAATTACACCCCCAGGGAAGCGGAAATCATGGACCCACAAGTGCGGGTATTCCACCAATGTGCCTGGCACGCCATGGAAAATGCCGGTTATGACCCCCAAACTTACCACGGGCTAATCGGACTTTATGCCGGCTATAATCCTAATATAGCCTGGAAAATCGTGAACCTGACCCAAGTCAAAGGAAGTTCGGAATTAATAGAAATCGAGTATTTGAACAGTTTTTATTTTTCCACGCTGCTGTGTTATAAGTTAAACTTAAAAGGGCCGGGAATGACAATAAATACAGCCTGTTCTACCTCATTGGCGGCGATTCACCTGGGCTGCCGGGCATTATTAAACCGGGAAGCCGGAATTGTGTTAGCCGGGGGAGTATCTATTACCCTGCCGGTAAAAACCGGTTATCTCTATGAACAAGGGATGATCCTGTCATCCGATGGTCACTGCCGGCCTTTCGATGCCGGGGCCACCGGCACCGCCTCCGGCAACGGCACCGGTATCGTGGTGTTGAAATCTTTGGACACAGCAGTCCGGGACCGGGACCATATATATGCGGTAATCAAAGGGACCGCCATGAATAATGACGGCAATCGCAAAGCAGGATATACCGCGCCCAGTGTCGAAGCCCAGGCGGAAGTCATCCGGGCGGCACAGCAAACAGCCGGAATAGAAACCGAAAGCATTACCTTTATCGAAACTCACGGCACCGGGACGCCCCTGGGAGACCCCATTGAAATTGCCGCATTAAAAAAGGCATTTTTCAACACCGATAAAAAGCACTTCTGCCGCCTGGGAACATTAAAAGCCAATATCGGCCACCTGGACGCGGCCGCCGGGGCAGCCGGGTTTATAAAAACCGTGCTGGCCTTGAAACACCGGCTCATTCCACCGGCCGTCAATTTCCACCGCCCCAACCCTGAAATCGATTTTGAAAATAGCCCCTTTTATATTAATAAAGACCCGGAAGAATGGAAACCGGGAAAATACCCGCTGCGGGCCGGGGTGAGTTCCTTCGGCATCGGCGGCACCAATGTCCATGTCATCCTGGAAGAAGCACCCGGGATCAGTGGGTCGGTAAGAAAGGCCCCCTTGTCTAATCGGCAATACCAATTAATCCTATTATCCGCTAAAACCCAAACCGCCCTGCTGCGCATGACGGAAAACCTGGCCGATTATTTTAAACAGAACCCCCGGGTCGATCTTGCCGATGCCGCCTATACCCTCCAGGTGGGACGACAGAACTGTAATTATCGACGCATGTTGGTCTGCCGGGACAGCAGTGAAGCCATCGATGCTTTATTATCCACCGCTCCCGGCAAAACTCGCAATTATTTTACAGGATTGGAAAACCGGCCGGTGGTGTTTATGTTTCCCGGGCTGGGCACCCAATATATCAATATGGGGCAGGGACTCTACCACACAGAGCCACTATTCCGGGAAACCATGGACCGGTGTTTTGAAATACTCAAACCCCTGATGGGATATGATTTAAAAGAAATTCTCTATCCCGCGGATGCGGTGATCGAGGAAAGTACACCGCTGTACAATAGGTCCTATAGGTCCTATACGTCCAATAAAACCTATAAGTCCCATCATCTCAACCGCTTTGAGAATGCCCAGGCCGTGATTTTCATATTTGAATATGCCCTGGCGCGATTGCTGATCAAATGGGGAATAAAGCCCCAATCGCTCATCGGTTACAGTTTTGGCGAATATGTGGCCGCCTGCATTTCCGGTGTATTTTCCCTGGAAGATGCACTAAAACTGGTAACCCTGAGAAGCCGGTTGATCAGGGACATTCCCCCCGGCAGCATGTTGAGCGTACCCCTGCCGGCGGAAAAAGTCAAACCGTTATTAAATGAGGATATGGACATTGCCGTCGATAATGGCGATTCCTGTGTGGCTGCCGGACCCGCCGCCGCTGTAGATACCTTTGAAAAGCAAATGAAAAAAAAGAAATATCTCTGTATCCGCCTGGAAGCCACCCATGCACTTCATAGCCGGATGATGGATGCTATTTCCCTGCAATTTGAAGCAGAGCTGGCACAATTAACCCTGAATAAACCCGGGATACCGTTTATCTCCAATGTAACCGGTCAATGGATAACCGCTGAAGACGCGGTAAACCCACGGTACTGGGCTGTTCATTTATGTGAAACCGTCCGCTTTGCCCGGGGATTAAAAGAATTAATGAACATCAACAAGGCCGTCTTCCTGGAAACCGGCCCCGGTGTTACTTTAAGTACCCTTGCTCACCAATATATCGACAAAGAAGCCCATCATGCGGTAGTCAACCTGGTCAAAGCCCCGAACCAAAAAATAACGGACCAGGGGTACTTGCTGAACAAAATCGGTGCCTTGTGGCTGTATGGAACCGGGATAGATTGGACCCGTTTCAATGCCGGTGAAAAAAGAAACCGCATACCTTTACCGGCTTATCCCTTTGATAAGCTGTCTTATCGCGTTGATCTCCCCGGGCAAAACCTGTTACCCACAACCGGAATGGGCGATATAAAGTTAGGGCTCCAGGAGCCGGTGCCAATGGTTCCCACTTACTCACGCCCCGAAAAAAAGACCCCTTATGCTGCCCCCCGGGATAAAGCAGAAGAGCTTTTTGTCCGCATGTGGGAAGACATACTGGGAATCAGACCCATCGGTATTCATGACAATCTATTGGAAATGGGTGTAAATTCTCTAAAAGGCATTACGTTTGTCAACCGGTTCAAAGAGCAATTGGGTGAGATCATTCACATCACCGCTATATTTGATGCGCCCACAATTGCGGAACTGGGCGCTTATTTCAGCAAGCACTACCCGGAGAGTTTTGCCCGGATCACAGGAGGACAAACCGGCAAAGAAACAAACCAGCCATCACCCCAAACAAAACAAGAAGTCACCATTGAAAAAATAATGCGGCTGAGGCGATTTTTACCCCTTACCCCGGCCCCCCCGGCCATCGATACCCAAAAAAATCCCCGGGCTATATTTGTACTTTCACCGCCCCGCACCGGTTCCACTTTACTCCGGGTTATACTGGGCGGTCACCCCGGGTTGTTTGCCCCGCCCGAACTGAACTTGCTCTCTTTCAACACCCTGTCAGAAAGAAAAAAGGTATTTTCCGGCCCCGCTCAATCCAACCTCCAGGGCACCATCCGGGCCATCATGACAATCAAAAAGTGCAGCGCCCAAAAAGCCGAAGAAATAATGGAAGATTTCGAGAACCGGGGAATAACAGTCAAAGAGTTTTACCACCAGCTTCAAGAGTGGACCAACAGCCAGCTATTGGTAGACAAATCCCCCGGTTATACCAATGATCTGGATATTTTAAAACGGGCCGAACTCTATTTCCAGGACCCGTTATATATTCATTTGCAGCGTCACCCTTACGGCATGATTCATTCCTTTGTAGAAGCCAGGATGGACTTATTAACCGGTCAGCAAACCACGACGCAACTTTCTTTATCCAGGCGTGAACTGGCCGAGGTAATATACGCCAACAGTCTTTACAACATCCTGGAGTTTTTAAAGCAAGTCCCGCCGCGGCGTCAATTTTCCATTCAGTTTGAAGACCTGGTCACAAATCCCGAAGATACCGCAAAAACAATTTGCCGCTTCCTGGACCTGGAATTCCATCCCGATATGCTGCAGCCCTATAAAGAAAAGAAAAAACGTATGACCGACGGGGTATATTCGCAAGGACAGATGATCGGGGATATGAAGTTCCACCGGCATAAAGCCATCAATTCAAAAGTGGCCGACAGTTGGCGCAATGATTATAAAGAAGATTTCCTGGGAGACCCCACATTAGAAATCGCGGCAGCCCTGGGCTACAAACCCATTCATGAGAAAGCCCCCGGCCTGCCCCACCCTGAGAACTTGTTATTGCTCAACAGGGTCCCCGGAGCCGCAAAAAATATCTTTTTCATTCATGAACGGGCCGGGGATGTGGGAGCATACATCGAATTCTGCAACCGATTGGGTTCCCTCGATACCGGGTTTAATTGTTGGGGCATTCAAGCCGGAAAATTGAAAAATTATACACCCCGAAATATCACCATAAAAGAAACATCGGCTGAGTATATCGACCAAATAAAAAAGATACAACCCCGGGGTCCGTATTATTTATGCGCCTGGTCTTTCGGCGGCAATATTGCCTTTGAAATAACACGGCAATTAGAGCAAAAGGTTGAAGAAACCGCACTATTGGCATTCATTGACTGCGCCGGTCCTTTGGGTCGTATACGCGAAGATGCCCGGGAATTTACCCTGGAAACGGAAAAAAACTATATAAAGGAATTTTTCCCCGGCTCCCCAATCGAGGCAAAACTGGAAAAAATATCCGATATAGACCATATCTGGCCCTTTGTAGTGGATTTCCTGAACTCCTCCAATGTTCATGCCGAAGCCCTTAAAAATTATCTCAAGGGCTACGAAAATGCCATCCCGGATTATCAAAACCTGGGAGTCGGAGAACTAATCCAATTCCTCAATACAGACCGGACCTTTAAGAATGCCGGCGCCGGTTATATCCCGCCGGGAAAAATCCGCACCCCTATTCACTTTTTTAAAGCCGGTCAATCCGGGGGAGCATATAAACAATACTGGAATGAGTACTGCACTGAACCGGTAATTTATCATGAAGTTGAAGGAGACCATCATTCCATCTTTAAGCAGCCGCATGTGATCAAATTTGTCCGTCTATTTAATGAAATCTTAAAGGAGAAACAAACATGAGAGAAGACGTATTGAGAAGAAATTTACCGGCAGATTATTTTGAAGGTAAAGACGGCACCACTTACCGGTTCACAATATTAAAGGATATTGCTGTTGCCGGTCCGGCCTCCCCTATTCCTTATAACGATTCGCTCCGGGATGAAATCATCGGGCTTTACGGCAAATACAAGGATATCACCCTGTATGTGCACTGTCCCTGGTGCATAGAACACTGCTCATACTGCCATTATTGGCGCAGTCCCATATTAGGGAAAAGCCAATTGGAACACATGATGGCAGCCGAAAAGCAGCATGCCCTGATGATGGACCAATGGATCGATATCCCCAATCGCACTATACCTTCCATCTATTTTGGCGGCGGCACCCCCACCGTGCTCCCGGCAAATTTGCTGGATGAAACCCTGGCCTATTATGTAGAACGTTACGGGAAACATAACGATTATTGTGAAGTCTGTCTCGAAGCCAGTCCCATTACCCTCAAACCCAAAAAAATAGATATCCTGGAACGGTACGTTAACCGCTTAAGTATAGGGATTCAGTCCTTTGACGACCGGATATTGAAAATCGTAGAGCGCAAACATACCGATGCCCTGGCCCAAGAGGTATTGGCCGGGCTGGTCCCCCGTTTTGCCTCTGTCAACGTAGACCTGATCTATGGTCTCTACCGACAGGGACTCTCTGATTGGCTTGCTTCGGTGCAAACAGCCATAAACCTGCGGGTTCAATCCCTCACTATTTACCGGTTGGATATCCGTGAAATACCCGCCATTATCCGAACTTTCCGCCGGGAACCCCAGAATTTTCCCAATGAGTCAATGTGCTGGCGCATGTACAATGACGCCAGGAAAATGTTGGAAGAAGCCGGTTATAAAGAAAACCTGGTGGGATGGTTCCTATTGCCCCAGGTTAAAGACACCACCGTGTACCGGGAACGCTGGGAAAAACAATCACCCTGTATCGCTTTAGGCCCCCAATTGCATAACTACGCCGCCGATCACTTTTATGAAACCATTCCCCAACACGACAAATATATCGAAGCTGTAGAAGCCGGGAAACTTCCGATTCAACATATCTACGAAATGACACCACAAAAACAGCTTACCTGGTATGTCCTGGCCCAGTTGAAATCCAACAGCCCGGTATATCAATCGGAAATTATCAAACGTTTCGGTGAGAATCTCTTAGCATGGTTCATGCCCTTAATCCGGAATTACATTACCTGGGGAGTCGTTAAGGAAAGCGGGGATAAATTGGAATTCAGCGATGATTACCACTATTTATTGGAATGGATGTTAATCGAATTGATCGGACACTTGAAAAAAGACCACCACAAATAAAATAAGTCAAGCCTTTTTCTTTTCTTTCCCCCGCTGCTCCCTCCCCATCCCTCAGTAGTCCCTTTTCAATCGCCGGTAGTCTGTCTCTATTCCTCTCTCTCAAGCAAAGGGTGGAAAGAGAAGAGTGCGCCAGGCAAGAAGATCGCTCCATGCACCTGGGGGTATCGAGCCGGATACAGGATTAAACAAATTTTTCACAATAATAACAGATCAATCGGGTGCCCGGGAATAGAAGATTTGCAAATTTTCAATCGATTGTAGATGTTTCACGGTTTGATTTATCAAACCCAGCTCCAGTCAATACCTCATCTAATAAAGGATTTGATGAATCAAACCCCTACATTATTACGGATTTGAATCGTAACCGTTCGCTTTTATTTTGAATTTTCGGACAGCCTGAAAATACCTGACCCTATTCCCCTATTCCCCTTTTGTTTTTTCTCTGTGTCCTCTGTGTCCTCTGTGGCTAAATTATTTTTACAGAAGAGCCTTGAAAAAATTTTTTTATTTTCATAAAATATTCCTATGTTTAAAAAACATACCCACAAAATAAGGAGAGGTCCTATGATTAAAAAACTATGTGCTGCCTCTGCAGCAATAATTATTTTATTTTTTAGTACGGCAATCGGACAAGAAGGAGTAAAAGTTGGAGATGAAGCACTGGGAACCAGGAAATATGGGGATTTCCAAAAACCCACCGTATGCGGTACAGCATGCCATGTGGATATCTACCAGCAGTGGACCCAGGCAATGATGTCCCAGGCTTATACCCACCATTGGGACGAAATCGAGTATTTTCAACTGGCAGTGCCCCATGCCGAAAAAGACCCGAAGGTGGCAGGGGTCAAAGCAGGTTGTAACGGTTGTCATACACCCATGGCTTTTTTGGCCGGCGATGTACCGCCGCCAAAACCCGAAGAAAACAGCCGCGCCAATGAATCCGTCTCTTGCGATGTCTGCCACACCATTACCGGTTTTAAAGGCGATGTCCCCCATAACTTCAACTTTATCTCCCAACCGGGAAAAACCAAATACGGACCCAGGGAAGGAGTAAAATCCCCCGATCATACCACCATGAAATCCGAATTCTTAGGACAGGCGGATTTTTGCGGTACCTGTCACAATGAAAAAAGCCCCTACGGTATTTGGGTAAAATCAACCCACCTGGAATGGAAAGAAGGCCCCTATGCCAAAGAAGGGGTTAAATGTCATGACTGCCATATGACCTATGCCGAAGGCTACCTCGCTCCCATGGGAAAAAAATTCCCGGATGTCCGTCAACACTTGTTTCACGGCGCCCATGATCCGGGTAAAGTCAAAGGAACCATCGAACTAAGAATACACCCGGATATTCGCGAGGTTGAACCCGGAAGCACGGTAAAATTTACCGTAGCCCTGTTTAACCAGAAAACCGGCCATAAATTCCCCACCGGCTCAGTAGAAGACCGCATCGTCTGGATGCACGTGGAAGCGGTTGATGCCAATGGGAAAACTTACCATTTACCCGTGGATAAAAAAGGATTTGACGGCGAAGAGTACACCATTGCCGCCGATACCCTGGCTTACCAGGATATGGGCATTGCCCTGGACAATCCTTCTTTTGCCGGTGTGCAGCGGGACGGCGTCCCCGTCGGCGACCGAATCTTCAGGATGCCCTATTTCGACCCCCAGGGCAGAATGACCATCCAGCAGTGGAATACCAAATCCCAGGGGGTTGATTACCGCATCGGTCCCCGCGAAACCAAAATCGAAACCCTAACCTTCCAGGTCCCGGATGAAATCCCGGAAGGAACAGTAAAAGTCACTGCTGTCCTTAATTACCAGAAACTGGTCAAACCTGTGGCCGACTTTCTTAAAGTCCCGGAAGACGAAGCGGAAATCATTAAAGTAAACGAACATTCAACAACCATCACTATTGTCGATTAAAAAGGAGAAAAAAAATGAAACGTACATTAATATCTATAAGTATTATTTTGTTTTTTATGACTGTTATAGGGGAAAAACTAATGGCCATACCGGCCTTTGCCAGGAAATACAAAATGTCCTGCAAAACCTGTCATGCCCCTTTTCCCCGCCTGAAACCCTATGGCGATGAATTTGCCGGTAACGGGTTTGTCTTGAAAGACAAAGACGCTCCCCGCTATTTTGCCGATACCGGTGACGATGAGCTCTCACTTATCCGGGATTTCCCCATCGCACTGAGGATGGATGGCTTTATTACCTATAACAACTCCAAAACTGAAATTTCAGACTTTGCCACACCCTATAATATCAAGCTGCTCTCCGGGGGTTCATTAGCCAAAAATATCTCTTACTATTTCTATTTTTTCTTCTCGGAAAGGGGGAAGATTGTCGGACTTGAAGATGCCTTCATCATGTTCGGTGATCTATTTCGCACCGGTATTTCATTAACTCTGGGGCAATTCCAGGTGTCTGATCCTTTATTCAAACGGGAACTGCGCCTGACTTATGAAGATTATTATATCTACAAAGCTGCCCCGGGATCATCTCAAGCTGACCTGACCTATGACCGCGGCATTATGCTGAGTTTTACCATTCCCAAAGGTCCGGACCTGGTGTTCGAGGTGTTGAACGGCACCGGCATCGAAGAAGCCGATGTATTTAAGAATTTTGAAAACGACAAATATAAGAATATTTTCGGCAGGATATCCCAGGACCTTGGCGACCATTTCAGGATAGGCGCATCCGCCTATTACGGCAAAGAAGCACCCGATGGCATAATGAATAAAATCTGGGTCTGGGGCGGTGATTGTTCCATTTCATTTTCCGATGTAGAACTCAGCTTCCAATACATGGAGCGAAAGGATGATAATCCTTATTTCTACAGCGTTGCCCCCACTGAAATTAAGACCCGCGGGGGATTTGCCGAATTGGTTTTTTCCCCCGGCGGCGGTGACGGCCTGTGGTACGGTGTGGGCCTTTTCAATTGGGTGGATTCGGAGGAGGACATTCTCGATTATCAATCCACGGCCCTGCACATCGGTTACCTTATCCGGCGCAATATCCGCTTTATCAGCGAATTCAATTACATCTTCAAAAGCCCCCGGGGCAAATATGCCCGGGGAATAATAGGAGTAATTGCCGGCTTTTAAAAATTCTAAAAAAATCGGGTGCCCGGTCTATCAAAAGACCGGACACCCGATTAACTAGATATTCAAAGCTTATTAAAGCTTATTATTCAAAGCTTTGGTTCGTTTCTACCCGTGGTCAATTTTTATCAATAGGTTCCCCATGCCATGGGGTTACTTGTTATAAGTGGCATAAATCGAGTAGATATAACTTGTCTGGGAGCCGCTGCCAAAGGGATCTGGCATGCCGCCGGACCAGGTTTGACTGGACTGGTATCTGCCGGGTGAACCGGTGGTATAGCGAATTCCCGGGTTACTCTGATAGACCCAGGCCAACCACACCCTGGAACCGCCCGCTACATACGCTGAACCGGTCAGGTTAATGGTCTGCCAACCGGTGCTGCCGCTGACAGTGGTGCTGGCGGTTACGGCTAACCGGTTCTGCGGCGTACTGGCTCCATCGTACACACCCAATATCATGCCGCCGCTGCCGCCGGTATGGTACATGGTGACGCTGGTTATCGTACCGTTCTCCGGCATGGTAAAGGGCATGGCTCGACGGTAGTTACTGGTGGAATTACTTCCAAGTACCGTTTCGATGCCCACAGTTCCGGTGGTGCCTTCTTCTATGAAAGTAACGGTCACGGTTTTGTTGGAGTTCATGGTGATAGTCGTCGGATTGGTGGAGCCACTCAAATCACCACTCCAATTGGAAAACAACCAACCTGAATCAGGTGTAGCAGTCAGGGTAACCACGGTACCTGCATCGTAAACCCCGCCCGGGGGATTCAATGCGACACTTCCATTGCCCACTACGTTGACGGTCAAAGTATATTGCGGAGGAGCAGCCGGGGTGTAATTGGCATAAATCGAGTAGATATAGTTTGCCGTGGTGCTGCTGCCAAACGGATCGGGCATGCCGCCGGACCAGGTCTGACTGGAACTGGCTCGACCCGGGCTGCCGCTTTCATAATACATCCCCGGGTTACTCTCATAAACCCAGGCCAACCAGACCTTGGCGCCTGCGGCCACAAACGCGGGACTGGTCAGATCGATGGTCTGCCAACCGGTAGTGCCGCTGACAGGGGTAGAGGCGGTTACTCCTAACCTGTTGGCCGGTAAACTGGCCCCGTCGTACACTCCCATGATCATGTTGCCACTGCCGCCGTTATGGTACATGGTGACGCTGCAGATCTCACCGTTCTCCGGCATGGTAAAGGGCATGGCCCGCCGGTTGGCCGTGGTGGTGCTAAGGGAAAATACAGTGTCGTAACCGACAATTTCAGTGCAGTTCCCGATTTCCGAGAAGTTGGCGGTCACGGTTTTGTTGGCGTTCATGGTAATGGTGTCGGGGTTGGTTGAACCGGTCAAATCACCGCTCCAATTGTCAAACTTCCAACCCGTATCAGGTACGGCGGTCAGGGTAACCACGGTCCCGTCGTTGTAAACGCCGCCCGGGGGATTAAGGGTTACGCTGCCCTGACCATTGATGTTCACGGTCAAGGTGTACTGTTCCACCGGCAGTTGAGAGAAGGTGGCGGTGATACTCTTATTGGAGTTCATGGTAATGGTGGTGGGATTTGTGGACCCACTCAAATCACCACTCCAGCCGTCAAACTGCCAACCCGCATCAGGTGTGGCGG
>Ga0210084_1000113_pt1 | contig 12350 bp, 13 predicted proteins | sample China_Galinas_Co_3_FD_184863 | JGI IMG/M metagenome (GOLD analysis project Ga0210084, IMG submission 184863) | Wetland microbial communities from San Francisco Bay, California, USA, that impact long-term carbon sequestration -... | ecosystem: Environmental > Aquatic > Marine > Wetlands ... | reverse complement strand
TCAGGCCGCGATCGCCACCGCCACCACCAGGTAGACGGCGATCGAGACGAGGTCCTGGGCGACGGTCGCCAGCGGCCCCGAGCCGAAGGCCGGATCGAAGCCGAGCCGCTGCAGGGCGAAGGGCAGGGCCATGGCGATCGCCGTCGCCGTCGCGCAGGCCATGGTCAGCGAGATGCCGACCGCGAGAGCGACGCGACCATCACCCCAGCCGACCAGTGCGAAGGGCATGAACAGGGCGCCGACCAGCAGCCCGATCACAGCCCCGCTGAGCAGCTCGCGGCGGACGACCCTTGCCCAGCTCACCCGCGTTGCGAGGGCCCTGATCACCAGCGCCTCGGTCTGGGTGCCGACGGCATCCGCCATGTAGACGACGGCCGGAAGGAAGAAGGCGATCAGGACCTTCTCATCGAGCTGGCGCTCGAAGCCCGAAACGAGAGCGACCGAGGCCATCGCCCCGAGCAGGCCGATCAGAAGCCAAGGGAGCCGGTGCCAGATGCGAAGACCGACCCGCTCCTCGGCGGCGTGGCGGGCGCGGCGGCTGCCGTGCAGGAAGCCGCCGATCCGCGCCAGATCCTCGCTGTGCTCCTCGAGCAGCACGCGCAGCATTCGATGTGGAGGAATCAGGCCGAGAAAGCGGCCCTCGGAGTCGACCACGGGGAGCGCGGACACCCGGCGGTCGGCCATCTCACGGGCGACGATCCGCTGGTCGGCCTCCGGGTCGATCACCGGCAGGCCCGGCTCCACGAGCCGCCCGATCACTGCCTCCTCCGGCGCGGCGAGCAGCGTCGCTAACGGGACGACGCCGACGAACTGATCCCCGTCCAACACCGCCACCGCGTTGGCGGTCGTGAACGCGATCCCGATCAGCCCCCTCCGGACCTCACCGGCCGATTGGCCGGGTATCGCCTCAGGTACATGCCGGCTGGCGTGCTCGGCGGCGGTGCCCAGCAGTGCGTCGGGCGCCTGCTTGAGCTCGAGCTCCTTGGTACCGAAGGCCGGCTCGTCCGCCATCAGGTGATTATCGCCGTTCGCCACGAACGCGACGAGGCCCCCGCGCCGGCGGGGGCCTCGTCGTGGTGGCTTCGGTCGCGGGGACCGGTGGAGCGGGGCGGGGCTACTTGACCTTGCCCTCGATCAGCATCCAGCAGCCGTCGGTGTCGTCGTAGACCCGGTAGCCGTCCTTCTTCTTCAGGGGCGGGTTGTGCTGGAGGGTGTTATCGCCACCCGAGCTGCACCGCAGGGTGCTCGTCGCGGCCGTCTTGATCGCGAGGCGCTCGCCCTGCTTGATCTTGACGTGGGTGGCGAACTTCTCGACGCGGTAGTTGTCGTTGTCCCAGTTCGCCTGCTCCTGGCCCTGGTAGCTGATCTTCGGACCGTTGCGCTTGATCTTCGTGTGACCGTCGAACGTCGTCTTGACGATCTGCAGCTTGAAGCTGCCGGACTCGCCGGCGATCAGCTTGACCTTCTTCAGGTAGCCGGTCTTCGGGGACTCCTCGCCGCCGGGGTTGCCGTAGGCCTCGCCCATCACCCAGGTGCACTTGCCGGGCGACTCGCAGTCGTGGGCGGTGCCGGCGTTGGAGGGCTGGACGTTCTTGTTCAGATCGGAGCCGAACGAGGCTGCCTGCGCGGCCCCGGCGCCGATCGCGATCGCGACCAGGGCTGCGACGAGCGTCAGCAGGCCGGCCGTCGCGGCACGTCCGCCGCTTGCGGCTCGGCTGCCCTTGGCGATCATGTTGGTGTTGGAGCGGATCATCGTCTTTCCTTTCGCTTGGTCTTGCTGGGCCGGGCCGTTTGCGCCGGCAGGGGAAAGATCGCCCGGATCGGGCGCCGGAACCAGGGGTCCGCGGGGGGTACTCGGACCGCCCGGCGGGTGGTCCTCTTCACACCTCGGGGTGGGGTCGCGTGGCGTCAGGGACCCTGGCTCGGTTAGGGTGCGCGACCGCGCATGCGGATCGGCGTCCCCAAAGAGCCCGTCGAAGGTGAGAGGCGCGTCGCGCTGATCCCCGACACGGTTGCGAGCCTTGTCGACAAGCAGCTCGCCGTCGTCGTCGAGTCCGGCGCCGGCGAGCTCGCCGGCCATCCAGACAGCGAGTACGCGGAGGCGGGTGCCGAGCTTGGTACCGCCGACGACGTCTACGGCGCGGACGTCGTGCTTCGGGTTGCGACGCCCTCGGTGGCCGAGATCGGCGGCGTCGCCCCCGGCAAGGTGCTGGTCGGCTTCCTCGCCCCCCTGACCTCGGGCGAGACGACCCGCGCTCTCGCGGAGGGCAAGGTGACCGGCTTCGCGATCGAGTCGATCCCGCGGATCACCCGGGCCCAGGCGATGGACGGCCTTTCCTCGCAGGCGAACGTTGCGGGCTACGCCGCGGCGTTGCTCGCCGCCCGCGAGTGTGGTCGGTTCTTCCCGATGATGACCACCGCCGCCGGGACCGTCTCACCGGCGCGCGTGATGGTGCTCGGAGCCGGGGTCGCCGGCCTGCAGGCGATCGCCACAGCGAAGCGCCTCGGCGCCGTGGTCAGCGGATTCGACATCCGCCGCGCCGCCTGGGAGCAGATCGCCTCGCTCGGTGGGCGTCCGCTCGAGCTCGACTTCATCCCCGATGCCGAGGACGAGGGTGGCTACGCCAGGCCGCTGACGGAGGAGGAGAACGAGCAGGTCCGCGAGGCGCTCGCCGAGAACGCCGGCAAGCAGGACGTGATCATCACCACCGCGCAGATCCCGGGCCGCGAGGCCCCGATCCTGATCACCGAGCAGGCCGTGCGCAACATGTCGCCGGGATCGGTGATCGTCGATCTCGCCGGCGACTCGGGCGGCAACTGCGAGCTGACGCAGGCCGGGGAGACCGTGGAGGTCGACGGGGTGCGGATCATCGCGCCACGGAACCTGACCTCGGACATGGCGGCCCACGCCTCGCAGCTCTACGCGAAGAACCTGGAGAACTTCATCGACCTGATCACTGACCAGGGGGAGCTGGCGATCGACTTCGGCGACGAGGTCGTCGCCGGCGCCTGCATCACCCACGAAGGGGCCGTGCGCAACGAGCGTGCGGCCGCCGTCGCCGGCCTCAGCGCCGAGCCCGCGCCGAGCGCCGACCCCGATCCCGTCGCGGAAGCGGACGGGGCCGACGCCGAGGAGGCTGATTCCTGATGGACCTCGTCGATCAGCTGACGATCTTCGTGCTCGCCGCATTCGTCGGTTTCGAGGTGATCTCCAAGGTGCCCGCCACCCTGCACACGCCGCTGATGTCGCAGACCAACGCGATTCACGGCATCGTGATCCTCGGTGGTCTGCTGGTGATCGGCGCCTCCGACGGCCTGCTCACCGACGTGATCGGATGGATCGCGATCTTCTTCGGAACGGTCAACGTGGTAGGTGGCTTCCTCGTCACCGACCGGATGCTCGGCATGTTCGTCCGCAAGCCGAAGCCCGGGGCTGAGGAGCAGAAGAAGTGATCGCCGTCGGCGCGCTGTCGCTCGATTCCGACCTGCTGGCGCTGTGCTACATCGCCGCCTTCTCCCTGTTCATCCTCGGCATTCGTCAGGGCACCCACCCGAAGACGGCGCGGCGCGGCAACCTGCTCGCCGCCGCGGGCATGGCGATCGCGGTCGGCGCGACGCTCGCCACCGACGTGATCGGCAACTGGGGGATCATCCTCACGGCGATCGCCGCCGGCACCGCGGTCGGCTGGATCGCCTCGGCCCGGGTGGCGATGACCGACATGCCGCAGATGGTCGCCCTCTACAACGGCCTCGGCGGTGGCGCCGTCGCGCTGATCGCCTGGTCGGAGTTCCGCGATATCGAGGGGCACGGAGGGCTGTTCGAGCTCGACGTCTTCATCCCGATCCTGTTCTCGATGGTGATCGGCTCGATCTCCTTCTGGGGCTCGAACATCGCCTTCGGCAAGCTTCAGGGGATCCTGCCGCAGCGCTCCGTCAGCCTCCCGGGCCAGCAGTTCATCAACGGCCTGCTGCTGCTCGGGCTGATCGCAGCCTGCGTGGTGATGGCCGTCGACAACGAGTCCCCCTCAGAGGGCCTGTTCGTCGCCTGCCTGATCGCGGCGGCGCTGCTCGGCAACTTCTTCGTGCTGCCGATCGGTGGAGCCGACATGCCGGTCGTGATCTCGCTGTTGAACGCGTTCACCGGTCTCGCCGCCGCCGCCGCCGGTTTCTCGCTCGACAACACCGCGCTGATCGTCGGCGGCACCCTGGTCGGCTCCTCCGGCACGATTCTGACCATGGAGATGGCGACCGCGATGAATCGCTCGGTCGCGAACATCCTCTTCGCCGGCTTCGGCGGTGCCCCGGCGGCCGGGGCGGGGGCCGGGGAGGAGCGCCCGCATCGCTCGATCGGCCCGCAGGATGCGGCGATCGCCCTTGCCTATGCCGACAGCGTGGTGATCGTGCCCGGCTACGGCCTCGCCGTGGCCCAGGCCCAGCACGCGGTCGCCGAGATGGCCGACGAGCTCGAGCGCAGAGGGGTTGAGGTCCGCTACGCGATCCACCCGGTGGCAGGCCGGATGCCGGGCCACATGAACGTGCTGCTGGCCGAGGCCGACGTCGATTACGAGAAGCTCGTCGAGATGGATGACATCAACCCAGACATGCCGCGCACCGACGTCGCGGTGGTGATCGGCGCCAACGACGTCACCAATCCGGCGGCCAAGGACGACCCGGACAGCCCGATCGCCGGGATGCCGATCATCGAGACCCACGAAGCCGGTCAGGTGATCGTGATCAAGCGCTCGATGAGCCCGGGCTTCGCCGGGATCGACAACGACCTCTTCTACATGGACAAGACGGCGATGCTGTTCATGGACGCCAAGGGCGCCGCGCAGGAGATCACCAGCGAGATCACCGAGCTCTGAGGCCCGCCGGGGAACTCGGTCTAGCCGGCCGGCGTGGGAGCGAGGCCGTCGCTCACCAGGTCCCGACAGCCTCGCAGCCGCCGGCGCCGGGGGGGTCGCAGCTGCGCTCGGTTCCGGCCGCGGTGCGCTCAAGGGAGAAGACGCTGTTGCTGCCCGAGACCACCTCCAGCTTGTAGGTGCGGGGGCCGGCTGCGAGCACTGTCAGCGGGGTGCCGTTCAGCGTCTGCTCGATCTGTGCCAGGTCCGCGACGGTGACGCCCGAGAAGCTGCCGTCGTTGTCGAGCGCGTAGGTCTCGGCGGCGAGTTGCGCGGTGGTCAGCGTCTGCTTCGCCTCCGCGTCGCGGGCCTTGTCTCGCTGGCCGTAGAAGGAAGGCATTGCGATCGCCGCCAGCAGCGCCAGCACCAGCATCACGATCAGCAGCTCGACCAGGGTGAAGCCGGGCTCGTCGCCGAGCCCTCGCGTCATCGCGCGCCTCGATCGGGCGGCCTGATCTCGCATGCGGTCGCTCATCTCGAATGCTGATCGTCAGCCTCCGGCTCCGGCATTAGTCGGGGCGGGATCGTTCAGCGGTCGCGGTCGGTGCGCCGCACGCGTGGCGTCAGCCAGCCGATCAGGGCGCCGAGCCCGATCGCGATGATCAACGCGAAGAACAGCGGTAGCTCGGCCGTGGCGAAGAGGAACGTGATGTTCGTCTCGTCGGTGTTCTGCAGCACGAAGATCAGCGCCAGCACCACCGCCGCCGTGGCCACGTAGAAGCGCCATCCGCGCTGTCTGTGGCCGCTGGCCTGCTGCGTTGGGTCGTGGGCACCGGCGGTCATCTCCGCGCCGAGGCTACCAGCGCCGAACACGGGGTTGCGCAGGGCGGTTGCCGATCCGAGCGCCGGAAGTCACTCGCCGTTGCCGATCCGCGCTCTGCGCCGTTCTACGCTCGGGCGATGGGCAGATCAGCGGGCTCTGGTCGCGGGCAGGCGAGTGTCGAGCTGGTCGGGATCATGCTCGTAGTCGCCGTCCTCTTTGGCTCTCTGCTTGCCGTGACTGCCCCGGCAGGCCTCGCCAAGCTCGTCGCGACGATCAGCGGGCGCCTGCTGTGCGTGGTCAAGGCGTCGGCGGGCTGCCGCCCGCCGCCGAGCCCTCTGCAAGCTGCCTACGGCACCGAGCTCGCTGCGCTCGTGCATCGGCATGCCCCCGAGGTCCGCTTCGAGGACGGGGAGTTCGTCTCGCTGCCCGTCGATCCCAGGGCGTGTCGGGAGCGGCGCTGCGCGGACAGCAGCGAGCCCGGTCGGCTCGGCCGGTCGTTCGACGACTACCCGGCGACGGCCTTCGTCCACCCGATCGACTGCCGCGGCCCCGCGCCCGAGTCCGCCGCCGCGGACTGCAGCGGGGCGCGTAGGGGAAGGCTCTACATCCAGTACTGGCTCTACTACCCGGAGTCGGCCACGAGGCCGCTGGGCGGGCAGGGGTTCCACCGCGATGACTGGGAGAGCTTTCAGGTGCGGATCGGCCCCGGCCGGGACGTCTCCGCCCGGGCCAGCTCGCACCACGGATACAACCACGGCGCCGACCCGATCTCAGACCTCGGCCGGATCGGCTTCGGACCGATCGCGGTCGACGCCCGCGGACCGGCCTGGGGGCCCTCCAGCGGCTTCCTCTGGGTCTCGGCGGGCTCACATGCCGGTCGCGTCATCGGCGGCAGCTACACGCGCTTGATTCCCCGCGGCCGGCTGCGGCTCGTTCCGATGGAGGCGGAGCTGCGCCGGCTGAGCGAGCTCGAGTTCGCGGTCGAGCCACCCTGGCTGAAGCCGGTCTGGCGTGATCCCGAGCAGCTCGGCACCTGAGCGGGCAGGGGACGGCGCGGCGTCCCCTGCCGCCGCGGTCGGCGACCGACGACCGCGGCTCGATAGGGTCTGCGGATCGCGGAACTCGCCCAGGCAACCGGCAAGGAGCGGATCGCGGAGCGGATGGCGGCCGCTCGTGAGCGCACCCTCGCGCTGATCGAGCCGCTCAGCGAGCAGCAGCTGAACAGGGTCTACAGCGAGCTGCTCAGCCCTCTCGCCTGGGATCTCGGCCACATCGCCAACTTCGAGGAGCTTTGGCTCGTGCAGACCGTCGGCGGCCTGGAGCCGCTCGACGGTGCGCTCGGGCGCTACTACGACGCGATCGAGAATCCCCGCCCGGTCCGCAACCAGCTCCCGCTGCTCCGCGGCGAGGAGCTCCGGGGCTACCTCGCCGATGTGCGCGGGCGCGCTCTGGACGTGCTCGACCGGACCGACTTCGACCGGACCGACGATCCACTGCTCGAGGGCGCGTTCGCCTACGAGATGCTGATCGCCCACGAGCGTCAGCACCAGGAGACGATGCTCCAGCTCTTGCAGATGGTCGACGGCTACGAATGCCCCGGCTACGACCCCTCGGTCGTGGAGCTCGCGGTCGAGCCCGGCCCCGAGATGGTTGCGGTGCCGGGTGGTAGCTACTCGATCGGCGCCGCGGGCGCGGGCTTCGCCTACGACAACGAGCGGCCCCGGCACACGGTCGAGATCGAACCGTTCCTGATCGATCGCACGCCGGTGACCAACGCCGCCTTCGCCCGGTTCGTCGATGAGACCGGTGACGAGCCGCCGCTCTACTGGGAGCCTGACGGCGAGGGCGGCTGGCTGCGAACGGTCTTCGGCCGGCGCGAGCCGCTCGACGAACGGCTGCCGGTGATCCACGTCGACTGGGGGCAGGCCGAGCGCTTCGCCCGCTGGTCGGGCAAGCGGCTGCCGACCGAGTACGAGTGGGAGGCGGCGGCGGCGGGCACCGATCCAGGCCACGCGAACCTCGATCAGCTCGCCTACGGCTGCGCGCCGGCGGGTGCCTACGCGGAGGGTGCCTCGGCCTGCGGCGCGCTGCAGATGCTGGGCGACGTCTGGGAGTGGACCGCCACGGATTTCGCCGGATACCCCGGGTTCCAGGCCTTCCCCTACCGCGAGTACTCCGAGGTCTTCTTCGGTGGCGACTACCGGGTGCTGCGCGGCGGCGCCTGGGCGGCGACCCGCGAGGTGGTGCGGCCGTCGTTTCGCAACTGGGATCTGCCGGTCCGCCGCCAGATCTTCGCCGGCTTCCGCTGCGCGGCCGACTCGGGAGTGGGATCTTGAAACGAACAGCTGCCCCGTTGGTCAAGGTGCTGATCAGCTCCACTCACTTCGCCGGACTACAAGGCCCGAGAGGCGGCGGAGACTGATGGGTTCGACCGCGGCCGAGCAGGTGAGCATCGACGTGCGCCTCAACGGCGACGGTCCGGTCGCGGAACTCGCCGAGGATGCCCGCGCGGGCCTCGGCGCGGATTTCAAGGAGCTACCCCCCAAGTACTTCTATGACGAGCTCGGCTCGCGGCTCTTCGAGCGGATCACCGAGCTGCCCGAGTACTACCCGACCCGCATCGAGCGCAAGATACTCGTCGACCAGGGTGCGGCGATCGTCGACGCCGCCGATCCCCAGTGCCTGATCGAACTCGGCAGCGGCTCCGCGTGGAAGACTAGGACGCTGCTCGACGCGATGCGGGATCGCGGCTCGCTGCACACCTACGTTCCGGTCGACATCTCCGAGGAGATCACGCGGCAGACGGCCGTCGAGTTGATCTCCGAGTACCCGGGTCTGCGCGTGCACGGGGTGATCTGCGACTTCGAGAACGACCTCGAGCGCCTGCCGGCATGGGGACAGCGCCGGATGATCGCCTTCCTGGGCGGGACGATCGGCAACTTCCCCCCGGCCCAGCGCGTTGACTTCCTCTCCCGGATCGCGAGGATGCTTGGGCCCGAGGACAGCCTGCTGCTTGGCACCGACCTGGTCAAGGACCCGGCGCTGCTCGAAGCGGCCTACAACGACTCCGCCGGGGTCACAGCACGCTTCAACAAGAACGTTCTCACGGTCCTCAACCGCGAGCTCGGGGCCGAGTTCGACCTCGAGGCCTTCGAGCACCGCGCGTTCTACGACGCCGAGCGGCAGTGGATCGATATCCGCCTGCGCTCGCTGGCCGATCAGATCGTGTCGATCCGTGGCTTGGGGATCGAGGTCGAGCTTCGCGACGGGGAGGAGATCCGCACCGAGATCTCCTGCAAGTTCACGAGGGCCACGATCGAGGCGGCCTACGAGCAGTCCGGCCTGCGCCTGGTCGAGTTCTGGACCGACCCGGATGAGCAGTTCGGCCTCAGCCTCGCGCGCCCGGGCTAGGGAGCCCCCCGCTCAGGATCGGGCTCGCACGGAGTAGACCGTGAGATCCTTTGGCGCGCCCTTCGCCCGGAACAGCAGCTTGCGCTTTGCCTGGTAGAGCTCGTCATCGAGTTGCTCGCGCACCGTCTGGGAAACGAGGAGCTCACCACCCTTCGCCGCCTGCGCCACGCGGGCCGCGATGTTGACATCGACGCCGACGTAGTCGCGGCCGACGCGACGCGGCAGTCCGTGATGCGCCCCCGCCCGCATGCTCGGATGGGCCCCCTCGACCTCGAGCTCGGCAACGGCCGCCTGGGAATCGAGGGCGCCACGGACCGCCGCGGCGGGTTCGAGGAAGGTGACCATCGCGCCATCGCCGAGTCGCTTGACCAGCCGGCCGCCCTCGGCTTCCATCGTCGCGGTGAGGACGTCGTCGACGCTGCGCAGCATGGTGGTGGCCGCCTCGTCCCCCGCCTCGAGCGCCCAGTCCGAGAAGCCGACGAGGTCGGTGAAGACGATCGTCAGCTCCGTCTCGCCCTGTTCACCCCAGCCGCCGGCGGCGAGCGCCTCGTAGACCTGAAGGGCGCCGAGCCCGAGCTCGCGCAGGGCGCCGGGGCGTTCGGTGCTGGCCTCGGCCAGGAGCCGCCCGAGCTGCTGCGAGGCTCCCTCGCCGCTGGTCGAGAGCGAGTCCCCGAAGGAGCTGTCGCCCGGCAGGACCCGGCGCACCGCCCGTGCGAGCTTCGCGAGGCGATCGCCGCCCGCGTCCTCCTCGAGCGCGAGCACCTCGAGCTCCCCGCCGGCCTCCTGCTCGGACTCCGGGAGGCCGGATGACGGCTGGTGGGAGTCGCTCAAGGCGAGCCCGGGCCCAGCGCCTCGAGCAGCTCGATGACCGAGTCGGGCTGGGTGATCGGGGTCAGGATCGGGAGCGTGATGCCGCCGGCGACGAAGCGATCGAGGCGCTCGCGCATCCGCTCGGGCTCGCCGAGAATGAAGATCTCCTCGATCAGGTCCCAGGGCGCCGCGGCCAGGGCCCGCTCGCGGTCCTTGGCGCGCCACGCCTCGACCATATCGTCGATCTGCTCGCCGTGTCCGAGCCAGCGGAAGAAGCGCTCATAGACCGGGACCGTGGCGTACGCGGCGAACATGAATCGTGCTGTGCCCTCGACCTGCTCGCGCGGGCCCGGCAGGCAGAAGAACCGGCAGAGCAGCTCGAAGCCCTCCGGCGCATCGCCGAGCTGCTCGACGACCCGCTCCAGCCCGCTCAATGGCAGGAAGTTGGTGAACGCGCCGTCGGCCTTCGCCGCGGCCATCGCCAGCATCTTTCCGCGCAGCGCGGCGACGATGATCGGCAGCGGCTCGCTCGGCGGCTGCTCGAGCCTGAAGCCGCCGCCGACACGCTCCCCGGCGAGGGCGCCGCGGAGGAAGTCGATCGTCTCCGAGACCTTGCTCAGCGGGCGCTCGAACGGGATCCCGTTCCAGCGCTCGACGATCACGTCCGACGAGGAGCCGATGCCGAGTGCGAACCGCCCGCCGCTGGCGTCCGCGAGGGCTGCGGCCTGCATTGCGAGCAGCGCCGGCCCACGCTGAAAGACGCCGACGACCCCGGTGCCGAGCCGCAGCCGATCACTCCAGCACGCGGCCAGGGCCAGCGGCGTGAACCCGTCGGGCCCCTGCGTCTCACCGGACCAGAGGTCCGTGTAGCCGGCGGCTTCGGCCGCGCGAACAACCGGCTCGTGTTCGGCGAGTGACAGCCCCGGGACCGGCACCGTCAGTCCCCAGCGCTGTGCGGCTTCGCCCATCGCCTCCGAGGCTATCCCACCGCGATCGAGCCGGCTCGATCGCCGGTGCGCCTCACCCGAGCCGGTCGCCGTGCTATAGGCTCGCCCGCGGTATGGACTTCTCCAAGTTGTCGCGCTGGGAGGTGGTCGGGGCCGTGGCCTCGCTGACCCTCGTCATCAGCCTGTTCCTACTCGACTGGTATCACCTGGCGCCGAACGAGGTCCGGGACCAGGGAGAGGGCTTCATCTGCGGGGTCGGCGAGTTCGAGTGCACCGGCTGGGAGACCTTCCCGATCCTGCGCTGGCTGCTGCTCCTGGCGGCCTCGGCCCCGCTGGTGCTCGCCTACATCGTCGCCAGCGGCAACAAGCTCTCGTGGCCGCCGGGCGAGCTGACGATGATCTCCGGCTTCATCGCCTTCGTTCTGATCGCCTACAACGGCATCATCGATCCACCGGGCTCCAACCTCGAGGAGATCGGAATCACCAAGCAGGTCGGCTACTACGTAGCCCTGCTTTCCGCCATCGGAATATCGGCGGCCGGGGTCATGCGTGCCGTCGAGGCTCAGAAGGGGAACCTGCGCAAGACCCCGGGCACCGTCTAGGGCCGCGGGGATCGGCATGGGAGTGATCTCTCACGACGTTCGCTCGGGCTCGAAGCCCGATCGCAACCTCGCCCTCGAGCTCGTTCGCGTGACCGAGGCGGCGGCGCTGGCGGCGGCCCGCTGGGTCGGCCGCGGGGAGAAGGAATCCGCGGACGGCGCCGCGGTCGACGCGATGAGGCTGCTGATGGATACGGTGCCGATGGACGGCGTCGTGGTGATCGGCGAGGGCGAGAAGGACGAGGCGCCGATGCTGTTCAACGGGGAGGAGATCGGCGACGGCAGCCCGCCCTACGTCGACATCGCGGTCGACCCGCTCGAGGGCACGACGCTGTGTGCGCGGGGGATGCCGTCGGCGCTCACGGTTGTGGCGCTCTCCGAGCGCGGGACGATGTTCGATCCCGGTCCCTGCGTCTACATGGAGAAGCTCGTCGGCGGCCCCGAGATCGCCGACTGCCTCAGCCTCAGCGAGCCCATCGGTGAGGTGGTCGGGCGCGTTGCGGAGCGCCGCGGGGTGAGCGCAACCGATGTCACCACCGTGATTCTCGACCGCGAGCGCCACGCCGAGGGCGTTCGCCAGATCCGGGAAGCCGGCTCGCGGATCAGGTTCATCTCTGACGGCGACGTGTCGGCGGCGCTGCTCGCCGTCACTCCGGGCACCGGTATCGACCTGCTCTGGGGAATCGGCGGGACGCCCGAGGGCGTGCTGTCGGCGGCCGCGATCAAATGCCTGGGGGGCGAGATCCTCGGGCGGCTGTGGCCGCGGGATGACGCCGAGCGCAAGTCCGCCGAGGATGCCGGCTACGAGGTCGACCGGGAGCTCGGCGTCAGTGACCTGGTCGGCGGCGACGACGCCTTCTTCGCGGCCTCCGGCGTCACCGACGGCGATCTTCTGCAGGGCGTCCGCTACCTGGGCAAC
>Ga0210084_1000112_pt1 | contig 12395 bp, 14 predicted proteins | sample China_Galinas_Co_3_FD_184863 | JGI IMG/M metagenome (GOLD analysis project Ga0210084, IMG submission 184863) | Wetland microbial communities from San Francisco Bay, California, USA, that impact long-term carbon sequestration -... | ecosystem: Environmental > Aquatic > Marine > Wetlands ... | reverse complement strand
CCATCACCCGTTCGCGCCAGTTGCCGTCGAAGGCCGGCACGCGCTCCCCGGCGCGCCCGCCCGAGAACGAGGCCCCGGAGGCCAGGGCGATGAAGTCGTCGGGACAGAGAAACGTCCCGACGCCGAGCTCGGTCCGCAGGCCGCCGACCGAGCCGATCGCGAGGATCCGGTCGCAGTCGAGCAGGCGGAGCGCCTCGAGGTTCGCGCGGTGATCGATCTCGGCAGCGGTCCGGTACTCGTCGTAGCCGTGCCGCTGCAGGAGCAGGTAGGACGGCCCGGCGAGGACCGTGACCGCGCCGCGCTCGGTCTCGACGACCCGTCGCTCGAGGCCGGAGCCCGGCTCGTTCCCGAGGATCGAGTGCCCTCCGACCACTGCGAGCCGGCCCATCAGCGCTTCCCTTGCCCGACTCCGGAAGTCTCGATCTCGACAGGACGGGCCACCGACCGATCCTACATCGCGCCCCGCCGCCCGAGGCGGCAACGGGGAGGCGGCTGCCGCCGGTCGCTCAGGGCAGCCGCTCGCGCAAGAACGCTCCGGCCCCGACGCTGGCGCCGCCCGCTGCCTTGACCGACGCGGCCAGCCGTCGGTCGCTGGAGACGACGAGTACGGCGCCGGCACGCACGGCAGCGCGAACCCGCCTCGCGATCTCGCGGTCGGCGGCGTCGGCTCCGCCCCCCGCGAACGCAACCTCGACCGAGCTTGGCGCGCTGCTGAGCACGCGCTCGTGCGGACCGCCGTCGAAGACGACCTCGATCCGCAGGCCCGGCTCCCGCTCGGCGAGGCCGGCGAGCCGGTCGACCAGCCGGGCCATCGCCCGCGGCCGATCACGCCACCAGCCGTCGGGCCGGGAGCCGAGGGCGTTGAAGCCGTCGACGATCAACCGCTCGTAGCCCTCGGCCCGAAGCGCGCCCGGGGCCTCGTCGCCTCCCACCCGCTCAGCCTCTCGCCGCCAGATCGTCGGCCGCCGTGACCAGGTCTCCGGGCAGATACCGAGCTCCGAGCCGCTCCGCGAGCGCAGGGTCGGCGGCGCTACCGGCGATCGCCACCGGCACTCCAACGCTGAGCTCGGTGTCGAGCCCGGCGGCGGTCGCAGGGTCGGTGATCGCGAGCACGACGATCTCCGGGCCGAGGCGCTCAGCGGCCTCACCGAGGGTCCCCGATGGCGTGTCGGCTCCGAGGAAGGCGACCCGCCAGCCGCGCTCCCGCAACAGCAACCCGAACGCGGCCAGGGCGAGATCGTGCTCCTCGCCGGCCGGGCAGGCGAGCAGCGCGAGCGGGCCGTCGCCCGAGCCCCAGCCGCGGGCGAGGGGCATGACCCGGCCGCGGATCAGGTGACTGGCGAAGTGCTCCTGGCCGATCGTGACCTTCCGATCGACCCAGAGCTCGCCCATCCGCCGGACCACCGGGAGGATCAGCTCGGTGAGCAGCGCCTCGACACCGTAGGCGGCGATCGCGCGATCGATCGTCGCGTGCGCCGCCGCCTCGTCGTAGTCGATCAGCTGCTCGAGCAGCCGCGCCCGCAGGGCCTCGCTGTCGACGGCCTGCCGAAGCGCCTGGCCGTCTGCGTCGGAGTCCGCCGCGCGATCGTCTGCGAGCACGCGGCTCGCGGCCTCGGCCGGCGCGATCCCACGCGTGATCAGCTCCACCATCTGCTTGATCCGTTGCTCGTCGCGTTCGCCGTAGAGGCGATAGCCCGCCTCGGTGCGGGTCGGCGTGACGATCCCGTAGCGACGCTCCCAGGCGCGCAGGGTCGCGGGCGGGATGCCGGCCCGGCGGGCGAGCTCGCCGATCCTCAGGACCGGGGCGTCGGGGGGCACTTCGTTCGACCTCCTAACAAAGCATATACGAACATTCGACAAACCTTAGATTATCTGATACGGTACTACCGGTCAAGTCCTAGAGAAAGCGAGATCACGATGAGCAACGCCAACTACCTGACCCGGGCCAGAGGGCTGATCCTGCTCGCCGCGGCGCTGTCGTTCGGCCTCTCGGTCGGCCTCTACTTCTTCGGCGACCAGAGCGACGGCATCTTCGTCGGGCTCTGGGTCCCCTCGATCCTCGCGCTCGGCGCCCTGCTCGTGCCACGCTCGACGGGAGGCTCGCAATGAACGACGTCGCGATCTTCTTCTACGGCCTGGTCGTGACGGCGATCGTCGCAACCGCCTGCTGGTTGATCGTCTGGGGAATCATCCAGGAGCGGCGAGACCGCGAGCAGCTCGATGCCGGCCCCGACGCGAAGCTTCCCGAGGCGGGCGGACAAGAGCCGAGCGCGCGGCAGTGAACCCGCTCTCGGCATCGCTCGACTGGCTCCTCGACCGGACGGTGGTCGGCGGCTACACCTCGGTCGGCTACCGCCTGCGCGGGCTCGACGGGCTCTCACCGGACCCCGGCGGCCGGCTCGAGGGCGCTCGTGTGGTCGTCACCGGCGCCAACTCGGGCATCGGCGCCGCCGCCAGCGAGGCGTTCGCCGGGCTCGGCGCCGAGGTGCACATGGTCTGCCGCAACCGCTCGCGGGGAGAGAGTGCACTCGCCGAGATCAGCGAGCGGACGGGCAGCGATCGGCTCCACCTGCACGTGGCCGATCTCGCCGACCTCGAGCAGGTCAGGGCGCTGGCCGCGGAGCTGGCGGACGAGCTCGACTCGATCGACGTGCTCGTCAACAACGCAGGCGCCCTGCTCGCCGAGCGCGAGCGCACCCCCCAGGGGCACGAGCTGACCTTCGCCGTGCACGTGCTGGCGCCGCTAGTCCTCACCCACGAGCTGCGACCGCAGCTCGTGGCGGCCGAGGGCGCCCGCGTCATCTTCGTCACCTCGGGCGGCATGTACACGGCCAAGCTCGACCTCGGCGACCTGCAGCTCGATCGCAGGGACTACGACGGCCCCGACTTCTACGCCCACGCGAAGCGCGCTCAGATGGAGCTGATCGGGGAGCTACAGCGGCGCTTCGACGACGGCGTCAGCTTCCACGCGATGCACCCGGGGTGGACCGAGACACCGGGCGTCGAGCAGTCGCTTCCGCGCTTTCACTCGGTCACCAAGCCGCTGCTGCGCAGCCCCGAAGCGGGCGCCGACACGATCGTCTGGCTGGCGGCCGCCGATCGTGCGATCGCGGAGCCCGGTCGGCTCTGGATGGACCGCCGCCCGCGGCCCGAGCATCGCGTTCCCTGGACGCACTCCGAGCCCGGCGAGAGCGCCCAGCTCTACGAGGCCTGCGCCGAGCTCGCCGACTTCGACCCCCTCCCGGTACAGAGCCAGCGGCCCGAAGGCCGCCGCGGACCGACCGGGGCCGTCCGCTCCCTCCCCTCCCCCTGAAGGGCTCGGGCGGTCCCGGTGGGGCCGGAGCCGGCCCCACGTAACACCATCTCGTGTAAGCGCGCCGCTAGCCTTGGCGGGCATGACCGCGAAGCAGACCGCCCGCTCGAGCCTGACGATCGAGGAGCTCGCTACCGAGACCGGGATGACGGCGCGCAACATCCGCGCCCACCAGTCGCGCGGGCTGCTGCCGCCGCCCGAGGTCCGCTCGCGGACAGCTCACTACGGCTCCGAGCACGTCGCCCGGATCCGCCTGATCCAGGACATGCAGGCTCAGGGCTTCAATCTCAAGGCGATCCAGCGGCTGCTGGAGCTGGGCGCGGCGGCGGGGAGCGAGGGCGCCCTCGCCTTCGAGCGCGCGATCCTGACGCCGTTCGCAGCAGAGCAGCCCGAGGTCCTGACCACGGCGGAGCTGAGCGAGACTTTCGGCGGGCGGATCGAGGCGAAGGCCCTGAGCCGGGCCCGGCGGCTCGGGCTGATCCGGCCGCTCGGCGAGGACACCTGGGAGGTGCCGTCGCCGGCCCTGCTGCGCGCCGGCGCCACGCTCGCCGAGCTCGGGATCCCGCTCAGCCATGGGTTCGCGGTCGGGGAGGCGATCCGAAAGCACACCTCGGCGATCGCGCAGGAGTTCGTCCGGCTGTTCGTCAAGGACGTGCTCGATCCACTGCGCGAAGGCGAGCAGATCAGCGAGGGGAACCTGGCCCGGGCGAGAGAGGCCGTCGAGGAGCTGCGCCCGCTCGCCTCGGAGGCCGTCCTCGCCAGCTTCGGCCAGGTGATGACCGAGGCCGTCGAGCGACGGCTGGTGCGCGAGCTCGAGCGCTAGCCGGCGCGGACGTAGGCAGCGCTCAGGCCGCGACCTCGGCCGCGATCGCCGCCAGGTCCCGCTCCAGCGCCCCGATCAGGTCCCAGATCTCGGGGATCTGATCGCGATCGGCGATCAGCCCGAAGTCCATCGAGTCGCGGTAGCTCATCACCGTGATGTTGAGCCCGGCGCCGTCGGTGATCACCGAGACCGGGTAGTTGGCGACCACCTCGGCCCCTCCCAGGTAGAGCGGAAAGGGCGGGCCGGGCACGTTCGAGATCACGAGGTTGTAGAGCGGGCGCATCCGCTGCTGGGTGCCGAGCTGCAGCGCCACCCGGGCGGCCCGGGCGTTGACCGCGGGCGGAATGAAGTTGGCCACGTCCTGCAGGAGCTCGGCTGGCATCGCCCGGTGGCGGTCCTTGGCCGCCAGCATCGCCTCGTTCGCCCTCAGCACCCGCTGGACGGGATCCGGCTCATCGGTCGGAATCGGGACGATCATCACCGAGATCCGGTTGCCGTAGGTGCCGATCTGATCCTCGGTCCGGACCGAGACGGGGATCTGCGCGAGCAGCGGCTCGTCGGGGAGCGCGTCGTTGGCGATCAGCCACTCGCGGACGGCGCCGGCGCAGAGGGCGACGACCACGTCGTTGACCTTGACCCCGAGACGATTCTTGATCTCCTTCACGGTCCCGAGCGGCAGCGAGCCGAAGCTGAAGCGGCGATGGGCCGAGATCCGGCCGCTGAACGGCGTGTGCGGCGCCCGATGACGTGGCCGCTCGATGATCTCGCCGTCACCGCCGCCGCCGAGCGCGCCCCGGGCGCGGGAGGCGTAGCGGCTGATCGCCTCCGCCCCCGGGATCCCGAGGATCGAAGGCGCGACGTCGAGATAGGGAAGCGTTGCCGGGAGCTTTCGCAGCGTGCGAAGCGGCTGCATCGGCAGGGCGGCGAGACCGCGCCCGAGCATCTCGAGCGCGCCCGGCTCCTCACCGGCACCGTTGTCCGCGTCAGGATCGGGCCGCTCGATCTCACGCCCACCCGGCTCGAGGTCGAAGAGCACGCCCATGATCTCCGCTCCCGACATCCCGTCGATCATCGCGTGGTGCATCTTGGTCAGCACCGCGCAACGGCCCCCCTCGAGGCCCTGGATCAGGTAGAGCTCCCAGAGCGGTCGCGAGCGGTCGAGATGCCGCGACGCGATCCGGCAGACCTGCTCGGCCAGCCGCCGGTCGTCACCCGGCGGGGGCAGCGCGATCTCGCGCAGGTGGTACTCGAGGTCGAATCCCGGGTCCTCGATCCAGTACGGGCGGTCGAGGCCGAGCGGGACCTCGACCAGCCGCCAGCGCATCACCGGCAGCAGGTGGATGCGCTCGCTGAGTAGCTCACTCATGTCCTCGAGCCGAAGCTCGCCGGACTCGCGGGTCGAGGGGTCGAGGATCACCAGTCCCCCAACGTGGCCGTAGTGCGATGGGCTCTCGATCGCCAGGAACTGGGCGTCGAGGCTGGTCAGCTGACGCAGCATCTGTGTTCCTCTCGCGCGCGCTCGACGGCCGCCACCGCCCGGCAGCATATGTCAGCATGGGCCGCAGCAGATGGCCCGCTACGTGACAACCGCGAAGACCGACTGGGATCCCGAGACCGCGTTCGACTACCTGGCGGAGTTCAGCAACGTCGCCGACTGGGACCCGGGCGTGAGCCGCGGACGCAGCGTCTCGGCGGACCCGCTCGAGGTCGGCGCCCAGTTCGAGGTCGAGGCGAGCTTCCTCGGCCGCTCGGTGCCGCTCACCTACGAGACCGTCGAGATCGAGCGGCCAAGGCGGGTCACGGTCCGCGCCGACAGCGGCACGTTCAGCTCGGTCGACACCCTGACCTTCGAGCCCGAGCCGAGCGGCGGCACCCTGGTCACCTACGACGCCGACCTGCGCCTGAAGAGCGCGCTCAAGCTCCTCGACCCGCTCCTGGCGATCGGCTTCAACCGGATCGCCGACAAGGCCCGCGACGGGCTCAGGGAGCGGCTCGCCGGGGACCCCCCCGCCGCCACCTGACAGCCGGCGCGTCGGGCCTCGACGCGCAATACTCCTCGGTGAGCGAGCGAGGAGCGCTGGTGGTCAGCAGGCGCATCATTCACACTCTCCTGAGCCGGATCGAGGCCGGCAGGATCGACCTCGTCGAGACCTATCCGGGGGGCGAGTCGCGAAACTTCGGCAGCCTTGCCCACGTCGGGCGGCCGCTGCGCCCGCGCCTGGAGATCCACGACCCGGCCGTCTACGCGCGGCTGGTCAGATCGAGGAGCATCGGCCTCGGCACCACCTACGCCGAGGGCCTCTGGGACTGCGACGATCTCCTCGACCTGCTCCTGATCGTCGCCCGCGAGGTGGAGAAGCGCACCCGCAGCTTCGCCAACCAGCTGATCTTCCCGGGCGGCTGCCTGCCCTCGTTGAAGGCGATCCAGTCCTCGATCGCGAAGCAGACCGATCTGCGCACGATCGCGCTCGAGGACATCTCCGCCAGCTACGTCCGCGCCCTGCACGAGTGGCGCGACCGCTTCGCGGCCGCGGGCCCCGAGCTCGAAGCGCTCGGATCCGACGAGCGGTTCCAGCGGCTCTGGCGCCTCTACATGGCGATCTCGGAGGCCGGCTTCAGCGTCGCCCGGATCCGCGACGTGCAGATCCTGTTCGCGAAGCCGGAGCACGAGCCCAGCCTCGCCCCGGCCGGGCGGCTACGCGAGGCAGCCGGGCTGGCGTAGGCGACCGATCGACGCCGACCGCGACAGCGAGCGGCGCCGCGCCCGCCGGGCGGCGCAGCGGGCCCGGATCCATCGCCGCCGCCGGCTGCTCGCCGCCGGCGCCGTGCTCGCCGCGGCGGCGCTCGCCGCGGCGGCGCTGCTCGACGACGACGCGCCGCCGCCGGCTTCCGAGCCGAGCGCGATCGAGGGTCTCGGGCCGCGGGCGCTGGCCGGCCAGCGGCTGATCGCCGGCTGGGACGGAGCCGAGCCGCCGCCCGGGCTGCGCCGGCTGATCGCGACGGGTGGCGTTGCCGGCGTGATTCTGTTCGAGGACAACATCCCTTCGCGCGAGCGCGCCCGGCGCACGATCGGGGGCCTGCAGGGGATCCCCCGCCCGGACGCGCTCGGCTCACCGCTGCTCGTGATGGTCGACCAGGAGGGCGGCGCCGTCCGGCGGCTTCGGGGCCCGCCGGTCCCCTCCGCCGAGCGGATCGGCGCCCGCGGGCGCGAGTTCGCCGCCGAACAGGGCCGGGCGACCGGCCGCAGCATTGCCGCTACCGGCTTCAACGTCGACCTCGCCCCCGTGCTCGACGTCGCCCGCGGCGGCAGCGCCATCGGGCTCGCGGGCCGCGCCTTCGGCGACCGACCTGAGCGGGTGATCGACGCCGCGGTCGACGGCTTCGCCGCCGGGCTCGGCGAGGCCGGAGTCGCAGCCACCGCGAAGCACTTCCCGGGCCTCGGAGCCGCGACGGCCAATACCGACCTGGCGACAGAGCGGATCGCACTGACCGCCGATCGGCTCCGCCGCACGGACGAGCCGCCGTTCGCCGCCTTCGCCGCGGCCGGCGGCGAGATCGTGATGCTCAGCCTCGCCACCTACCCGGCGCTGGCGGAGCGGCCCGCCGCTCTCTCGAGGCGCGTGGTGGAGGGGGAGCTCCGCGGTGGGATCGGCTTCGACGGGGTGGCGATCACCGACGCCCTCGACGCCGTCGCCGCGACGAGCTTCGGGCCCCGCGCACGGGTCGCGCTCGCGGCGATCGACGCCGGCAACGACCTGCTGCTCTACCCCGACTGGCGGCAGGCCCGGGCAGTCGGACGCCTGCTCGGCGGGCGGCTGCGGTCGGGGCGGCTCGGGCGCGACCGCTTCGAGCTGGCGGCCGGGCGGGTGCTGGGGCTGCGGGAGCGGCTCGCGGCCACGGGTTAGGATCGCGCGGCGATGGGCGAGACGCTGACAGCGGAGCAGGCCGCCGCGCGCGTCGGCGCGCGTGACGAGATCGGGATTCCGCTCGGGCCCGGGCAGCCGCCGAGCCTGCTCGCGGCGCTCGGCGAGCGCGACAACTGGGAGGAGCTGCGCGTCTACGGCGGCCTGCTGGCCGTCGGCACGGCGCTCTTCAGCCACCCCAACGTCCACTACCTGTCCGGGTTCTTCAGCCCGATCGAGCGCATGCTGCGCGACAGCGGCGCCAACATCAGCTTCGCCCCGGCGGACTTCCGCAGCTTCAAGCCGCTGCTCGCCGCGCAGGCGCCGCGCTTGATGCTGACCGCCGCCTCCCCGCCGGACGCCGACGGCTACTGCTCGCTGTCGCTCCACGCCGGCGCCTCTGGCGCCGAGCTGCACGCGGCCGGGGCTGATCCCGACCGGCTGCTCGTAGTCGAGGCTTCGCCGAACTTCCCGCGGACGATCGGCCTGCCTCCCGAGCATCCCCACCGGCTGCACCTCGACGAGATCGACTGGCTGATCGAGAGCGACGCCTCCCCCCTGCCACTCCCCGACCCCGAGCCGACCGACGTCGACCGGGCGATCGCCGCCAACGCTGCCGAGTTCATCGTCGACGGCTCGACCCTGCAGACCGGGATCGGCGCCGTGCCCTCGACGATCGCGGCGATCCTCGCCGAGGGCGACGGCGGCGACTACGGAGTGCACTCCGAGATGTTCACGACCGGGCTGATGCGGCTGCAGGATGCGGGCAAGGTGAGCAACCGCAAGGGCCAGTTCGACGGCGTCTCGGTCTGCACATTCGCCGCCGGCAGCGAGCAGCTCTACCACTGGCTCGGCGGCAACCAAGAGGTCGCGTTCCTGCCGGTCGAGGTCGTCAACTCGGCGGCGCGGATCCGCGCCAACCGGCGCATGGTGACGATCAACGCCGCGATCGCGGTCGACGTCCACGGACAGGTCGTCGCCGACACGGTCGCCGGTCGCCAGTACTCGGGGATCGGCGGACACGAGGACTTCGTCACCGGCCCGGCGCTCGATCTCGAGGACCGGGCGCTGATCTGCCTGCCCTCGACCGTCGAGATCGACGGCGGGCTGCGCTCGCGGATCGTCCCCTGGTTCGAGGCCGGCGCGGTGATCACCACCCCCCGCCACCAGGTCGATGTGGTCGTCACCGAGCACGGCGCCGCCGAGCTTCAGGGCAAGACGATCCACCAGCGGGGTATCGAGCTCGCCGGCATCGCCCACCCCGACTTCCGCGACGAGCTGCTCGAGGCCGCCGAGCGCGCCTCGCACGGCAACTCGCCGCTGCCGAGCCCGGTCATCGAGAGAGAGGACTAGCGACAGTGAGCAACATCGACCCGACGCGCGAGCAGATCGAGGCCCTGGCCGCGGGCGACATGCAGGCGCCGATCACGATGATCAACCTGCTTCGCTTTGCCGAGCGGGCCGAGTACCCCGAGGGTTTCGACGCCGAGCCGTGCAGCGGCGAGGAGGCCTACGCCCGCTACGCGGAGGGTGCCCTCGCCGCAGTAGGCCGGGTCGGGGGTCGGCCGATCTGGGGCGCCGACGCCCGTCAGGTCGTGATCGGCCCCGACGCCGAGCGCTGGGACCAGGCTTTCCTCGTCGACTACCCGAGCCGGGCGAGCTTCCTCGAGATGGTCGCCGATCCCGACTACCAGGCGATCGTCCCGCACCGCAGCGCGGCACTCGAGGACTCGCGCCTGATCCTCTGCGATGCGCCCGAGCGCGCGCCGGAGCTGTTCGGCGCCGGCTGAGCGGCCTCAGTCGCGCTCGACGGCAGCGGGCGCGGTCGGATGTCCCTCGATGTGGTCGATCTCGGCGGTACGGGCGCTGACCGAGCGGCCGAGCGCCACGACCTCGCTGTCCATCTTCGGCACCATCTCCGCGGCATCGCGGGTCAGGAACGCCTCACCGAGCCGGCTCGTCAAGACGTTGCGGAGCCAGAACAGCAGCCGGGCGCTCTTCGGGACGAAGATCCGGTCCCGGCGGGCCTCGGCGCCGTCGACGATCAGCTCCGCGCAGCGCGCGACCGGGGTCGTCGCCTTCGCGGGCCAGGGCAGGCGCGCGCGCATGTCGCGGAACGAGTCGAGATCGTGCTCGGCGTCGCGGACCATCGCCGTGTCGATCCACGAGGGGTGGATGCTGGTCGCGCAGACGCCTCGCCAGCCGACCTCGGCCCGCAGCGCCCGCGTGAACAGCTCGACCCCGGCCTTCGAGGCGTTGTAGGAGGCCGCGCCCGGCAGCGGCGAGTAGGAGGCGATCGAGGCGAGGATTCCGATCCACCCGCGCCGCTCGAGCACCTGCGGCAGGGTCGCGTGAACGGTGCGGAAGACGCCGTTGACGTTGATGTCGATCAGGCGGAAGAACGCCTCGGGGTCGGTGGTCTCGATGCTGCCGTAGGCGGCGATCCCGGCGTTCGCGAGGACCATGTCGATCCCGCCGAGCTCGGCGACGGTCGTCTCGACCGCCGCCTGGACCGAGTCGCTGTCGGTGACGTCGGCCTCGAGGTGGATGTGGCCGGGGCCGAGCTCGGCCGCCCGCGCCTCGAGCTGTTCGGGCTCGAGCCCGGTCAGCGCGATCCGTGCCCCCCGCGCTGCCGCCTCGGCCGCGACCGCAGCGCCGATGCCGCGGGCGCCGCCGGTGATGAAGAACACCTTGCCCTCGAGACCCATCGCGAGGATCCTACGCCGGTTCCGGTGGCAACGGCTCCGCGACGTAGGCGGCGAGGTCGAAGCGCGCCAGCTCGAGCCGGAAGCGGATCGTCGACATCGGCCACAGCGCGTGCACGCGGCCGCGCTCGTTCATGTACCAGGAGCTACAGCCGGAGAGCCAGACGGTGTCGTCGAACTTCGCCTGGATCCGCTCGTTGAAGGCCCGTTGCGCCTCGGGCCTGACCTCGACCGAGTGCAACCGGCGCTCGCGCATCTGCCGCAGCGCGTCGAGCACGTAGTTGATCTGCGACTCGATCATGAACACCATCGAGTTGTGGCCGAGGCCGACGTTCGGGCCGACCAGCTGGAAGAGGTTCGGGTAGCCGCAGACGGTCGTGCCCCTGTAGCCCTCCGGCGCGCCCCGCCAGACGTCCGCCAGCAGCCTGCCCTGCCGGCCGCTGATCAGCCGGCCGAGCGGCATGTCGATCACCTCGAAGCCGGTTCCGAAGATGATCGTGTCGAACTCGCGCTCGGCCCCGTCGGCGGTGACGATCGAACCGGCGCGAACCTCGGCGATCGGCTCGGTGACGAGCTCGGCGTTGTCGGCCTGCAAAGCCGGGTAGTAGGTCGAGGAGCCGAGGATCCGCTTGCAGCCCATCGTGTAGTCGGGGGTCAGGCGCTCGCGCAGCTCGGGGTCCGGCACCTGCCGGCGCAGATGGCCGAGCGCGATCCGCTCGAGCCAGGGGAACGTCCTCGGCTCGACGAAGAACGGAAAGCCGCGCGACTCGAGCAGCCAGTAGTGAAGGCCGCGCTGGATCCGCTGGATCAGCGGGAAACGGCGGTTGATCCACTTCTCGACCTCGCTCACCCGGCGGTCGTGGCGGGGCATGATCCAGGGCGCGGTCCGCTGGAAGACGCTGAGCCTTGCGACCAGCGGCTGGATCTCGGGGACGACCTGGACGGCCGAGGCGCCGGTGCCGACCACCGCGACCCGCTCGCCGCGGAGGTCGTGCGTGGAGTCCCAGGCGGCGGTGTGGAAGACGGCGCCCCCGAAGCGCTCGAGCCCGGGCAGCTCCGGGATCGAGGGCTCGGTCAGCGGTCCGGTGCCGGTGATCAGCACCCGAGCCGAGATCGGTCCCCGGTTGGTCTCGACCAGCCAGCGGCCCGCCCGCTCGTCCCAGTGCGCATGGCGGAGCTCGTGGCCGAGCCGCAGGTAGGGCCGCACGCCAAAGCGATCGACCGTCGCCCGCAGGTGGTCCCAGATCTCCTCCTGCCGCGGGTAGACCGTCGACCAGTCCGGATTCGGGGCGAACGAGAGCGAGTAGACGCGCGAGGGGATGTCGCAGGCGCAGCCGGGATAGGTGTTCTCCCGCCAGGTGCCGCCGACGTCCCCGGCCCGCTCGATGACGAGGAAATCGGTGAACCCCTCGCCGAGCATCCGGATCGCCATCCCGATGCCGCTGAAGCCGGCGCCGACGATCAGCACGTCAGGGGAGGCGACCGGGGTGGAGGGCTCGTCGCCCTCGACCTCGTCCGCCGGCTCGACTCCGATCGTCTCGATCTCGGCGGTCCCCATCGAGGGGACGGTAGGCGATCGGGCCGGCGACCGGTTGGGCTAGGGGCCGAACTCCCTGGCGACATCGCCCCCCGACGCGGCTCCGCCCGTCCCC
>Ga0210084_1000111_pt1 | contig 12488 bp, 12 predicted proteins | sample China_Galinas_Co_3_FD_184863 | JGI IMG/M metagenome (GOLD analysis project Ga0210084, IMG submission 184863) | Wetland microbial communities from San Francisco Bay, California, USA, that impact long-term carbon sequestration -... | ecosystem: Environmental > Aquatic > Marine > Wetlands ... | reverse complement strand
CCTCTGTCCTCTGTGTCCTCTGTGGCTAAATAAAAAAAATCCTTGCATTTACCTTTAATACATGGTAAATAATTCACTTGTGTTATTTATTTTAGGTGAAATCAGTGACAAAATATATCGAAATAACCGGCGCTAGAACACATAACTTGAAAAATATCCACGTAAAAATCCCCCGTGAAAAAATCACCGCCATCGTGGGCGTCAGCGGCGCCGGTAAAACTTCCCTGGCCTTCGACACCATCTATGCTGAAGGCTACCTGAGATACATCGAGTCTATTTCACCCTATATCCGCCAATTCCTGGATAAAATCGAAAAACCACCGGTAGAAAAAATCGAAGGCCTCCCGCCGGCTATTTCCTTTAAACATAAAAAACCCGCTAAAAACCCCCGCTCCATCGTTGCCACTTCCCTGGATATCTATGACTATCTTAGAATCCTCTTTGCCAAAATCGCTGATTTCTATTGCCCCGGCTGCGGCAAGAAAATTGAAAAATACGCCATCGATGAAATCATCACGGAATTACTGGAAAAATACCAGGGAAAAATAGACGTTTGCTTTCAATACAAAGGCGAAGTAGCCTTCCTGGTCAACCGCGGCTACTATTTCCACTTGCAAAAAGACACTAAAAAAAGAATCGACCATACCGTAAAAAATAAATCTATTTACGTATTGATCGACAGCATTGAGATAAAAAAAGAAAACAAAAGCCGGTTGTTTGAAGCCCTGGATAAATCTATTTCTCTTGGTAACGGCACCGCACTTATCTTCTATAAAAACCAAAAAAAACAATTCCCCGCTGACCTGTATTGCCCAAAATGTAACCTCCGTTACGACCCGCCGGATGAACATTTGTTTTCTTTTAACAGTCCCAAAGGCGCCTGCCCTGATTGTAAAGGATTCGGCGATATCCAAACCCTGGACCCCCAGTTGATATTTAATCCCGATCTTTCCCTTTCACAAGGAGCAGTTCTCCCCTTTAACAGCCCTGCCACTCGCTCCTATGGAGATGCCCTCATTAGAAACGCAATGGAAAGAGGAATCGATATCTATTCACCGGTAAAACTCTTGAGCAAAGAAGATATGAGTTTCCTGATGGAAGGAGATGAGTTCTCCGGGGGTGTCCGGGATTTTTTCGATTGGCTGAAAACCAAAAGCTATAAAGTCCAGGCCCGGGTGTTTATCAGCCGGTATACGTCTTATAAACCCTGCAGCCAATGTAATGGCAGCCGATTGAACAACTTTGCCCGCTCTTTTAAAATATACGATAAAAGCATTACCGACTTTCTTTCTCTCTCCATCCGGGAAGCCGGCGATTTTATCGACCGGTTGAATCCTGATGACTTTAAAGACAGGGTTTCTTCGGAAGTATTCATTGATATTGGTTCTCGTTTACATTTTCTTATCGACACCGGGCTTTCCTATATTCACCTCAACCGCCCCACCTTTACCCTTTCCCGGGGAGAATACCAGCGGATTAACCTGGCCTTTATCCTGGGTTCTACGCTTTCCGATTCACTATTGATCCTGGATCAGCCCTCCTCAGACTTGCACCCCTTTGACTATGAAAAGTTGAAAATCTTTTTAAAACAATTAAAATCCAATGCCAATACCGTGTTACTTATCGAGCATAACCGGGATATAATCAGGGACTGCGATCATGTGCTGGAACTGGGACCTCTCCCAGGTGAAAAAGGGGGCCGGTTGATTTTCGACGGCCATATAAACGAATTTTTTAAACAAAAATCAGGAGGTGCAAACCAACAAAAAAATACCCAAACACAGGAATTTTTTAATCGACCCATTTCATTAAAACAGACCGGGAAAAAACTGAACAATTGGCTGGAATTCAAAAACGCCAATACCCATAATTTGAAAAATATTGACGTTAGAATCCCTTTGAACGCGTTTACCATCATTGCCGGGGTCAGTGGCGCCGGGAAAACCACTTTACTTTACAATGAAATGTATCTGAAAAGTAAATTTCAAGGCGGGAAAAACCCACGAAAAATCAAGGAAGTCATTTTTATTGATCCGGGTATCCGGCGTATTCGCTCAAATACCAATGCAGCCGGTTTTTTCGAGATATTTCCCGCTCTCCGGGAGATATTTGCCGGTTTAAAAGAGAGCCGGCTGCTCAACTATACACCGGGTCATTTTTCCTTTAATTCGCCGCGGGGACGCTGTGAACACTGTAAAGGAAAAGGTTACAATGAAATTGAGATGCAGTTTTTACCCGCGGTGGAAATTCGCTGTCAACAGTGCAATGGAACCGGGTACCAACCGGATGTCCTGAAAATCAGGTATAAAAACCGGAATATCCGCGAAATACTGGACTTAAGCATCGAAGAGTTTATCGATACGGCAGCCGGTGAATTGCCCAAACCGAAAAAAGAAATTTTACTCAATATTAAAGACAATGGCCTGGGATACATTACATTGGGACAGCAATTAAAGACACTATCCGGTGGAGAACTGCAGCGTATTAAATTGATCAAATACCTGAACATGAGGAAAACCGGGGCATTATTTTTAATCGATGAACCTGCATTTGGGATGCATCTCTACGATATTGAAGCCATTAAACAGTTGATCGATAAAATATTGGCCCATAAAAACACTGTGGTTGCAGCCGAACATAATATGAGCCTCATCGCCCACAGCGATTATATCATTGAATTGGGGCCAAAAGGCGGCGAACAAGGTGGGGACGTGGTTTTCCAGGGTGCTGTCTACGATATTTTAGACGAACCCAATAGTTTAACCGGAACTTATCTGAAAAAAAATTCAAAAAACACTTGACAAATTGAAAGAAAGCATTATAAATAATAAGCTAGTTTAAATTTAAAATTAGGAGCATTAGGAATGGAACAAATTGAAGTTATTTCTTGGAAGACGCTGGATGCCATCAAACAGGCAGCCAACATCCTGGAAACCGTTGGCGACCTGGACACCAACGAGCAAATGGCTGTCTTCTGTTCTATTGAAGAAGATTTCTTCGAATTGTACTACAGTGAACTGGAAAGTAATTATATCCGCCACTTCGAGGATGAAGAAGAATTGTACAAATTCCTGGACATAAGAAAAAATGAATTTGGCGAAGAAGATTATGACACGGTTGATTATTACGATGATGACGATGCATTTGATGAAGCGGAAGAAGATGAGTACAGCGATTACAAAATCAGGGATAACGAAGAAGACGAAGATTTTTAATTGGCGAAACCCTGATTACGATAGGACTGTGATAAGCAAAGCAATGAAAATGGTTCAAACACAAGAAAAATACGGCTGCTGACGGAAAATGGGTAAAAAAGACCAAGACAAAAAGAACCTGGCGGCATATTCCAGCGTGGGCATCATGTTCCCCGTCTCTATAGCCATAGGAGCCGCCATGGGTTACGCACTGGATAAATGGCTTAACACAGGTCCATACCTGTTGATTATATTTACCCTCTACGGAGTTGCCGCCGGTTTTTGGAATTTGTACAAAGTGACTAAACGAATGAGTGACGGCAATGGAAAAAAAGACTAGCTCCCAATTAATCAAACGGCTGATTAAACTGGCCATTGTCACCCCGGTTATTCTCATGATTCCCATTTATTTTTTTACAAAAAGCATATTTTATAGTATAATCTTTTGCTCCGGTGCAATTATAAGTATTACAGGTTTCGTAATAATGATTAAAATGACAGATAGAGTATTAAACACAGGAAAAGGCCAACTGCTTTTTGCAATGGCATTATTCTTTAAATTGGCCGTAATCGCTCTATCCGTTTACCTGGTATCCCGGGTCTCCGTCAGTGCGGTGTTGTTCCATATCCTGGGACTGTCTATAATTGTTATCGCCATAGGTATGGAAGGTATTTACCAATTATTCCACTCCAGGAACAAAAATATGGAGAGTGTTTTCAATGGAAGAGCATAAACTGGTTATCGTTGAATTTATCAATAACTTCCTCCGCTGGGTGTTGGGGATTTTCGGAGTTGAAGGCTTAGAAGGCAAAGAAATCTTACCGTCTCATATCGTGATGGCGCTTCTTATAACAGCCGTCATCATTCTATTCTTTAAATTTGCAGTAAAAAAGGAAAACCTTTCGGTAAGGGAACCCGGTAAAATGCAAAATTTCCTGGAGATGATCTATAAGTTTTTCCAGGGACTGGTGGATGATGTGATTGGCCGCGAAGGGCGCAAGTTTATCCCCATTCTCACCACACTGGGGTTGTTTATTACGGTTTCCAATTTGGTGGGACTGCTCCCGGAAATGGGGTCTCCCACCGCCAATCTTAACACAACCGTCGGATGTGCTATTTTTGTTTTTTTCTACTACCACTATCAAGGAGTAAAAAAACACGGTATCTGGGGTTATCTAAAGACCTTTATGGGACCGGTCTGGTGGTTGTACCCTCTTTTTCTACCCATCGAGTTTATCTCACATTTTTCCAGGCCATTATCGTTGTCTTTACGGTTGTTTGGAAATATTTTCGGGGAAGACCTGGTGATTATTATTATTGCCGGGCTGTTCCCCCTTTTAGCACCTCTGCCGGTGATGGCATTGGCGGTCATTACCTCTCTGCTCCAGGCGTTTATTTTTGTGATGCTGTCTACTATATACCTGGCCGGTGCCATGACGGAAGAGCATTAAAATGCATATTATAATAATAAAGGAGAAGAATAAATGAAACGGAAATTCATGCTAGTTATCTTTTTAACCCTGGTTCTTTCTTTTTCTATTTCGCTGACGGCTCAAGATGCAGCGGCCAGCGGGGAAAAGAAAGTAGAGGACGCTGCACCGTTATTCCTCTGGACAATTATTGCAGCTATATTCGGATTGGCCCTGGCCGCTGTCGGTGGTGCCTGGTCTCAATCCAAGGCCCTGAGAACAGCCATGGATAACATCGGAAGAAACCCGGCCGCCGCCGATTCCATCAGGGGTATACTGATTATCGGTCTGGCATTGATCGAATCGCTGGTCATCTACGTCCTGTTGATTGATTTCATTATTATAGGTAAGTGGGGCAGCTATTCCTTCTAAATACATAAAAACGGGAATAAAAATATAACGAAAATAGGCGGAGTCTCGGGTGTCAATCATTGACAACCGAAACCCCCCGCCCCGTTTTCGTTTTTTATTGATAAAATGCGGTTGAAAGAGTTTAATATACCCAAAAACTTATGGCTGGCCCTCAAGGAATTCTTCAACGAGGACGGAATAGATAAAGCCAGCATCCTGGCATACTACTCCATATTCTCCTCGCTTTTCTTACTCACCTTTTTCACGTTTCTTTTTACCCGGTTCCTGGGGGACCCGGACCTTACCCTGAAAACGGTATATCCTTTTTCCCCGGATTTTTTCTCTAAGATTTCCCCGGACATTTTTAAACGGGCCAATGCTATTTCTATTAGACTGGAAGAGGTAGGAGTGCTGGGCATACTTTTCGCCTTTTTCCTGGGTTTTTTAGTCATTAAAAAAATCGTTCAATATGTAAATGGCATGTTCCACGTCAATTTGAAAGCCAAAAGATCAGAAAAGGGATTTTGGATTCGACGGGTAAGTGAATTCAGTTTACTTTTCCTGTTGGGGCTGTTGGTGATAGTATCTTTCTTTTTTACCGCCATTTTTTCCGCCCTTATGTCCCTGATTCAAAACAATGAATTCCTGGCCGCTAATATTCATCCCGGTTTTATCGAAGCCATTAACAACTTTCTCGTCAGTTATTTGGTCCCCTTCCTGATCACATTATTGTTTTTTTTTATATTATACAAATGGATACCGGAAAAAATTGTCTATGTCAAAGGCGCATTTATTGCAGCGATCATATCTACGGTGTTATGGGAGATTGTCAAGAGAGGCTACACCTTCTACCTGGTCAATCTATCCATATTAGGAAAAATAAAAGGTCCTATCATTGCCATTATTTTGTTTGGCTTCTGGATGGAATTATCCATGGGCATCATGCTTTACGGGGCCAAACTGGCATATGCTTTCGATAGACAAAAACAAGCCGAAAAGGAAAAAAATGATAAGCCTAAAAGAGATAAGCCAAAAAGTAAACGGCCAACTAAAGGGAAACCCCAGCCTACAAATTGAGTCTGTCAACTCCATTGACAGGGCCAATGCCGGGGAAATCACCTTTTCCGTCAAAGAAACCATTGATCCAGGAAAACTGAAAGCCGCTGCCTTGATTGTCAAAAAGAACAGTAAAATCCAGTATCCCAATTTAATTTACGTAGAAGAACCTTACCGGGCATTCGCAGTACTGCTGGATTTTTTCTTCCCCAGCCAGAGGTTCAATGAATCCGTTGATCCCCGGGCAGTGGTTTCAGACAGTGCTGTTCTTGGCGAAAATGTTAGCATCGGTGCATTCTCTTACCTGGCAGATCATTGTGAAATCGGGGACAACTGCGAAATTCACGCCGGGGTCATTATTTATCCCCATGTCAAAATAGGGAAAAATTGTCTTATTTATTCCAACGTGGTGATCCGGGAACAGGTCAAAATCGGTGACCAGGTGATTATCCAACCTGGAGTGGTGATTGGTGCGGATGGATTTGGCTTTACCCGATTAAGCGATGGAACACCGGTCAAAATCCCGCAAAAAGGAAAAGTAGAGATAGGCAACTATTGTGAAATCGGGGCCAATACCTGTATCGATCGGGCCACGATTGAAAAAACCGTATTAGAGGACTATGTCAAGCTGGACAACCTGATCCAGGTGGGACATAATGTCAGGATAGGAAAAGGCACTGCTATTTCAGCCTTGACCGGCATTTCAGGCTCAGTGGATATTGGTGAAAATGTAATCATGGGGGGGCAGGTAGGTATTGCCGATCATGCCAAAATTACCGATGGTGTGATGGTGGTAGCCAAAACCGGGATTCACGGCCATGTAAAAGAAAAAGGAATTATCGCAGGTATCCCACAACAAGATTTCATGACCTGGAAAAGAAACCAGGTCATTCTTAAAAATCTTGAAAAATACATAGAAAAAATTAAACAACTGGAACAAAAAATAAAAGAAATGGAGGAAAAAGCAAAATGAAACGACTATTTATCTTGATTTTAGTACCACTATTAGCCGTCACATTGGCAGCCACTGCCAAAATAACCTTTGAAAAGACCGAACTGGACTTCGGAGAACTTGAGAGCGGAAAAGTCGCAGACCTGGAGTTCAAATTTAAAAACACCGGGGATGAAACTCTCATCATCAAGAATATCTCCAGCTCCTGTGGATGCACCGTAACCAAGGTGGAAAAAAAAGAGTATAAGGCTGGTGAAGAAGGGACTGTGCCGGTTAAATTCTTTTCCCGCGGCTATAATGGCAAAATAACCAAAACCATTACCGTGTCCACCAATGATCCGGAAAACGTCTATACTCGCTTGAAAGTTATGGGCAGCGTGGTCCTAAAAGATTTTGCCCAGTGGGAAATCATCGGGGCTGACCGGCTCGATTTTAAAGAAGTCGCCATGGGCCAAAAATACACTGAGACAATAAAATTCAAGAATACCGGCACCATTGAATTGAGAATCGTTGAAGTTACCCATGCCCCGGAAATTAGCCCGGAATTCAACAAAAAAGTACTGGCCCCGGATGAAGAAGGGGAAGTTAGTATTGTTTTCAAACCCATGCAGGTGGGACGATTCGCTGCCTTCATGAGAATCCGAACCAATGCCTACAAACAGCGATCGGTAATCATCAAACTCAGCGCGGAAATTAAAGGAAACGATTAAACAACAGGTTATTTTAACATTTCCAGGAAACTTGTTTCATTGATTATGGATACCTCTAATTTCTTCGCTTTATCCAATTTTGAACCCGGGGAGGTCCCGGCCAACAGGTGGGTGGTTTTGGAAGACACGGAACCAGCCACTTTTCCTCCCCGTTTCTCAATCTCTTCCGCTGCCTTAGAGCGGGGGGAAAAATGCTCAAAAGACCCGGTGATAACCCATACCTGGTCTTTAAACATTAATGCCTTCTCTTCCATCTCCACCGGCTCCTTTATTTCTTCCCGGAAATTCAAGCCGATCTTTTTTAATGCATCGATCAGGGCCAGGTTTTGAAGGTCGGTGAAATGTTGGATAATTAAGCGGGCCATAATCTCCCCAAAACCCTCAATTTGGGAAAAGTCTTCTATATTTTTCCTGGAAGCGGTCTCTATGATTTTATCAATAGAATCCAACCCGTTTTTAACCAGGTCTGACACCGCGGAGGTGCCCAATCCATCAAAACCAAGTGCGGTTAATACTTTACGGAAAGGTTTTTTCTTAGAATCTTCGATACTGGATTTGATATTATTTACTTTTTTCTCTTTAAAGCCTTCTTCTTTTAACAGTTCATTGTAATCAAAAGTATAAAGGTCAGGAATAGTTTTGATGTATCCTTTTTCGAACATAAAGGCAATGGTTTTTTCTCCTAACGTATCGATATCCATCTGGTTTTTGGCAGCGAAATAGATAATCGAGCGTTTAATTCGTTCCGGGCAATCCCGGTTCTTACAAAAGTGGTGGGCACCGTCTTTTTTCAATATCGAGCTGCAAAAGGGACAGGTGTCGGGAAATTTAAAAACCGTAGGGTGATCAAGGTCTTTTTCAATGACTTCTTCCACCGCCGGGATAATATCGCCCCGTTTTGAGATACTGACAAAATCGCCCCGGCCCAGTTCCAGCATATCGATATATTCCTGGTTATGAAGGGTAGCCCTGGCCACGACACTGCCGGCGATTTTTACCGGTTCCAGGATTCCGACGGGTGTTACCCGGCCATTTCGTCCGACCTGGACCTGGATATCGATTAACCTGGTTTGGGCTGTAGGCGCATCGAATTTAAAGGCAACGGCCCACCGGGGGTGATGAGACGTATAACCCAGGTTTTCGCGTACATCCAACTCGTTTACTTTTACCACCAGGCCATCGATCTCATAGTCCAGCGTGTCCCGTTCCGCCCGTCGTTCTTTTACATATGCTACTAAATCCCCGATATTACCGCTGAAAATCTCCGGGAGTTTTTCCTGTACATCAGCTATTTTTTCTTTATTATTCGAAAAGAACCCCATGTTCTGATTAATGCGGAACCCCAGTTCTTTTAGCCTGGAAAGGGTTAATATATGATCGTTGGTAATGGCTTTTTCAAAAAATCCTTCATAGGTAAAAATATTAAGCGGAACATTAGCCACCACGGATGATTTGATATTTCGCAAAGAGCCGGCCGCCAGGTTCCTGGGATTGGAGTATTTATTATCGAAGGTCCGGTTATAGGTATCGAACTCGGATTTTTTGATATAGATCTCACCGCGAACGGCAAAATTAGAGTTTTCATCGGTCACCAGGGGTACTTGTTTAATGGTGCGCACATTTTCAATGACATCGTTTCCCACGATGCCGTTGCCGCGGGTCAGGGCGGAATCCAGTTGGCCGTTTTTATAGTACAGTACAATCGAGGCACCGTCGATTTTTTCTTCTACCACAAAACTCAGTTCCCGGTTAGCATTTTTAATGGTCTTAGTCAGCCATTTTTCCAATTCTTCGCCGCTGTATTCTTTATCCAGGCTCAGCACCGGTATGGTATGTTCTTTTTCCGGGAAGGTGTTATCCAGGTCAGAGCCGACCCGTTTAGTGGGTGAATTTTCCAAAGCCAATTCCGGGTATTTTTTTTCCAGTTCCACCAGTTCATCGAACATGCGGTCATATTCCCTATCGGAGATTTCAGGTTGTGCTTTGACATAGTAGAGGTATTGATGCCTCAATAGTTCTTTAGATAATTCTTCGATTTGTTTTTTTATATCCATAGGTTAATTATAAATAAGAATGATAAAACCGTCAATATATTTTAAATAGAATTAAGTATCCAGGTATTTTTTTTAGTGTGTCTTTGGCCTCCGGCGGCCAGGGGGACTCTTTTCGAGAAAACCGTCCCCCTGGACCCGTGAAGCATCTGCAAAAGCTTTTTATTGAGGCAATCATTGTTCGCAGCAATTTTAAACAAAAGTTTTTGCGGGGTCCAGGGGCGGTTTTTTCAAAAAGAGCCCCTGGCCGCCGGAGGCAAAAGTAATTTCACGGCAGGTTGCTTCCATCCTTGCCAAATACTCAAAGATAGGTTATACTGATATCTTTGGAGGTTCAAAAAATGAAAAAAACCACTTTTTGGCTAACTATTTTTTTTCTTGTATTAGCAATTGGATTATTACCATCTTGCACAAAAAGTCAACCCGCGGATTTGGTGTTAATTAACGGTAAGATTGTTACCATGGACGAGTCCAAACCGGTTGTTGAAGCCCTGGCGATTGGTCAAGGCCGGGTCCTGGCAGTGGGCACTAATAAAACCATAAAGTCCCACATCTCCGATTCCACCCAAACCATCGATCTGGAAGGGAAACTGGCGATCCCTGGTTTTATTGAATCCCACGGCCATTTTAACAGCCTGGGATACTCTAAAATGCAACTGGACCTGATGAATATTAAAAATTGGGATGAAGCGGTGGACATGGTAAAAAAGGCGGTAAGTAAAGCCAAACCCGGGGAATGGATACGTGGTCGAGGCTGGCACCAGGAAAAATGGGACCAGGTGCCCGAGCCCAATGTGGATGGTTTGCCCTTTCATGATTCCATGAGTCGAGTTTCCCCTGAGAACCCCGTGTTGTTGACTCATGCCAGCGGCCATTCCTGTTTTGCCAATGCCAAAGCCATTGAATTAGCCGGGATCGACGAAAAAACCCCGAATCCCGAAGGCGGTGAAATTGTCAAAGATGAAAATGGCAAACCCATCGGGATTTTCCGTGAAACTGCCCAGGACCTGCTGAGAAAAGCACAGGGTGATTACCTGGCAAAACGAACCCCGGAGCAAATCAAAGAAGAACAACTAAAAGCGATAAAATTGGCTGACCGGGCCTGCCTGGCCGATGGAGTGACTTCTTTTCACGATGCCGGGACATCTTTCGGAACCATAGAGATATACAAACAACTGATCCTGGATAATAAATTGGGAGTTCGAATCAATGCCATGATCAGTGAACCTAATGAACGCCTGAAACAGGACATTTCCAATTACAAGATCATCGGTTTTGCAGACCATCATTTAACTGTCCGCAGCATCAAGCGACTGATAGATGGCGCCCTGGGTGCCCACGGCGCCTGGCTGTTGGAACCCTATAACAGCTTACCCACCAGTGTGGGTTTGAATACGGAGCCTATCGATGCCATGAAAATAACCGCCCGTATTGCCATAGAAAACGGGTTTCAATTATGCACCCATGCCATTGGCGACCGGGGGAATCGTGAAACCCTGGATATTTATGAAGAAGCCTTTAAACAGCATCCCGGCAAAAAAGACCTGCGCTGGCGCATCGAGCATGCCCAGCATCTTCACCCGGATGACTTGCCGCGATTCGCAAAACTGGGAGTGATTGCTTCCATGCAGCCCAATCACTGCACATCGGATGGCCCCTGGGTTATCAAACGCCTGGGAGAAAAACGGGCTAAAGAAGGTGCATATATGTGGAGAAAGCTAATGGAAACCGGGGCTGTCATCTGCAATGGTACCGATGTCCCGGTAGAAAACATCAATCCCGTTGCCAATTTTTATGCTGCCGTAACCAGAAAAACAAAAGACGGCAGTGTTTTTTATGGGGACCAGCGCATGACCCGGGAAGAAGCCCTGCGGTCTTATACTTTAAACGGTGCTTATGCATCTTTTGAAGAAGATATCAAAGGCTCTCTCACCCCGGGTAAACTGGCGGATATCACGGTCCTTTCCAAAGATATTATGACCATTCCCGACGATGAAATATTAAGCACTGAAGTTCTTTATACGATCGTTGGAGGCAAAGTCCTGTATAAGAAATAGGCAGCATGCTGCTGCACCCGATTGATCTGTCACTATTGTAAGAAATTTGTTTGATCCTGTATCCGGCTCGATACTCCCAGGTGCATGGTTCCTCCGGCGGGCAGCATGCTGCTGCACCCGATTGATCTGTCACTATTGTAAGAAATTTGTTTGATCCTGTATCCGGCTCAATACTCCCAGGTGCATGGTTCCTCCGGCGGGGTTTTTAACAATTCTCCGGGTAGTTACACCAGCGGTTACCCGCTGGAGACCAACGGTTGCCCCTTGGCCACCCCCACAGACCCGCACGAGCGCAATTAACGCATACGGTTCCTCAGACTATGGATTCGCTGAAAAGACGGAGTGTGGAATTTTAATAGGCGGCAACGGGATTTTGTCTTTTGACATTTGGGCGAATCGCTCCCAGTTCATTTTCCTGTTTCCCATCTCGGTAACTTTTTATCGCTTCCCGATACCTTCCTCTGTCCCTTTGTTTCGTGTTCGCTGCTCGTCGTTATGAAGGGACCACTGTAACAACGCCAGGCTTCTTTTCTTGTCCCGGCAAGCCGCGTTCCGGCTCTTTTAAGGAAGGAGGATAAGGCTCTCCCAGGTTCCCAGGAAACCCACACGTACATCTGCCAAGCTCCAGGACCCCGGCCGGACTTCCA
>Ga0210084_1000110_pt1 | contig 12519 bp, 10 predicted proteins | sample China_Galinas_Co_3_FD_184863 | JGI IMG/M metagenome (GOLD analysis project Ga0210084, IMG submission 184863) | Wetland microbial communities from San Francisco Bay, California, USA, that impact long-term carbon sequestration -... | ecosystem: Environmental > Aquatic > Marine > Wetlands ... | reverse complement strand
GTCTCCGGGTGGTGGCGCGTGTGCCAGCCTGCCGCAAAATGAAAATTCCTATACAACGAACTTAGGTTCGCTGCGCTCACAACGGGAACGATGGAATGTTGGAATATTGGAATTATGGGGTGGCGTCCTTCGGACAAATAAACGCCTGCGACGGTGACGAATGAAAAATAGAAACCACAGATTACGCAGATTTTTTTGTTTTTTCTCTGTGTCCTCTGTGGCATCACCCCAGGACAGCGTCAAAGTCGAATTTCCTGGATACTGGCCACCACAGGGTGTCGCCCCTACAGATTTTCGTAGGGACAGGTCTCCGTGTCTGCCCGAAAATCCTACTATTTTTTATTCGCCTGTCCCCCGTAAGATTGACTTTTTAAACGTGATATGATACATTTTTACCTTTGAATAGAATATAAGATAAAATAATGCGAAATATTATTTTTTTTATTTCAGTTCCTTTATTGATCGCCTTTTTTACATGCCCGGCAGACAACCGGATGATCAAATTAGAAAAAGTGGCAGTATCTTTGCTGCCCAGGGACATAGTGGTACCAAATTTAGGATCTGTTTCTATCGATCCCAAAGGGAATGTGTTTGCTTTTGCCGGAAAATCTAATGGTAATGAATGTTTTGTGGTAAAATTCGATCAGGATTTAAAGTACTTAAAACATTTTGGCAGAGAGGGGAAGGGCCCTGGAGATTTTTCAGTCCGCAATTCTAGTTGTGAGGATCGATTGATGATCGCTGCCAATGGAGATGTATATGTTATCGATTATAACCCCAAACGATTTGTAGTTTTTGACAATGAAGGGAATTATAAAAAGGATATCATGTTTTACAAGGACTACTACAGTTCTTTTGGTCAAATATATAATTTCAAATTAATTGGAAACGATTCGATTGCCGGATTAAAATACATCAAAGACCATCCAAACATTGGCGTTATTTTTACTTTAAATCCCTCCAGGATTATGGTTAATTATCAATATAGCGGTGAGGAATTAAGTATTCACTACCCTGGTGACATTCAATTTAGCACCCGTTTTTATGGTCATAAATGTTTAATTGATGTGGATTCACAATACGTAGTTTTCGGTGACTCCCAGGTCTACAAATTCCATGTTTATGACAGCAAAGGAAACATTATCCTGGAAGTATTTGATAAAAAAAGGATAGTGAGTAATTTTAGCGAAAGGGAAATGAAAAAAATCATCTATGATGACTTTACTTCAGAACTTGAAAATTCCAACCCAAATGATAATTTTTATGAACAGCTTATCTCCAATAAATCCCTATTTAAAAGTCTGGTTAATAAAATAAAAAAAAACAAAAATGTGATTTCCGACATCCAGTTATCCGGGGATCGAATTTTTGTTTTCCCGGTTAGTGAAGATATTACCATAGAAAACCATTACCCGGTTGAAATCTATAACCTGAAAGGTCAGGTACTACGGCGAGGGTATTTACGGGAAATTCCTTATGAAATATGGAATAACTATGTATTCTTTTGTAAACGGGATGAGGAGGATAATCCCCTTATTCTTAAATATAAGATTGATGGCTCTTCAAAAAAAATTGTGGGTAAAAGCAAGGTTTAAATTTCTACTCCCGCGGCCCCGGGGCCTGGTATTATTATATTTCATTTCTCTCAATCCGGCATCCTCAATCTCCTGTAAATACTGTTAATTTGTGGCCTACGGCCAGTCTAAAACGCTGCTGCCGCGGCGTTTTAAATATTTTTTACCCACAAATTCTTTTGAAGACCCTCTTTTGTTTGACCCATGATTCACCATTTTATAAAAATGTCTTTGAATACCATTCACTTTTCTTTTCGACCTTTATTGGGTCTCCAGTGAAACCAAATTTTTTTCCTGAAGGTGTTTGATTAAGTCAATGACATCTGCTTCTACCTCAAGCGGAACATTGGTAAAAGTTTCTTTTACTTTTGAAAGAAGATGTTTGGCCGTGGAGGGAGTTTTTAGCTGTTTCCATATAAAAATGCCTACCGGGTTGATAGTAAAACTCAAATCTGTATCCGGATCATATAGAATCCCCCACTTATCATCCTCTTCTTTTAGCAAAACCCCCGGTTTAGCCATCACTACACTTCTGATGTCAATCCCTGTTATTCCATTTATTGTCATGGCTATTTCTCCTTAAGGCTTAATTTTAACGTGGAAATACGTTTTTGTCAATGACACCGTAGTCAAAAATCCACCGTCTAATTTTAGCCACAAAGGGAGACAGCGCGGCCTGCGGCCGCAACCAAAAAAAATGGAACCACAGATTACGCAGATTACACAGATTTTTTTTGTTTTTTTCGTGGATCATTTTCATGGTAGGTAGAGACGCAAAATATTGCGTCTCTACATCGATCCCCAATCCCCCATTACCCCATTACCCTTTGATATTTTCCAACCGGTTCACCAATTTGTGGATTTTCAGGTCAAAAGGAATTTTTTTTATTAATGTCTTTGTTTTTTTTTGAATTTCCGGTTTTAAGATTTTATCCCTGGAAGCAAAGACCAGGGTGTTTGTTGAAACCTCACCGGGCAGCACCCATATATCTTTAAAGATACCGGACATTCTTTCTAATCTGTTTTCAAAGTGTTCTATATTCACCGTCATTAAGTTGGCGACAAATATCCCGCCAGGTGCAAGGGCCCTGGCTGTTTCCGCAAAAAATGCAGTGCTGTCTATTGTTTCCGGGATTTGATTTTCAATGTAGGCATCCATCAGTACAATATCATAATTATTTTTGGTATCCCGGATAAAAAAGAAAGCATCGTCGATAAACAATCGTAAACGTTCCGAAATAGAAAAATAAAAATACTCCCTGGCAATGGCCGGCATTTCCGGATCGATTTCCACCACATCGATGATAGATTTTTCCAGGATGGAATGGAGCAAGGACGGGATGGCCCCTCCACCCAAACCTAGAACCAGGATTGATCCCGGGTCCGGGTGAAATGCCAGGGATAGAAAAAAATTTCGCGAATATTCAAGGCGGGTGCATAAGGGATTCTTGGCATCGATTTCCGTTTGCTTGTTATCGCCGGACCATAACGTGATAATATTTTTTTTACGGATAATAGTAAGATCGTTGAACCTGGTTTGCTTCCGGAAAACAATTTCTTTTTTTTTTAAAATATTCATCGTTCAGGTTTTTATATTCATGAACAGGTAGATAGAGACGGCTGTAAATATGAAAATGGGGGCAAAGGCAGAAATGAAGGGAGACAAAATCGCAGCCGAACCTAATGCACTAAACATGGCAAAGGCAAACCAAAATACCATGGAAATCCCAATGGCAATTCCAATCCCAAAAAACGTACCCCGGTTCCCCATCAAAAACGAAAAAGGGATGGCTATCAATACCATTACTAAACTGGACAACGGGTACGCAAATTTATAATATAATTTCGCCTCGTATTTCTGGGTATTTGATTTTTTTTCTTTTAAGTAGCGGATGTATTGTTTCAAGGTTTTTATGTTCATGAATTCGGGGAAATCAATTTTTTGAGTAAATAGTGCCTTGCCTTTCTCGATTATGATGTTTTTAGTGGTAAACTTGTCAAAGTCCACCGGTCGATTATCTTTAAAATTTCGCTCAAACCCTTTTTCTAGAATAAGCTCTTTTTCGTTCAGCCATTTTGCGGACTGGGAGCTCACCCGTTTTTCCATGGAAAAGTCATCATTCATATAGATCACATTAAATTTCTCAATAGTGTTGGTGTTCTTGTCCATGAGATTGTAAAAATAGAACTCGTTATTATCGCCGACGACCCAATTTTTATTCATTTCTTTACTGGTTTTAAGTTCTATATTATGAATTATGGCCAGTATTTCTTGTTTTTTTTTGTTGGCGCCGGGCATGATATTTTCCTGGATATGGAAAAAAAACAAAGAGATGATAAGCCCGGTTACCATTGCCGGCAGTGTCAGTCGATACAAACTGATGCCGCTCACTTGCACCGCCACCAGTTCATTATTCTTGCTCATCATTGAAAAGGTCAATAAAACAGCCGTTAGAACCGAGACCGGTAAAGCAAAGCTGATAATTTCCGGGGTATGGTAATAGATAAATTCAAATATACGGAAAAAAGCCACATTATTTTCCACCACGTCATCGATCAATTCCATAATGGTGATAATATAAAAAACCAGGATTAGAGAGGTAAAAACCATGAAAAAAGTAAAGATCAATTTTTTTGCCACATAGAGGTCGATGATTTTAAAAAACCTGGAAAAAATGCGCAGCCCTGGAAATTTAATGGCTAATGGTTTTTTCTGCCGTTGTTTTTTTTGCCGGTACGTGCGTATTCGTTTTTTGATCTGATCCACCAAATCGAAGAGTCGTTCAAACCGGAGGGTTTTTTCTTTTGATGAATAATAGTAAAAAATAATTCCCAGGATTAACAAGAAAATATTGGCGGACCACATGCCGATAAAGGGTGATAAACTCCCGGTTCTTACCATATTTTCCGTGGTGAGAGAGATCACATAATAGACGAAAATAACCCCTAATGAAATAACAAACCCGCTAATTTTTCCACCTTTTTTAGTGGATATCCCCAGGGACAGGGCCAGGAAGCTCATTGCCAGGCAGGCAAAGGGCAGGGTGAATTTCCGGTGAAATTCAATCGCCAATACCCGGTCGTTGGGTTCTTTTTTCATTTTCTCCACCAGTTCCGGGAAGACCAACTGGCGGCTTTTCCTGGTTTGTTTTATCCCCACCCGGTTCGGGACTTTTTCTTTTAAAGAATTATAATGGGTTAATTCATAGCTTTTATCCGGGTTCTTTTTTTCAAAACTGTGAACCAAAGCGTCTTTTAAAACGATACAACTATTTTTGTCATCCAGTTCCTGGACATAGCGGCCGGATTTGGCAAGAATGACGGTGTCTCGATCTCCCCGTTTCCTGGAGTAGAGGAACACATCTTTCCACTCGCCGGTATTGGGATCGACATCATCAAAATAGAGGGTAAATCCTTCAAACTCCGGGTAAAAGTCCCCGGGTTTTAGATCTGAGACGGTTCGTTTGAGTTTGATTTGTTCCAGTAATTGATTCAGTCTAAAGCTGCCTTCAGGGGCCATGAACATAATTAACCAGGAGGAGAACACCCAGGCGGTTATCGAGAAGATCATAACCGGTTTTAATACCCTGAAATTGTTGATCCCCATGGTTCGGAAGGCAATGATTTCCGAATCGGTGCTCATACGGCTCAACCCGGCCAATACGCCCATTAACGTGGCCATGGGAATCGTAAAGGAAAGGAAGTCGGGCATCATATAGAGCAGGATATTAATAACCGTGAGTACCGATGCCTCTTTGGATATCAATGTCCCGGAGAGATAAAAAATCATATCGATCATCATGGTAAAGGTATAGACAATCAGTCCCAGGGTAAAGGGGGAAGCGATTTCTTTTAGAATATACCGGTCAAAGGATTTTAACATTTAGGGTAACGTTCGTAAGACGGTGCGTTTGGCGAATTCAGCTAAGAAGAGAAGTGCAAAGGCCGCAATAATAAAATAAATATAAAGGTCCCTGGCGTTATAATACCGTTTGGTGCTGATTTCGGTTTTTTCCCACCGGTCGATTTCATCGAAAATCTGCCGCAGTTGTTCTTTATCCGCGGCCCGGAAATACAACCCGCCTGTGTTGTTGGCAATTTCTTTTAAAAGTTCTTCGTCGATCTCTACATCTATCATATACAACTGTGTTCTTCCATTGGCATCCGTTACCGGGTAAGGGGCCTTGCCTTTGGTGCCTACGCCGATGGTATAGACCTTTACATTAAAATCTTTGGCAATTTGAGCGGCATCCCCGGGAGCGATTTCTCCCCGGTTGTTTACGCCGTCGGTGAGGAGGATAATGATTTTGGTTTTGCTCTTGGAGGTGCGAATCCGGTTGACTGAAGTCGCTAACGCCATGCCCAGCGCTGTTCCGTCTTCCAGGTCCCCGATCCGGGTTTCCCCCAGGAAATATTTTAACATATCGTAATCGATGGTCAGGGGACATTTGGTATACGAAGTCCCGGCAAATATCACTAAACCTAACCGGTCAGTGGACCTTTTTTGAATAAAATCCGATATCACGTCTTTTGCCACTTCCAACCTGTTCTTGGGTGTAAAATCAATGGATGCCATGGAACCGGAGATGTCCAGGGAAATCAATATATCGATGCCTTTCTTGTTTTCTTGCTCATAATAGCTTAATTCCTGTGGCCTGGCTAAAGCGGCAATAAATAAAATTAATGCCAATATTTTCAGGTAGAACAGGTTTTTTATAAAAAAGGCTTTTATTGTGTTGTCGGAGCTTTTGATCAACTTTTTAGAGGAGAACAAAATAAACCGTCTCCCTTTCTTTTTTAAATAAAGATGCCATAATATCAATAATGGGACAATCAATAAAAGTAAAAAATAAATTTTATTGGCAAAGTGTATGGTAATCATTCTCCGGTTCCCCCTGTTGTATCGGTTATATTTTTCGAGGTATTCATTGGGTCGTCATCCCGGGTAGGCGGTGAAATTCGCAGTTTATACCTGGTAATCATTTCCCGGGTTTTCCCATCAATTTCAGCAAAAACAGGGGGATCGGGGACAAATTTGGCAAATTTTACCAGGTCTGCCGTATTAAACACAAAGCGCATGTTATCCAGGATTAAACCGTCGGTTTCCTCTTTTGTCAAATAGTAAAGGGTTTCCCCGGTGGTGGAGTCTTCCGCATTAAATCCATAATTCCGGTGTAAAAAACATTTGATGATTTGGGTCAATAGGATAAAATGGAGTTTTAATTTCCCGGTTTCAATTAATTTTTGTTCAGCCAATTCTTTTAAGCGGAATTCCAATTCTTCCAGGGGTGACATCGGGGGTATTGGGGGAGCGGGTGCGGCTTTTCTTCTGTTTCGTATCCGGAGGATGAGGAAGACAATCAGGCCCAGAACAGCCAGTGCCGCGATGACATATTTCAATAAATACCATGGGTCCCCTTTTATATCGATTAAACCTTTCAGGGATTTTATATCTTTATCCTCTTCTTTGAGCACTGATTTTACCATCACCGGGATGGAATTGGTTTTCTTAGATTCAACGATTTTATCTTCTTTAATTAATTGGACGGTAAAGGGTCCAATCTCGAAATCCCCGGTAGTAAAAAAAGCAATGACAAGGGTTTTTTCAAACACCATATAATCGGTTTGTTGGCGTTTTTCAGTGGGTTGTTGGTCAAGGAGGTCGAAATCTCTTTTTTCGGTTTCGACTTTAATTTCCTGGACATTTTCATGGGTGGTTTTTACAATGATTTTCAAATTGATTTTATCGCCCACAAAGGCCAGGTTGTTAGAAGCAGAGATAGAGACCTGGGTTTCGGCGGCTTTGGTGAGAGTGCCCCCTACCATAAGAAATAATAAAACCAACAGCAGCGCTGCCGGGTTCAACGGGTATTTAATTGATTGTTTCATGATTTCAATATCTCATCGAGTTACCTGGCAAATTTTTTTCTTCTTTCCATGAAAAAGTCAAATAATGGTTTTTCATAGTCTTTTTCACTGTCGATAGTTATAGAATCCACGCCATACTTTTTAAAGGATTCCAGCAGTTGATTTTCATTTTCCCGGTAGTTTTTTATGAAAGAATTCCTGGTTGTTTTTGAAGCGAAATCAACCAGGAATTCTTCACCGGTTTCCTGGTCCTTTAATATGAAAATTCCTGTTTTCGGCAGTGTGATTTCTCGCCGGTCGGAAATTTTAATTGCGATTAAATCATGCTTCCGGGAAGCTATTTTAAGGGACTGTTGGAAATCCTGGTCGATAAAATCAGACAGGAGAAACAGGATGGCTTTTTTCTTGATCACCTTATTTAAATAGACCAGGCCGTTATCGATCGAGGTCTTTTTGCTTTTGGGTTTAAACTCCAGGATTTCCCGTATAATTCTCAAAATATGGGTTTTCCCTTTTTTAGGAGGGATAAACCGTTCCACCCGGTCGGTAAAAATCAACAACCCGACTTTATCGTTGTTGAGGCTGGCGGTAAAAGCAATAATAGCGGAAATTTCCGCTGCGATTTCCTTTTTGCTTTTGGATTTGGAGAAAAAATTCAATGACGCGGAAAGATCGATAGCCAGGATAACGGTTAATTCTCTTTCTTCCACGAATTGTTTTACATAGAGTCTTCCCAGGCGTGAGGAGACGTTCCAATCGATAAAGCGGATATCATCGCCTTCTACGTATTCACGAACTTCGGAAAATTCCATTCCCCTGCCTTTGAAGGCGGAATGGTATTCGCCGGCGAAAATCTCCTGCGAGGATTTCTTCGAAATAATTTCAATTCTTCTAACTTTCTTTAAAATTTCTTCAGCAATCATTTTAAATCACTCGATAACAATTTAAATACCAATTATAGTATCAATTTAAGATTTTTTCAAGCCCATGGGGAAAACAGTGGGTCAGTGGGTCAGTGGGTCAGTTGGTCAGTGAGTCAGTTAGGTGGTTGGGAAGCGCAGTAATGAGTCCTTTATAGTTTGTAAGATGTTCAGATAGTGGTTCAGTAAAATAGTGAATTAGTAAATCAGAGGACAGATGAAACAACCCATAATTAAAAGTTTTTGCTGGGGGACATGCGCAAAGCGCAAAGCGCAAAGCGCCATGCGCCTTCCCCCCTGGCCGCCGGAGGCAAAAAAGGCTAATCGAGGACGTAACGGGGGTAGGTTTGTTTTGCGTGGTCTGCTTTATTTATATCGATATCCAGTGTCACGAAGGGTTGTTCGGGTGAGGTCAGGGCCAGGACATTGCCTTCTTCCGGTTCAATAATCCACCCGGTTCCGCCCCATTGGACGTTATGGGTACGGCTGTGACCGAAATTTGCGGAAAGGCAGAAAGCCCCGGACACCACCGCGGCGGTACGTCCGCCGGCTATCCATTTATCTACTGTAGAGCCCGGTGTAGCCCGGGGACAAACCAGCAGGTGAATGCCTTGTTTGGCATAATCGCGGGCATGGGCATTGAACCATAATTCCGTACAGATAAGAAAACCGATTTTAATTTGATTGACCTGGCTTAAGGCAAACTCACCGGTTCCCCGTTCATACCAGGTGGCTTCCCAGAAGCCTTCTTCATTGGGCAAATAATATTTACTGTGTGCGCTGCGATAACCGGTTCCGGGTTCCCAAACGAATCCTTCATTGAAGAATCCGCCGTCTTTGATCACTGGTCGTGTACCCACCACCGCGGCAGGTGCAAATTCCGCCAGGCGGGGCATCCATTGATCGTGGGCTTCAACTGCTGTTTTCCAGGTATTGTTGTTTTTTTGCTTGCACCAGGCTGCCCAGGGATAAAAGGGCATTTCCGGGAGCAGCACCAGGTCACTGGTTTCAACCTTAACATGCGAAATCAATTCCTGCCAGTCCTGTTCAAAACCGGCTGTGTCATTGCTGAGTTCACAAACTGTAACTTTCATTGCTCTTCTCCAATTTTTTTGCCTTCGGCGACCAGGGGGGGCGCTTTTTGAAAAAACTGCCCCCCCTGGACCCCCCGGCAAAAACTTTTGATTAAAAAGGATAATTATCGACTGTTGTCACGTTTCCAGTTGGAATGTCATTCTAACATATCTTAAAAAAATTGCAAAGTATAATCATCTTCGAGAAACATAATAAAAAATTTTTGCGGGGTCCAGGGGCGGTTTTTATAAAAAGAGCCCCTGGCCGCCGGAGGCAGAAGTATAGGCAAAAGCAAAAAAATCCTGGAATCACTTGTAATTTCCATGAATTTGTGGTATTGATATTTTTTAGAGTTAAAGATTACTCGAGCAAAAGGGACACATTTTAGTGTCCCTAAAATTAACGTATTTTGGATAGAACATGACATTGATTGTAATTGCAGCCGTGAGTGTTGGCATTGTTGTTTACTGCATACTCACACATTTCATTAGTTACCGCATATTGAAAAAGAGGATACTAAAGCGGCAGAAATGGGACTTAAATATTTGCTGCGGACAAACCGATGGCGGGGGGATTAATGCGGATATTGTGGAGCAAAAGGGGGTGCCTGGTTTCCGCTTGATCAAAGATATTTATAAGCTTCCTTTTGAAACCGGGCAATTCGATACGGTTCTTTGTTCTCATACTATTGAGCATGTGGATTATCCGGAACAATTTTTAAAAGAGCTGCAGCGGGTAGGGAAGAAGGTTACGATTGTTATTCCTCCTTTATATGATGCCACTGCCGCGCTTAATATCTTTGAGCACAAGTATATATTTTTGAGTTTCAAAAAGGAGCACCGGCGATTGCCCGGGTATGCCAAACTTCCCCTGGCATCTTTTATTCAAAAGCGCATCGGTCAGATCAATCATGAAAAATCTGCTACTAAACCGCTTATAATCGAGTTAATTTTTTCACTTTTTTCAGTTAACCATCGAAAAAAATTAAAACTAAAGACCGACAAACCCGTTGATTCCAACTAATTCAAATCTTCTAATATAAAAATACTTTGCCTCCGGCGGCCAGGGGGACTCTTTTCGAGAAAACCGTCCCCCTGGACCCCCAGCAAAAGCTTTTAATAATTTTTGTTTGTAAAAGCCCTCCCTGTAAAGACGGCGTAAATACTCCCGGGGGATACCATAAGAATCAAGGTCCCTCGGACGCAGGATGCCTGCTGTTCTTACAAGCTCGATGATCTTGTCGGCCTTAGAAGATTTCATCATATGTCTTCACCTTGTTTCAAAATGTCGGCATTTATCTACAACTACCGACATATTGTAACAATATTAAAAAGTAAATGTCAACCCCGATGACAAAATACAAATCTCTAAAACCGAACTCTTCCTCGACCTTAACCTTAACCTTTATTCACCATACATGACGAAGGCGCTCCAAAAGAGAGGGGAGGAGTATCTTTTATTTTTGAGCAATTCCAATTTGGCCTGTCTCAGGGCTTCGGTTTTGTCCAGGTTCTTTTCCAGCATGTTCCTATAGAACTTGACCATCAACTCTTTGGTGGCAATGTCGTCTACTTTCCAGAGACTGGCGATTACTGCCGGCGTTCCGGCATACATGACTGCGCGGGTCAGCCCGGTAACGCCCTCTGCTCTTTCCATTTTGCCTGAACCGGTCTGGCAGGCGGATAGTACAACCAATTTGGCGTTATAATCGCAGTTCATGATCTCGTTCATTGTAAAATAGCCATCTTCCTGCGATTGGTCTGCGGGCAGTTGGGACAATACCAGGCTCTGAAAATCTTCATTAAGTAAACCGTGACATGAAAAATGGATGAAATCAAAGTTTTTCATATCTGTTGCTTTGGCATTTTCTTCTGTGGCTTGATCTCTTAAATACACCGTACATTTTTGAGATTTTTTTTCAAAGAGTTGGGCAATGGCTTTGACCTCTTCACCGCTGGACGGCAGTCGGTTCATAATACCACTGGCACGAGTATAACCACTTCGATGTACTTGCCTAATTTCATTGTTTCCTTTAAGGAAGCGGTTAAGGGCCCCCTTTTCAGTTTTAACTTGTTTGAAGTTTTCATAATCATATACCGGGTCGCCAAAACCGGTAAAGTTTTTGGTTTTACTATCCCTGCGATAGTGTTTGCGAAGTACGGAGAGGAGCGAGGCACTCTGGATATACTTTACTCGGTATTTTTCAAGGAGAAATTGGGGGCGGCCTGATTTTTCTTCATCAATAATAAAAGACTCGAAAGGGATTCTTGCCAGGTGACTGTCGGGAATAATGATAATATCCCGGCTTCCTTTCAGTTTTGATTCTATGGGCTTAAAGAGTTCCCGGTAAAGTAATTTGCCGTACATTTCCATATCCCGCGTGCTGTAATCTTGCAGAAAACCCTGAACGTAATATCTGATCTGTACAGCTTTTACCTCCAGGGGCACCAATTTAAAACTTTGTTTTGATACCAGGAAAACATAGACTTTATCAGGGGAGATAAAATACCGTAACAGGATTTCTCCTTTTTTTAACGCCATCTTTTGAAGAACTTTCACTGAAATGGGTTCTGGGTATCTAATCGAAGTATATAAGGGATTTTCTAACCTGATCTTAATCAACAGTTCTTCAAATTCACTTTGGGTATTCCGAAATTTCTCTTTTAATTCAGCTAATTTTTTCTCTTCCTTTACCCCGGTTTTGTACATCGCTTTACTGAGTATAGAGAGTTTTGCCACTAGATTATCCCGCTTCACTTTCAACTCTGGTTTAAGTCCCTTCTCCAGGGGAACCAGTCTTTCATACATCCGGTCCAGAAAAACCCTGGCTTTCATTGACTCGATATATTTGAATCCTTTCTCATACTGGTTATTTTCCATCATAAAAAGGACAGCTTCTTCATATCTTTTATAAACCTTATTTAAAAAAGATATTTTCATTTCTGAAAAAGCTGTTTGTATCCGAACCTTTTCCAGGCTATTTATGCCTTTCTCAAAAAGTTCCAATGCTTCATCTTTTTTCCCCAGTTTTAGTAAAACCTTTGCTTTATCGTGTAAAGCGGCAGATTCTAGTTCAATATTTC
>Ga0210084_1000109_pt1 | contig 12559 bp, 13 predicted proteins | sample China_Galinas_Co_3_FD_184863 | JGI IMG/M metagenome (GOLD analysis project Ga0210084, IMG submission 184863) | Wetland microbial communities from San Francisco Bay, California, USA, that impact long-term carbon sequestration -... | ecosystem: Environmental > Aquatic > Marine > Wetlands ... | reverse complement strand
GCGGTGGCGGCATTGTTGAAATAGCAGAAGCCCCCGAAAGAATGCCGTTCGGCATGGTGGCCCGGCGGCCGGACCAGGGCATAGGAGACGCGCCGGCCTTCAAGGATCTCATGGGCCGCCGTCAGCGCGCAATCCACACCTCGACGCGCGGCAACATAAGCATTCCGGTTAATGGGGGTGAAGGTGTCGATACAGTAATAACCCGAAAGAACCGAAGGCTCCTTGGGTGGGCGGGTCTTGTTTCGAATAGGAAACACATAAGGATAAAGGGATTTTCCTTCGGGCATCTCCTCGCAAGCCCGCTTGAGATAACGGACGAACCGCTGGTCATGAACCGTAAAGAGGTGTCTGTCTGGAAAACTTTTGGGTTTGATCCGGGCAAAGATTCCCGATTTTTCAAGTTTCCCCAGGATGCTGCGCACTCTGACCGGAGATTCCACATATCCACGCTCATGGACATGATGGACGGCGTGGCGGTCCGTGACCACCAGCCCGATCTGTTCCAGGGACTGGCTTTTGACCTGTGGCTGGGCTGCCTCGGGTTTTACATACCGGTGGGGCCTGAGTTGAATCGGATTGTCTCGAACGGACTTGACGACCGTTTCCACATATTCGGTGGGGCAATAGTCTGCATACTTACGCTCGAGGATGGCCCGCACCACCTTTCGAACATAGACCGAATCCGGAAGTTTGGGCAGTCCCAGCCCGTCATGGACCAGATGCGGCATACAGGAATCGCCGGGTGTCACCGGCGTTTCATAGGCCGTATTTACAATGGGACGGGCACCGTACCGTTCATAAAACCTGAGCCTTGCACGATTTTCCTTGAGCAGGGCCTCATCCGGACAGGCTTCCCGGTCGTCCGGAAGGCACTCAAAAAAAAGTCCCTTTGCCTTGAGATCCACAGCTTCCTTCCGAATCGTGTCATAAATGGCACTGCCGAGCCCGCCCCTGGTTTTTCCGCTGGCCGTGGCGATCCAGTCTAAATAACAAAAGTTGATCTCGGGTTCATACAAAAGAATCGCAAACCCTAAAACCCGGTTATTCAGGCTCTCGGCAACAAACAGGATAGAACGAAATCGATGTTTAAAAGGATTGCGGAGCTTTTCACCGATCTGATCGATCTCCTCTTGGGGAACCTCACTGAAACGGGTCCTGAGAATGTCTTTGACCTGTCGCAAGACCTCCTTGTTTCGAGGAAGGATGTCATCATAAATACGCCGGATACGAAGCATGGAATCACCTCCTTTGGGTCGAGATTCCGTTCATTGCGATACTTTCAATGGCGCGAACAAAGGTCATCCCGAATCGATCGACCGCAGCAGCAAACCCGGCATCCGGAGAAAGACAGGGATTGGCATTGACTTCGAGAATCCATGGACGACCCTCAAAATCCACACGAAAATCGATGCGGGCATATCCCTTCATTCCGAAGACATCCCAGCAACGGACAGCCAGATTTTTCAGCCGTCGAAGAAGGGCTGCGTCGGACGAGGGAAAATCGAACCGTCTGGGGGTGTGATGATATTCGTAGGAAGAGCTGTCCCACTTTGCCCGGTATCCCACGATAGTAAGTTTTTGTGTGCCGTAGTTTTCGAAAATAATCTCCGCCGGAGGAAGCACTTGAATCCCCGCCGCGCCTTCGAGAATCGAGAGATTGAATTCCCGTCCTTCGACAAACACCTCGGCAAAGCAGCTCCCCCCAAGTTTCGGGGCTCGCTCCTCAAGAATTTGATGCAAGGCCTCAAGACCCTTGTTTTCGACGGTTTCATCATCGTCCAATCCCAGGGAACCATGCTCCCAGATGGATTTGACCAGCCAGCGTTCCTTTTCCGCTGAGAAAAAATTTTTGTAGACGAACGGCAAATCGCAAGGACTGGGGCCGATCCACTCCGGTGTGGGGAGCCCCGCCAAGCTCATTCGTTCCTTTGCCAGCCCCTTGTGGGAGGTAACAAAAATGGACTCTGTACACGACCCGGTGTAACCTATCCCCATGGCATCCAGAAGGCCCGGAAACAAATGGATCAACCGGCCTTGACCATCCAGAGATTCCACCAGATTGAATACCAACTGGGGTTCATAGGCCAGCAGTCGATCTTTTATACTCAAAAGATCCAGGGTGCACGGCATTTGAACGACGTCGTGGCCCAGTTCTTTCAATGATTGGGAGACGGCCTCCGCCTGGATCAGAACATCCAGCTCATCCGGGCGGTCCTCCGGTTCTGTCGCGTTGTGAACGACGGCAATACGCATCAGGTTTCTTTCCTTTTTGGGGGTCCATGCCGGTCGATTCTCTTTAAGGCCGAGGCAAGAATGCGTTCAATCAAGACCTCATAAGGAAGGAGAATTCCTTTGCAGATAATCGGCAGATCCGAATGGTCCGGATGTAATCCGGCCAGGGGATTGATCTCTAAAAAATAAGGTTGACCGGCTTCGTCGCACCGAATATCCACGCGACCGCCATCCCGGCAGCCCAAAACCTGCCAGGCATTGAGGGCGATGTCTTCAGTTTTTTGGATCAGGGGTTCTTCTGAAGATCGAACCGAACGATATTGAACCAGGTCTTCGCAACGCGCTTTGTTGACGTAGGAATATACCCCAGCTTCGGCGCCGGCCAGCAAGATCACTTCAACGGTGCCCAAGACCTCGGCATCCGCCCCTGTTCCGATAATTCCAACGGTAAATTCTCTCCCGGAAAGATAACGCTCCACCAGAACCGGTTGGTTGTAAGAATCTCCCATGGCCCCACAGGCCGAGGCCAAATCACGATGGTGATGAAGAATTGAATGAGGGCTGACCCCTTTTCCCGTGCCTTCGGCCACCGGTTTGATAAAATAAGGGGGCGGAAAGGTCACCGACCGTTCGTCGCCCTCTTTTTCCACCACCCAAAATTCGGATGTGGGAATCTTAGCATCTCGAATGATCCGTTTGGTCATACCTTTATGAAGGGTCAGGCTCATGACCAGAGGGTCCGAGAAAGTGTAGGGAATATTGTATACGTCTAAAATCGCCGGCACCTGAGCCTCCCGACCGATACCGTTCATTCCCTCGGCAAGGTTAAAAACCAGATCCCAGCGGTTTCCCCGGGTCAGTCGTTCAATGAGCCGGCGGACATTTCCAATGCGATCCGTTGTATGCCCCAGCCCCCTGATGGCTGTTTCAAGAGCATCGATGGTGTCTTCCCGGTCGAACTCGGCGGTTTCCAATTCGTCGTAGCCGGCTGCCAGATAGTCGGACCGCAGATCATAGGTCAAACCGATCTTCATGACGAGAGGTCTCCTTTTTCCATAATTTCTTGGTAGAGCAGATGATGCCAATGCTCGGCCTCTCCCTGGCGAAAACCTTGAATCGTTTGTGCCAGGTGCTTGCCGGGCGGCAACAGGTGTACGGGGCACTCCGGCGCCAGGACCGAATAGAAGCCCTGAGCGTTATAAAGATGCGGGTGCAATCGGCATACCAGAGGACGAACGTCCATCGGAAGGGAACACCCCACGGTGCTCAAAAACAGGCATCTGCCCGAAGATTCCTGTTTGACGACACGGCGTTTTCCATCGGGTCCAAACACTTGGCAATCCCACTGGGGATCATCGGATTGATCCCTGTAAGCTTCTGCGGAGCAACCGCGAAATTCATAAAAATCGTGCTTTTTTGTAAAATTAAAGATCCGGCGTACATCACCCATTGTTACAAAAATGTCCGTCTCAACGCAACAGGTTTTACCCTGTCGAGCACATACGGCACACAAAATATCACTATCAGTCATTTCCAATTCTCCATACCCTTTCATGGGTATTTAAAAATATAAGCCTCAAATACAAAAGACTTGCCAACGGCAAGCCTTGAAACTGCCTTTATCGCACAGTCATCCGCAACAAGCTGGATTGTCCGTGCCTGCAACATTCGGAGGGACACTTAAATGTGTCCCCCCTTATAGTGCGACACTCACTAAAGAACGCTTACGTGTAAATGCCATCGAAAATGATGCCTATTCCATTGGAATTCCCTCAATGTTTTCATGGATCACAGGGCTGTGTGCAAACGACGGGGATATGTGACCCTGCGGGTCCGGATACTGATAGGTTTTTCCTTCATAGTTGCGTAGAAACCACTCCGAGCTGTCGCGACCCACAACATACTCGGGCATTACAGGAATCTTGCCCCCTCCCCCGGGTGCATCGATCACATAGGTGGGGATGGCATAGCCGCTTGTAAAACCTCTCAATCCTCTGATGATTTCCAATCCTTTCTCTACGGACGTGCGAAAATGTGAAGATCCTGAAATGGGGTCGCATTGGTAAAGATAGTAGGGTCTCACCCGCATCTTCAGCATGTGGTGCATCAGTTCCGTCATGGTATCGACAGAGTCGTTAATCCCCGCCAAAAGCACCGTCTGAGAGTTTAGAGGGATGCCGGCATCCGCCAGCATGGAACAGGCCCGATAGGCTTCCGGCGTGCATTCATCCGGATGGGTGAAATGAAGACTCATCCATATCGGATGATGCCGTCGCAGCATTCGAACCAACTGGGGTGTGATACGCTGGGGCAAAACAGCCGGAACTTTCGTTCCGATGCGCACAATCTCCACGTGGGGTATCTGCCGCAGCTTTGTGAGAATCCAATTGAGGCGATCATCGCTCAGCGTCAGCGGATCCCCCCCGGAAATAAGAACGTCCCGGATTTGACTGTCGGCCCGAATATAATCCATAGCTTTTTCCAGGCGATCCCGGGAAGGGTACAATCTGCCATGGCCGACAACCCGTGATCGTGTACAATACCGGCAGTAGGTGGAACAAAAATCGTGAGCGAGTAAAAGAACTCTGTCCGGATACCGATGGACCAGCCCAGGCACAGGACTCTGACGATCCTCGCAAAGGGGGTCGTCGGCTTCTTCGGGTGCTTTAAAAAATTCATGGACCGTCGGAACCACCGTTCGTCTCAAAGGAGAATCGGGGTCTTCCCGGGAGATAAGGCTCATATAATAGGGCGTTATCCCCAAAGGAAGCTTGACCGTCAAATTCCCCAAAGCGTCGGTTTCCTCTGCTGAAAGGTTTAAAAACCGACGAAGCTGAAGGATCGTATGTATTCGATGGTTGATCTGCCAATGCCAGTCGTGCCATTCCTTGTCACTTGCATTTGGAAAGAAATTGCGTCGGAATGCCTTGGTTTTACTGGATGTTTTGGGCTGTCGTCTGCCGGTGAAGGGTAAAACGACCGCCGTTCGCCGGGGGGGAATAATTTCCTGGGGTCTGGGGTGCAGGTTGGTTAATGATAGAAGTCTACCCGGAGGTTCTTCAAAATCCTCCTGAATTTCATCTTTGGCCGCATCGTTACTATGACATTGTAAAAGTGATATCCCATCATCCATTTCATGTGTCTCCTGTAATGAGAAGTAAGAAAATATTATGGTTCACTCTAATCACATCTATGGAAAAATCAAGCGAATTATTTTCACTTTCTCACTTTTTTTTTAAAAAAGATTTGCAGCCGTTTTTAATTATTTTCCGGCTATAGGGTGCCGGTTGTGGAGCTGAACCCAGTTTATTGAAAATTACTTGAATAACAATTGGTTAAGTGACACCATATTGGGTGCTGAGCTGACCGCAGGCCGCGGAAATATCCTGTCCTTTGCTGTGTCGAATGACGGCGGTATAATTGTTCTTGTTGAGAATCTCCTTGAAGGAAAGAATGACATGTTCTTCGGGACGCTCAAAGTCGCTCCCTTGGAAGGTGTTAAATGGAATGAGGTTGATTTTCGCCCGTATCGGCCTCAGGAGTCCGGCAAGACGTTTTGCGTCTTCTTCCGAATCGTTGACCCCTTTTATAATAATGTATTCGAAGGTGATTTTGCGGCGGGGCATTAAAGGGTATCTGGCACAAGCGTCCAGGAGCTTTTCCAGGGGATACTTTCGGTTGATGGGCATCAGCATGTCCCGGGTTTTATTGTCTGTGGCATTCAATGATATGGCCAGATTTACCCCTGTATCGCGGCCCAATGGGGAAAGCTTGGGAACAAGACCCGACGTAGAAATCGTTAGCCTTCGATCTGAAAATCCCAACCCGACCTCACTGTCCGTGATGGTACCCACCGCACCGACCACATTGGAATAATTGGCCAGGGGTTCACCCATCCCCATCATGACAATGTTGGTGAGACGTTTTGAGTTGTCCAGATCATTGGCCACATCGCGCACTTGAGCGATGATTTCGCCTTTTGTGAGATTTCGAACCCATCCGCCCCTGCCGGTGAGACAGAACCTGCATCCTTGTGCACATCCCACCTGACTGGATATACAAAGAGTATAATGATTCTTTTCCGGGATGAGCACACTTTCGATATATTTTCCATCGATGAGCTTAAAAAGAAACTTTTTGGAACCATCTTGTGACGTTTCGGTGCGCACCTTCTCAAGCCGGTTGATAGAGAAATGGCGTGCAAGACATTTTCGGGTATCTTTTCCCACGTCGGTCATCATCTCAAAAGTTTCGGCTTGGCGCACATAGATCCACTTGAGGATCTGCTTGGCACGATAAGGCTTGATATTTCGGTTTTCAAGCCATAAAATAAGCTGTTCTGTTGTAAGTTCTTTTATGTCCGGCAAAATTTCAAACGTTCCTTTTGAACCATTGAAGTTCCCTGAACCTCCCGTCCTTTTGACGGGAAATCCGATGCGCTTCACCCAGCCTGCGGGAAATGCGCTCGCTGCTCCAGTTCATGGGGAAAAATTATACACCCGTGACAAATCTTCGGGATCTGTGAAAACAGACTATGATTGGGTGCATTTGTCAAGTGTCTATCCCCGACCCCATTGCTTTTGAAATTAAGGGGGGAAAATTAACGATAAAACGGTGAAACCATTTTATTTAATCTTGACATAATATTATTTAACTATTACATTTTGCGTTTTCAATATTGAGATATCATCGGTGCTTTTATGTTTAACAATTTGAGCGACAGACTGAATGCCGTATTTAAAAAACTTAAGGGGCACGGCAAATTATCGGAAAAAAATATCGAGGAGGGCCTAAGAGAGGTCAGAATGGCACTTCTCGAGGCCGATGTACACTATAAAGTTGTAAAAAATTTTATTTCCGATATTAAAGAGCGTGCCTTGGGGCAGGAAGTCATGGCAAGCCTGACACCCGGCCAGCAGGTTGTCAAAATCGTCAACGATGAACTGACGAAGCTCATGGGGGGGCGCCTTGAAGACCTGGACCTTTCAGGGCCTGTGCCGGTATCGGTCATGCTGGTGGGGCTGCAGGGATCCGGCAAAACGACCACCGCGGGCAAACTCGCTGTTTTTTTGAGGAAAAAGGGGAAAAAGCCGTATCTGGTTCCGGCAGATATTTACCGTCCTGCCGCCATTGACCAGTTGACCAAACTCGGCCAGCAATTGTCTGTTCCCGTTTTTCCATCCAGCCTGGAAATGGATCCGGTACAAATTTGTCAGGAAGCCAGAACCACGGCACACCGAACAGGCTGCGATACACTGCTCATCGATACGGCCGGTCGTCTTCATATCGACGAGGCATTGATGGATGAGCTGAGCCGCATCAAGGACGCGGTCAAACCGGCCGATATTCTCTTGGTGGCCGATGCCATGACCGGCCAGGACGCTGTTAACATCGCCAAATCATTCAACAAAACCTTGGATATTGGCGGCGTTGTCCTTTCAAAGATGGATGGCGATGCCCGTGGCGGAGCAGCCCTGTCCATAAAATCGATAACCGACAAACCCATAAAATTTATCGGTGTCGGTGAAAAACTCAGCGATCTGGAGCCCTTTCATCCGGACAGAATGGCCTCGAGGATACTGGGGATGGGGGATGTTCTCACCATCATAGAAAAGGCCCAGTCTGTCGTTGACGAAAAAAAAGCGGTTGAGCTCGAAAAAAAGTTAAGAAAAAATGAGTTTACACTCGAAGATTTTCGTGATCAAATGGTTCAGATACGGAAGATGGGCTCCATGTCGGAACTCATCAAGATGATACCCGGAATGGGCCAAATGAAGCAGCTTAAAAATCTCGAAGTTGACGAAAAGGAATTTGTTAAGATCGAAGCGATTATTAATTCCATGACCCCCCTGGAACGACGCCAGCATACTTTGATAAAGGGAAGCCGCCGCAAAAGAATTGCCAAAGGGAGTGGCACCAGTGTTCAGGATATCAACAAGCTGCTTAAAAATTACACTCAGGTTATGAAAATGATTAAAAAAGTCAACAAAGGCGGCATGCGAGGCTTAGGCATGGGCATGGGCATGCCGTCGTTTTGAAGGAGAAATTTATATGTCAGTTAAAATCAGATTGGCCAGACACGGCGCAAAGAAAAGACCTTTTTACCGAATTGTTGTTGCGGATAGTGAATCCCCCCGGGACGGTAAATTCCTGGAAAATGTCGGAACATACAATCCTTTGACCGATCCGGCCAAGGTTGTTCTGGAACTTGAGCGGATAAAGTACTGGATTGATCAGGGCGCCATTCCTACAAATACCGTAAAAAGCCTTTTGAAAGAAGAAGGTTTTTTTTCAAAGCTTGCATAAGATCTTTACCCCTACTCATAAGCCAACAAAGGAGATTGAGCTATGAAAGATCTGATCAAGTATATTGCCCAGGCGCTGGTTGATAATCCGGAAGTCGTTGAAGTTTCGGAGGTAGAGGGGAATCAGACCTCGGTATTAGAGCTCAAAGTGGCCCAAGAGGATTTAGGAAAGGTGATTGGCAAACAGGGGCGAACGGCGCGGGCCATGCGCACCATATTGAGCGCTGCTTCCGCCAAATTGAAAAAACGATCGGTTCTTGAAATTATAGAATAGGGATGTGGAAAAAAACGGGTTTCTTACTGTTGGAAAGATCGTTGGCGCCCATGGAGTAAAAGGAAACCTTAAGGTCTATTCTAATGCTGAATCTTTGGCTGTTTTCACCCCAGGCAGTTCGATTCTTGTCGTCCGCGCCGACAACATCGAAAAAAATTATACAATAAAATGGGCCAAACCTCACGGAAGACGCATTCTATTATCATTTGAAGGTGTTGGAAACCGGAATGCAGCTGAAGCTTTGATCGACGCCAAGCTTCTTATCCCAAGGGCTGCACTTCCTGAACCCGAAGAAGGTTCCTATTACTGGTGTGACATTATCGGGCTTGGGGTTTTCACAACCGATGAACAGTTCATCGGTCGGGTTGAATCGATAATATCCACCGGCAGTAACGATGTTTTTGTGGTCAAGGATCTGGACAAAGGCGATGATAATGAAACCCTGATTCCCGCCCTTGAATCGGTGGTTTTGGAAATAGATTTCGAACATAAGACCATGCGGGTGGCTTTGCCGGAAGGGTTGTGAAATTTAAGGGGATGAATTTTATTGTCCTGACTATTTTTCCTGAAATGTTCAAACCATTTTGGGAGCACGGGATTGTCAGTCGCGCGATAAATCAGGACAAAATTTCCGTATCCGCCATAGAAATCCGAGATTTTGCACAAGGAAAGCACCGTACTACCGATGACAGGCCTTACGGCGGTGGCTGCGGGATGATAATGAAGCCCGAACCCCTGGCCGGTGCCATCCGGGCTGCTGAAAAAAAAGCGCCCTTGTCCAAAAGAATTCTGCTGACGCCCCAAGGTCGACGGTTTGATCAGAGGGTGGCCCAGGAATTGGCATCATCGGATGGACTTATTTTGGTTTGCGGCCGTTACGAAGGCGTTGACGAACGGATTTGCCACGATTTTATCGATGATGAAATTTCCATCGGTGATTACATCCTCACTGGGGGTGAACTGGCGGCTATGGTTATCGTCGATGCCGTAACCCGTTTGATTCCCGGCGTCCTCGGCGGCAAGGACTCGGCTGAAAAGGATTCCTTTTCAGACAGTGTGTTGGAACATGCGCATTATACGCGACCCAGGGTCTTCGAAGACGATGAAGTCCCCGGTGTACTGTTGTCGGGCAATCACAAAGAAATTGAGAGATGGAGGCTTGAAACGTCACTGATACGGACATTCCTGAAACGGCGGGATTTGCTTAAAAATAGATCCCTAAGCAGCCAGGAGATTGAAATTCTGAAAAAGTGGTGCCTCGATATTGAAAAAATCATACACGACCAATCTTTATATGGCCCTGATCCATTATCCGGTGGTCAACAAGAAGGGTGATATTATTGCATCTGCAGTAACGAACCTGGATCTGCATGATATATCGAGAGCGGCAAAGACATACGGCGTGCGATCATTTTATGTAGTCACGCCCCTTTCCGACCAAAAAGCACTGGTGGAAAAAATTATTGCCCATTGGTTAAAAGGAACAGGGGCAAGATATAATCCAAAACGTAAAGAAGCCCTGAAGCTGATCAGAATAAAAAAATCAGTCGATGAGGTGATCGAACATATCCGTAAAAACAATGGAGATTCACCGAAAACGGTTGTTACCAGCGCCGGTCACAGCCCCCGTAATATAAGCTTTAAACGGTTTCGGAAGATGCTCCAAGATGACACCCTTTACCTGTTACTGTTCGGTACGGGCTGGGGGCTTTCTGAAAAATTTATGGCAGATGCCGATTACGCACTCGATCCGGTTTTCGGAAATACCGACTACAACCACCTGTCCGTGCGATCGGCGGCAGCCGTCATACTTGACAGACTGTTTGGGAAAAAAGAATAAAAAACCATGCTCGGAAACTGATGAACTACGAGCCGAATGAATGAATTATGGAGATAAATATGGAAAGAATACAACAGATAGAAAGAGAGATGATGCGGCTTGATTTACCGGATTTTGCCGCCGGTGATACGGTTAAAGTTCATGTAAAGATAAAAGAAGGTGAAAAAGAACGGATTCAGGTTTTCCAGGGTGTTGTGATCAGTAAACGCAGCGGCGGGACAGCGGCTTCATTTACCGTTCGTAAAGTATCTTATGGAATCGGGGTTGAGCGTATTTTCCCGTTGCATTCTCCGGTCATCGATAAATTGGAAGTGGTGACATTCGGACGTGTACGCCGGTCAAAAATATACTACCTGCGCAAATTAAGGGGCAAGGCAGCAAGAATTAGAGAACGTCGCATAAATTAACCGTCTTTTGTGAACCTTAAACGTGTCGGTTTAAAAAAATCAGGATCCCGGAAACCCGTATAATTAAGGCAAACTTGACCGCCATCGATTGTGATTCCATGGGACAAGACCTGTGGTTATTCGAAAAAAAAAGCATTGATAACGGATTTTCAAGAATCGCGGGTATCGATGAAGCCGGCCGGGGACCACTGGCCGGCCCGGTTGTGTCTGCAGCGGTTATCCTGCCTAATTATTTGCATATTCCCGGAATATCCGATTCCAAAAAATTGACACCCAAAAAACGGGCATATCTTTACGACAAGATTTACGACCGTGCGGTATCCATTGGAATCGGGATCGTCGACCCGCCGGAAATCGATCGAATCAATATTCTGCAAGCCGCCCTCCTGTCCATGGCCATGGCGTATGAAAATCTTGCCCCCCAGCCGGATTTCCTTCTCATAGACGGTATTTTCAAGATTTCTTCAACCCTGCCCCAGGAGCCGATTCCCAAAGGCGACGCCCGCAGCATTTCCATTGCCGCTGCGTCGATCATTGCAAAAGTAACCCGTGACAGGCTGATGGAACGGTACCACCAGGATTATCCTCAATTCGGTTTTTCCAAACACAAAGGATACCCGACCAAAGCCCATAAGGCAGCAATCCGGGAATTCGGATCCTGCCCCATCCACAGACAAAGCTTCAAAGGAGTTAAGGAATACCTGTAATCCAACTTTCATGAAGAATTTATATCGCCCACCCTCAATGCCCCCACACCGCTCTGTAATTCGGGATCTCTGACAAGCTGGATTTCGCTTTACTCAGCTTGCAAATAAACGAATCAAACGCGTGAAAAATCAGGTTAGCCAATGGAAATCATTAATCAATTGACTTTCAAGACCTTTTGTTATACGTTTTTTGTAAACGTACAACTTTTAAGGAGACAGTATTGAATACAGTCAAAGTGTTAACCAAAGGGCAAATCGTAATCCCCGCTTCGATTCGAAAAAAATACAATATACATCCCGGCAATGCACTCCAGATCTTTGAATACGGCAACCTTCTATATATAGTCCCGCCGGTTGAAGATCCTGAAAAAGATGCCATGGGGTGCCTTCCCAAACAGCCGTCGCTGTCTAAACAGATTTTGAAGGAGAGGAAAAAGGATTTTGCCTCATGACCTCCGGTTATTTGTTCGACAGCCATGCACTTTTGGCTTTTTTTCAAAATGAAAAAGGGGCAAAAGTAGTATACAAAGTCCTGCAAGACAGCCGAAAGCAACAATTGAACCGGATGGTTTGTGTTATCAATCTCGGTGAAATCATCTATGTAACGAAAAGACATTTTGGTGACAAGAAAAAGCTTGAGATACTTGGCCGTATTCATCAGCTTGGATTTAAAATCCTTCCGGTTCCAGATCCCCTGGTTTATCAAGCGGCAGAGATCAAAGCTGAGTATCCCATATCATATGCCGACAGCTTTTTGGTTGCCTGTGCCATAGCACATGACGCAACCGTGGTCA